>Ga0307510_10012545_pt1 | contig 10049 bp, 13 predicted proteins | sample 12_EM_MG_FD_207224 | JGI IMG/M metagenome (GOLD analysis project Ga0307510, IMG submission 207224) | Populus trichocarpa ectomycorrhiza microbial communities from riparian zone in the Pacific Northwest, United States - 12_EM | ecosystem: Host-associated > Plants > Roots > Unclassified | place... | reverse complement strand
GGGGGGTATCGCCACACCCCCCCCCCCCCCCCCATTCTGCTCCCTGAAGCTAACTCATCTAGAAGAAGTGCTCCCAAGCGGCAACCCCGACCCAGAATCAAACCTATCCCAGGTCGCCAGTCCGGCGAAAAGTATTCAACTAAATAAAGCCTTGAGGAGCGGCCCGGGACATGTGCTATGCTACGATATTATCAGAGTTAAAATAAGTAAAGCCCTGTCAAAACCACTAGACACCCCCCGCAGGGCTCCTTAAGCTAGCACCCACCAACAACGCGATTAACAGACAATACCGAAAATCCCGAGGGGAAATTATTTTTCCGCTTGATATTGGAACTCAAGTTTGCCCGGGACTGAAAAGCTATGCGGAAATAGCATTTTCATAGTGGTTCCCAAGCTATCTCTCCCCCTCCCCGAGCCTATATTCGGAGGTGGGTTTCTCCCTTGATATCTTTAGTTTTCCATTCTCCGCGGGCATGAGGCGAGGGTGCGTATGGGTCCGAGTGAGTTCCCTCACAATGGTTGGTTCTTTGGATGTTAAAACTGGTATGAGATATGCAGGTATCCGCACTGACCAACTTCCATACTTTTCGGAATGATGGGGCGACCCATTCCTCCGAGTGCCTGCCTGCCGGGACACCGAGAAGGAATCAGAATTTGGCTCGTCGAGAGCCGGATTTATTTTATTTCTCGCGGTTCAGCGCGGAGATGGGAAATTCTCGAGGTATTATATCTGGAGGTACCTTGACAATCACCCGCTATGAGAAATGGTCAATATATACCTCGCAGCCCAGACATCCAAAAACTCCGGAACCATGCACTCCATCTTTAATACAAGAACCTCGTCAATCAATCAATCAACTAATCAATCAATCATACGCTAGGGAGTTTTTAGACCTTTTCCCTTCTCCCACCTCCCCGACTAATTAGCCCAACTCGCCCAAATCCAAACACTATACCTCCCCATGCCTCCCCGACAACCTGCCGTACCTTCCCTGCCCGGCGGGAGAGCAACAGCGCAGTTTTGTACTCCATCCATTTCCACCCGGGAAACCCGCAAACGAAACCCCGCAACACATAACAGAACTACCAAATGTAGATCCGTCATTACCTATATCCAAAGTCCCACCATCTACCACACGGGCCAACCACACCCTTCCCACTCCATCGCGGCGCCTACTCCAGGCGCAGGAGCGTTCCCATTGTGGACAAAGTACTGTACGCTTTCCTAAATGTACATCGGAGCTTTCTATACTTGCGGGATATATTAGACACGGGCGATCTAACCTACCGGTACACGATTGCGAAAACGTAAGTCGGAGAAGGGCCGGCATACAGTTCCGGTATTGGACATGGGAGCGGAGCTGAAGTGTTTGGTCCGGGTGGTACATTACTCGTGCTGGCCTCGTCGGGGTGCTAATGCCATATATACGCTGTTCTCCTCCCGTAGAGCACTGTATCAGTTGGTTTTGAGGGGGCGGTATAACGAGTGGCTGAGAAGGGTCAGTGTGCTAGGGAAGGAGGGGGTTAGCGTGCGGGTAGGCAGAAATGCGCGGCCAGCTGGGATAAGGAGGTAGTACTGGTGGGGTTGTATCATTGGTTGGTGGGGGGTTGGTTGCTGGGTTTGATTTGGCATAGGGGCGATAGAATACTACTTGTATCAGCGGGGATGTAGATTTAGTGCTGGCAATATATAACTGCGTTTCAGTACCCTCGTGCCCCCAAATGTATTCTACTCCAACAAACGCCGCGCAGGCTTCAATGGCGCAACGGGAGGGGCGGTCATATACATAATTCCATCTCCCAGGCCTCCTCGACTACTCATACCCCCTACAATAAAAGCAAAAAACGCAGCCTCACCCATGCCATAACCCACCACACAGACTTCGCAACACATCACTCTAACACTCAACAACAACATAGCCCTCCCCGGCATCGTCAAGAGCACTCTTTACCTTCTCTAATCCCCAAATCACCTTCTCCTCTTCCAACCTGCGTGCCACAATCTGTACCCCTACGGGGAGACCGTGCATCTTGTCCGCATCGTAGTCCTTATAAGCGCCCTTTGCGACGGCGTTGTTGTTGATTTTAAACTCGGGCGCCAGCGCGTCTTTCTCTCTATCGACTCTGGTTACCGGGAGGACGCCGGCGACGTAGTCCATCTATTCACTTTATTAGTCCTACTCGCACGAGGTGGCGAGGGGGGAAAGGTATACCAAGTTCCAAATTAAAGTGTATGAACAATTGGTGAATTCGTTCTTTATACCACCGTGGGGTACAGCTGGGAGTGCGTTTGGCACACAAATGATAAAGTCCAATTCATTCTCGTCCCAGAATTTATGCCATTCAGCACGTATAACCTCCCTCTTCGATACAAGCTTCCACTGATCTGCAGATGAGATTGGGCTCCAGCCCTTGATCAAAGCAGCCCAGATCTCGTCCCGCTTTAGGTACTTTACAAACGCCCAGTGCAGGAATTTGAACCAGCGAGGGAGGGAAAAGTATCTTGATATTAGACGCACTCCCGAGTCGTTAGATTCGAAGAAGGATTGGAAGTGGCTGGAGTAGGTTGCGCCGCCGTCGGAGAACAGAAGGCGAGAGGCGGTGTGGAGGGATTCGAAGACTGAGGGGTTATCGTTGCTGGCTTTGTTAGCTGGCGCAAATGTGGTGTGTGAGAGAGACCCACAGTTCGACAACTTCGTGTGCTTGTGACTTGAGTGCTGTGATGACGTTGTCCAATGCGCGACTGCAAGCAGGGCTTGGAGTGACAATCCCGTCGTCTCGAAGTACTCCCCAGCGAACGGTCTTGCTCTCCACCTCATCGCGCACGTCTCGCCATGGAAGGGGGATAACGGAATAGTCGTAGGTCCAGGGCTTCATGTCGATAACCGTCTTCAAAAAGAAGCTCAAGTCCTCCATTGTCTTTGCCATGGGAGAGTAAACCGCCACAACGCCCTCCTGTCCAGGCATCGATGTGACATTTCCGGATCTTGGGAACCTCCCGGCAGAGCAACGGATAGAGTAGATACCAGAGTAGTGGGCGGGTATCCGCACGCTTCCCGCGACATCTGTGCCCACACCGATTCTACTACCGCCTAACGCTAGCAACGCTGCTTCCCCGCCGGTGGACCCGCCGGGTGAGTACCCTTTGACGTGCGGGTTCTCTGTTGTCCCCCATACCTGCGTTTAATCAGCTCTTGCGCATCCCACTTTCGCGAAGAAAGGTGTGCGCTCACATCGTTAGCGCTCTCAAAACTCATCAACGTAACTGGGACATTCGTTTTTACAAATGGCACAGCCCCCGCATCTTCCAATAATCGAATAATCGGTGCATTGTGCCCTGCTGGTTTATTCGCGAGTCCGGAATACCCTATACAAGAATCATAACCCTTGACATTTATCGTGTCCTTCAGGCTAACCGGAATCCCAGCAAGCTGTCCGCTCAGATTAATCCCTCCGCCAACATCACCACCTGTATCACCATCGTCACCATCGCTCGCCCGGGAACGTCTTAACCACTCCTCCGCGTCCAAGATCATAACCTCCGTTAGGCAGTTTGTCTGCTCGTGGGCCTTTATCGCCCGCTTCCCGTAGGCCCTCAGGATGTCGATCGGTTTCCATTCCCCTTTGCGCACGAGCCTCGCGGCATCTTCAACTGGAGTATTGAGTATTTCGCGGTCGTACTGCTCGAGGGGGGAGTGGTAAACCGGTGGGAGGTTTGCGATTGCGGCCTCGCGCGCCGCTTGCTTGTTTTTACTACCATTTAGCGTTAGCGAGTGATATAGCATGAAGGGTGGCAGAGCTATGAGGGCAGATATTTCTCACCAAGTGCGGCGGTGGGTGAGATAGGTTATCAAAGTCATTTGGGTCAATTTTTGTTATTGAGGTGATAGGGAAATGGCCAAAGAAGACGGGCGATTAAAATAGGAGAAAGGTGGGAGGATGAGGGGGGAGGGGCATTCTGCAGAGCCGTGAGGGTATTATGTGAGTTTCCGATCCCTCTCGGCGGTGCGGGGGATAATGTTAGTGCTGGTAATCAGGTGGGGGACGCAAGGGTTAGGGTTCAAGGTGGGGCATTTGGACGGGGCAGGGTTTGGGCTAGGTCTGCTCGGGTATGGAGGCGGGGGTCGGGTGTAAGGGGCCCTGTTTTTGCGGAGAGGTATTAGGCTAGCCAGAATAACAGAAAAGATCTGCACGCTCAAGTATGGTGCAAAGCGTCTAAAGCGTGTACCTATCTGGGTGCGCCCATGTAATGTCTAAGATGATTGAGGGGATAGGGTTCTAAATGTGAATAATGAATTTTAGAGGTAGACAGTTCAACTCTGGTTCAAATTCAGGTTGTTTTATAATTATTTTTCATATAATACTTGACGCAAATGCAATCAATTCATATTCCAGTGTATTAATTAATTATCTGACATGTTGGATAACCGTCTTTGGGATTCATACTCCCTGCTCGTCAGGCTCAGATGCTGTTAGTTATAGGCTAATATTATCGGCAATCCACCAAGTAATATGAGGAGGATACAATCTGAGGTTACCAGTTCTTGTGCGTTCAAGCATCAAATTCGCTTGCACCTGACTCTGCTTTGCTGCCTATTCCAATTGACTGCTGTTAGGAGCCATGCTTAATTGGCCAAATTCAGCTCATCCATTATGTGATTGACAAGCTGGATGGATAATTGGGCTGAGTTATTTCAATACTCTTTTCTAGTTGTATCAGCTACAATTGCGTAGTAATCTATATTCAGACTGAAATATTTGCTAAAAAACAATGATATTGATGAGTGTTGAACGCTTTACATCCAAAATCCATTATTCACATTTACAACCCTATACCCTCAATAAGCCTAGGCATTACATGGGTGCACCCAGATAGGTACACGCTTTAGACACTTTGCACCATATGATAAGTGACCGATAGAAGTTGATATACTCGAACCAGGGCCGGCACAATTTTTTCTGCAACAGTACTCGCTTGAAAGCAACAACCCCGGGGTTTGACCTCCGAGCGCCCCCTGTTTCTTCTAATTCCCAATCTGCGAGATTCCCAAGAGTCAGGCCTTATCCTGCTCGATCTTTGCTCCCCCATCCAAGTATTAGCAGCAGACAGTGAAGCTCGGTGACGCACTCCCTCCCTCCGCCCGCAATCGCGGAACCACTATTATTGAGACCACCTTCTGCTTAAAAAAAACCATTGGCGCCCCTACAGATAACATTCTCCGCAGATCCTCCGGGTTAGCAACATTTGTTGGTCGTGTCACTATCTAAAGACCTCGACCACGCCTCTTTAAGTCAAATGCCGGTACTCCTTAAGCTTTTGCGTGAGATCCCGCATACTAACCAAGGGACGATGCCTGAATTCAGTACATACTAGAATCGGTGGATTATCTGAAGAGGAAGGTCGTGCTGTACGGGTACGAAGAGAACAGGTGATATGCACAGCAATGAGAAGTATGATAAAATACCCAGCTAACCGCCTCCACTTTGATCTACAAAACATAAGAGCTCCGCCCACGATACCGCTGAAGCCGAGGAGACCTCCATGACCAATGAAAATAATTACATCGCCTCTGCTCGGGATACTTGGGTGGTACGCCAAGTCCTAAAAATAATGATGGTTCTAATTACTTGTACTTGTAAACTACTTATCACCACACACTCCCTCTATGTCACATACGGTTAATCATCTCCAGCGGTTCAACCGATCATGCGACTGATACGAGTGAGTGTCTGTGACTAGCAAATAGGATCAAACCAAACAACCCGCCCATCCAACAATGCCCCAGAAGAAGAGCCCGACGCCTATTCCCGTTCGACACCACTGCCTTGTCGAGTCGTTTGAGATCCTGGTAAATTTGAGCCCGCGCCGCCTCGTGGTTGTCATTGCCGTGTTCGTCCTGGTGGCGGTCGGGGTTGAGGTTCCTGTCGAGGGGGTTTCGGTGGTTGTCGTGGCTGAGGTTATCACTATTGTAGGGGAGGCGGTGGTTGTTGTGGCTGAGGTTATCACTATTGCAGGAGAGGAGGAGAGTGTCGGTGAGGTGCTAGGTGGGGTTGTTGACGATGGGGAGGCTCGAGTCGGGGTTGGTGGTGTGGAATCGCTTTGAGATGAGGCTGATGCAGAGGTTGGCTTGGATGCGCGAGTACCCGAACCCGTAGGCTTAGGACAATACAAGAATCAGCCAGCCTACCTTTCCCTCACTCTTAAGGGGCACATTTGGAAACGAACCACACTCGATGATCTATCAGAGCTCGTCCTTCCCCTTCCCGAAGTCCCGCCACCGGGGGTTCCCCCACCCTCCGCCAGCGGCAGGTTCGGTAGCCCGTCACACCGCTTCCTAGTCCCTTCACAATTCTCCTCCCTCCAATTCTCGCAAGCCACCCTGGCCGGGCTATCCGGACCTGCTTTACTCACGCAATCCCTAAACATCCCCATACAGCCCTCAACAAAATTCCTGCAGTCCTTCTGGGTGGCAAATTTGGCACTAGGGTCTAGGGGTGGAAGCGGGGTTTGGCATGTCACCTGAGGGAGGAGGATACTCCAAATGGCGAGCAGATGGTATAGAATCGCGCGTTTTCGACGAGGTGGGTGATAGGCCGTGTACATTACTGAATTTTTGTGTGGTAACGGCTAGCGCTATGAATGCTGGGGATAGCGGAGGTAAGGATGAATAGGCGTCCAGATGGCAGAGCTAGGGTAAAGGGGTAGTGGAACACTATGAAATAAATAGTCGATGCATAAAGGGGTTATCAAGGACCTAATGGGGAGAAGAGGTGGGATAGCGAGGAAAGCAAGAGAAGGAACGGAAACGCAAAGCCAATGACAGAAGGGAGAAGGGAGAGAGGGAGAGAGGGAGAGAGGGAGGGGATCCACTAGCTAATTAAGTCAGGGAGTCCTCCTGCCATCGTTGGGCCGCGGACATGCTCAAGTAGCGACCGCTGGGGCACCAATGCCACCCACATCCCACTTGAAACCCCGCAGATCTCATATTCAGTGAGGCGGACCGGTTAGGGTTGGAGGGGTCGGGAGTTCCCATCCACAGCTGAGACATGAGCTTAAAAGTATAATTGCGTTGAGGGAGATCAGAATTTATGGCACGCTCTCACCCGCTGTTGACAAATGTGCCGTGGTAGTGGTGGCTCCAGGGAGTCCGAGCATTGAGTCTATATTTATGTTGACAGGTATATCGAGTACCGATAGCTGGTATGACATCCGATCGAACTGTGATTGCGTTGGGGTGGGATTCCGAGGCAAACGTGCAGGCTGTGAAAGAGTTGTATAACATATCGTAGCATACTTTTTTTCTTCCCCCGAGTGGAAGTGCTGTGCGGATTCAGAGGTCTGTGGGATGGAGCCTAACAGAGCGGGAGGGCGGATTTATCGAGCATTGATGGGGGAGGTGGCATATAGTTGTGAGGGAATGATCCTAGGTGTGAAACGGGGGGTCGTCGCGCATTGGGTCCCGATTGTGAAGTTGGCCAATGCGGCTTTGCCGATTGCAAAGCGCAAGTAATTTAGTTGGTAAGCCAGCCTTATTGAATTCGGGAGGAGGGCAGTGTGGGCGCTGGGTAGCGGGCAGCGGGGCCGCGGCAGGATACACAAAGGAAAGGGTTTGCTGTGATGAATGAAAGAAAGTACCATAGTCTAGATCTTTGGTGAGAAACCGCGAGACGAGAAATCAAAAGCTTGGCTCACGTGGTGGTGAGCATCTGAGGGGAGAATTCCTATTGATGTGTCCTGACCAACAATAGCATTGTTTTCCCCTCATCCCTAACCCGTTGGAATGTCGATCTGATAATGCTTCGTCTGAGCACAGCTATGGCGGCCATGACCCTCAGCGCTCGAGTGCAATACCGATAGGTACTTGTGGCAACAAATGTTTGCTTCGTGCTGACGTTTGACGAGAAAGGCTCTCTCGGAGCTCATCCTGTCCATTAATAAGGGTGCGCCCAAGCGAGAATACTATCCTGCTTCCCATTGCCTCGACTCCTACTCTCGCCTTCATCCTCCTTCCCTCCCCAATCCTGAACCCCTCTTGTCCATCTACCCTCCGATACAAGATACAAACACGCCTCCACTCCACTCCACTCCGTCTTGTCTTTCTCATCATAATTTACTCCTTTCCATTTCACGCCTTCTTGATCTATCGGTCGGAATATTCCTTGAACCGGAACATTCCTCCCACTGAGAGCACGTCAAAACAAGCTTCCCCCTCTCAGATGTACCAGGCGGGAAATAGCCCACCAAGCTCGTGATCTGTGACTGGACACACCAAAGTGTTGTACGGTGCAAGAGGAGGGGTCCCTGGAGTTTACAAACATTCACGGCTCATCGCTTAATACGCTTACTTCCTCGCTACTAGAACCCCCATTGAATGCGAGTGGCGTTTTGGGCCTGGAGGCCTTGTGCTGATTTCTCGCCCCTGGAGGAAAAAAGTTAAAAGTTAAAGCTTTCTGTCACCCCTGTACGGTTGGTAGCAACCCCCTCATCCCTCATCACCCACAACATCCCCACGCGACACGAAGAACCCCGACAAGCAACCCACTTGCCATTAATATTTTCGAAACTGGGAGCCGCCCACCAGACTTTTGATTCTCGCCTTCACCGGCACATCCTCACCTTCGAGTATGGAATCATCACAAACACAATCACGAGCTCAGCCTCCACTCCCGCCATTACCTCCCTTACCTCCTCCGGCTCCACTACACCATCCCCGACGTCCAAGTAACGGCCCTATCCAGCCCCCGCCTCCACACCTCTCACGGCGAAATAGCAGCCATAGCTCAGTGTCCTCGCATAGCTCTCCATCCCCATCTCCTCATCGGAGAGTCGCCTCGAGACGACAAACCAGTGAACTGGTCCTCCCAGAATGGCAACCGGACGAAAGCGTGAATCGGTGCCCCATCTGCCATAACGGGTTCACCTTCTTTAACCGAAGACACCATTGCAGGTAGGGCATCCATATAACTCTTGATGTGGGTAGCTCCCTTGGCTCATGTTATTTAGGAAATGCGGACGGGTGGTGTGTAATCCATGCTCACCCCACAGAATCACCATCCCGAAAGCTTTCGTTGTTCGTCCGACCACGCACACTCCATGCTACGAGCCCCTGCCCTCGCATGTGCCGGATAGCCCTGGGGACGCCGATTACGAGGACAACGTGAGACAAGTGAGGATCACAGCTGAACCAGCGCCTCGGTCGTTTAATTGGAGTTCCAGCTCGGGGGATGAAGATGAAGGGATGCAAGTGCGGATCTGCGAGCAGTGTCTTGGCAGGAGACCATCGGATCCGCATCACAGTCCGGGGAGGGGCGTTTCCGGGCCGATCCCCGGGGGCGGTGGTGGGGGGGGGTGGGTGAGCGGTTTTCTTGGAGCGGATAGTGGGGGGATGGGCGTTCCGACTCCACCCCCGGGTAATAGAGATACAAATCGACGACGAAGACAGAGTGTACATAACCCTTTGGAGCTATGGGGGAACTATGCTGACGTTTCCACAGATACAAGGTGGACGGTCCCTCCCACACATACACCACGCTGCCATGTCCCCCGGTTCTCGATCAGCGTACATGAACTACCAAGCTCCTCCCCCAGCTCATCACCACTACTCTTCTGCATCTTCGTCTGGTTCCCTTCCGTCCCGCCGTGGCCAGCCGCCATACTACCCCCCTGCACCCTATCACCCTCCACAGCACTCCCGGGGTAGTAGTCAAAACGCGCCACCTCGCCCACGCCTTAAGGAGACAGACTACTGTCCAATCTGCACGCACCCACTTCCCCCCGTGGATCCAAACGGAAGCGAGGACGCAAGAGAGGAACACATTCTATCCTGCATTCGTGCCGTTGAGTCCTCGGCGTCTCCCGCCAATACTCCATCCGGGACCCCTAACCCTCCTGGAATAATGCGTGCACGAAGATATACCGGCGGTGGCCGGATGGTTGTCTGGAAAGCGAGTGAAAAGGACACCTGGGCATCCGGCGGGGAAGCTGACGAGAAGAGAGGCGAGAGCGAGGGTGACGTTGAGCGGGAGAAGGCAGAATGTGTAATCTGTTT
>Ga0307510_10012544_pt1 | contig 10049 bp, 6 predicted proteins | sample 12_EM_MG_FD_207224 | JGI IMG/M metagenome (GOLD analysis project Ga0307510, IMG submission 207224) | Populus trichocarpa ectomycorrhiza microbial communities from riparian zone in the Pacific Northwest, United States - 12_EM | ecosystem: Host-associated > Plants > Roots > Unclassified | place... | reverse complement strand
AAAAAAAAGAGGAAGTATACTATATTAAAAGATTGGTGAGAATAAAGTATGTTTTTTTGAAAAAGAAAAAGAAAAATTAAGCTTGGCCAATATTTCCTTAAAATCAAGCATGACTGAAAAGTGTTTTCATTGATCAATTTTTTGTTGTTAATAAACAAACACAAGAAAAAATAGGAAATGATTTTTATAAAAAAAAAGGGGCTTGAAATTTTTCTTATATTGTTTAGTATTAATGTATATATTTAATGTATTAGGCATTCCTTACGGTGACTAATCTATTTTTTATTATTTCTATATTGCTTTTATGCTTATGTATGTATTTTTTTTATATGATGTTTGTGTTTATATATATATTTACTAGATAAATGGTTTCGCTATGTTGCAGGCCAGATTAATTTTTTACCAATATAAAAAGGAATGTTCATGCGATATCAATGTTTTAAAAGGAATAAGAAAAATCTAAGAATTCGGTAATTGAAATAGGGTGCACGTGTCAGAACAATGACCCGAAAAACAAATAAAAAAAATACCATGAATCGAGCATCCCATGCTTACTTGCATGCAATTAATTAAATTTAATTAAAAATAAAATGAAATAAAATTTCTTTTTAAAAGGCTAGATTCAACAAAGTCGAAAAAAATCCAAGTTAACCCTTGTTACATTCGAAAACATAGAAAAGTCTCCTAAAAAGCGAGTAAAAAAATAACAAAATATTGATAGATAAAACTGGAAAAAAAAAAGAACTTAAAAAAAAAATCAAGCAAGCTCAGATGAACCTTGTAAACCAGGGTTAATCTATCAAACTCATAACCCGTTAAATTATTGATTTGAGCTAAACCAATAAGCTCAACACCGATTAAATTAAATATCGGAGGATGAAATCAATAAATTTAATTTAATTAGAAAACAAAATTCTTTCTAAAAAAGCTAATTTAAAAAAGACCGAAAAAACCCAAGGCAACACTTGTTATTTTTAAAAGAAAAATAAATCTTATGGAAAGCAAATAAAAAGAATGTTAGAGGATGAAATTGCAAAAAAAATCTTGAAAAAAGAAAGAAAAAACAAGCAAACCTGAATGAATCTTATAAACCAGAGTTAAACCCTCAAACCGCAATATGTTAAATTTTAGATTCAGACTCAACCTAAAAGCACAACACATGAATAATTAATTAATTTAATTTAATTTTAAAACAAAATCTTTTAAAAAATAAAATTTAACAAAGAGCCTTAAAAAACCTTGAGGTAACTCGTGTTATTTTCAAAATAACTAAAAAATCATATAGAAATTAAATAACAAAATGTTGGACGTTGAAAAAAAAAGCTTAAAGAAAGGGGAAAACCAAGAAATTTCGTGTCAACTTTATAAATCGGGTTTATCTTTTAAATTCATAACCCGTTAAATTCTAGACCTGAATTCAACTAAGAAGTTAAACATCCGGCTAATTAAATATTACAGGATGAAATAATAATAAAAGAAAAATCTAAAAAAAAATTGTAATTTAATTAAAATATCCAATAACTACCAAACAATGATGTAATTTAATTGTTTAAAAATTAAGTCAAAGGTTAAAAAGCCCCATCACTCAAGTTTAATGTTTTTTTGTTGTAAGGATAATAAAATAATTACATTATACAATAAAAATACAAAAAGACTATTTAATCTTGTTTATTTCTGTATTGACCACTGGGTTCCATGGAAAACATCTATTAAAAATTCTTTTTTTAATTATAATTTATATTTTACCAAACCGCAAATCTAACATAATGCAAAGCATACAACATTTAATGTTAGAGGGGTTTTTAAGGTATCCACACATACTTCCAGGATATTTAAAAAAACAATAAAAATTATTTTTCAAAATATTTTAACTTGCAAATACACATTAAAAAAAATAAAAAAACAGTGAGGTGGTAAAGGAGCCATGGAGTTTTGATATATTTAACTGGCTAGCACTTCCGAAGAGTTTGGTAACTGTGAAGGGAGAGGTGCCAATGTACACATACCTCTCTGTCACTACACCAACTGTTTATTGTTATCTGTGAAAGTAGAGATGACATTTGATGCTGTGGTCTGAAATCAGAATCTCTCCCTCTGTCAGAGGTCAAAGGTGAGACAAAAAACTTGGAACTAAAAGTCGAAGCAAACAATGTGGACACATGGAGATGCTTTAACTCCAAGTTGTCAAAATTGGAAAGCTCAATTCAATCCGAACCAAAAGCTCACTCATTCAACAAGGATGTTTCAACTCCTATAAAATATTCTACCAACTACTTTGGATTTTTCTTACCAAGTCTTCATCAGTTCGAAGCACGCATTTTCATCTGATTATGAGCATCCCGTCATCATGTTCCCAGTTTCAAACTCCTACCCAGAGTCATTAATTGTTATCAAAGAGCTTGTAGAGCATTTTTATTTTTCAGCATAAGAGGGCTCGAGCTCACTTCATTTGTCAATCTTCATCTTGAAAGAAAAACACTAACTGGGATTATATTGGTTTGCCTTTCCCCTCTTGAAAGAAAAACACTACCTGTAATATTTACTATTATTACAAATGATAGTACATAAAAAAAAACCCAAGAAATGAATATTACGAATTAGGTGATGCATCAGAATTTTTAAAACCCATATACCTTATACTCTTTATGTCTTTATATTTGATAAATTTTTTTATTGAATATTTATTTTTATTTTATGTAACAAAAAAATATATTTCTTTCTTTATTGAAGGGGAAGGGGTTAGCTAGAACAAGTGATGCAATTAGACGAGCATAATTTAGAAGTGTTATGTATAGCTAAAATGGGACGGGAAGGGTTATCATTCCCTTCCCATTTTGCCTTACTTTGCAGAGCATGTAAGGCAACAACATTCAATATTTTAGAAGTGCATGTGTCATATGTTATCATTGTTATGCTCTTACCATAAACATAAATCTCTATTCTGCTAATGAGTGATGGTTGTAAGAGTTGAGAAACTGGTGCTTGGTCATGACGTGCCCATTTTTACCCTAACCAGATTTCAATCATAATATCTACATCCTCAACGGTACATTCATAAAATAAAGAAATAAATAATTCTCACGGCATTCCTTCTAAAGGGTATATTTACCAGAAAAAGTTACTTCCCCACATTCCTCTTCAATTCAATTTCGAAACGATAATATAGAAAACAAAAAAGCTTTGGTCCCAGTCTCCCAGGGTGGGTTATGAGCACCCCACATTGCGCCCACTATAAAAAAGTTCCCAGCGAACGTGGAAACTTTCAAGAGAAAAATGCGAGTGCTATTTTAAACCTCTTGTCGGCAAAGGATTAGGAGAATCTGAGTTGACAATGGAAGGAAGAAATACGAAAGTGAAAGATATGGACTCACAAATGAATTCGACCTAAATAAAATATTGATACATATTTTATGTACAAAAACACCGGAATGCTGCTATAGTATGGCATGGAATCTGCAGCAGTCCAGCATGAACTTTTGCAGAATAACATGCAATTAACTACACGAGTCAAGAACACTTCAACTTTCATTCACAACTTTCAACTTCTTTGCCTATGTCCAATGCAGCCTCTTCTAAGCCAGATAATTCAATCATATACGAGCAACAATTGAAAGAGATTAAATATAGAGAATACAGGGTGATGAAAGCGAGTAAGGAAGCGGCTTTATACAATGAAGTTAGATGCCTGCCTTTTCCACACAGTCTGTAGTTTCTGTATGGTGATCAATGCTAGCGTGCAATAACACACATGGATGAAGTTGTTAATAAAATAAAACTTCATCACTCAAATCATGCTTAAGTGTGCAATCTGACAATGCTGGTATGTGGAAGATTGTTTTTCACTGATTCAGAACTAGAACAGAAGCTATGCCAGTAATGGTTCATCCTGCATCACCTTGAGCTGCCTTTTGGCATACACAGTGATGATAATTGTGGCAACCACCGTGGCACAGAAACCAAATACCGTGAAGACAATTTGTTGAGCCGAGAGAGCGTGCCGGTCATTTGATGCATCTGCCAAGGTCCTAATGACAATCCCACTGCAAAAATCAAACAAGGTTCAGGTTCGGGAATGCTTTAAGAAGATCTATGTCTGCTTGACAAGAATCACACATCTATGAAAAAGCAGAAGACTTGGCTCCCAGGTCTGCAAAACATCAGGCTTAATAACCCTACTGCTATTGACACCACCATGGACTCATGGAGTAGTACACTGGGCTAGACCAGCATGGTTATGCCCTCTCATTGACAAGTACCAACCTCAAAGTTTAGAAAAAGTGAAAAGGGAAAGGGAGGACCAATCTCATGTGATGCTCACTTGTTCACCCCAAGGAATCAAGTCCTGAGGTTTAGCTGCCACTATTAGCACCCTGCTAGAATCCGCATTAAAGACCAAAACCTAGGATACACAAAACACATGCCATCCAGTGTGAAGCAGGCCTCTTCTGTGGGGCAAAGAAAGTGCCTTTTTTTTTAAAAAAAAAAAAGGTTGCTCCAAAGGAAATCCTTTGATTTTTTTTCTACAACAGTTAGAGCTGAGCAATGAAGAAGAGGTGGAGGTGGAGGCACTGAAGAAGAGGCGGAGGTGGAGCAGGAGGAGCTGAAGATGAGAACAGATATTTCAAGGGTTGATGATAAAGCCTCAACGGGCATACAGATCAGGTTATTTATGGTAATTAGTAAAATCATTATGATGCACATTTGATTAGGGTGGAGGGAAGAAGGATTTACAAACCAACCAAATGAGAGAGAGGGTGTGGATACGAATGGCTACTTCTGGACACAAATTACAAGAGGTTTTTTATTGTAAGACCTTAAAATGAGTGCAAATAATTACAGATTTTACAAAGGAGGTAGGGCAACCCATCCCAAGCTTATGATGCTAAGTGTAACTGAAGCTATATCTTTTCATATTTTCCCCTTGTCAAGGTATAAAGACTCAAACCCAAGACTCGTCGCTCTCCTTCTTAAGTTATCACATGACTAATGGCTGGAGCCTTGTATTTAGATCTGCAAATGCTTCCATGAAATTATTTTCTCAAGAATAATGCTATGGGTGAGGGAAGAGGTCACAGCAAAGGAGGAATTTCTTACCAGGACAAAATCACATTACTCCTTTCATATATGTTTCTACCAAAAGAAAAAATCATATACCCGAGTTCTACAAGTTACTGTGACCAATAAGAAACAAAAAAAATTGAACATTGTGTTTCACCGTGAAAAGACAATGGTGATCTGTTGCTCTAAAAATTGAGGGAAATAAACAAGAACTGCACTGAGAAAAAATTGACAAGTCACACTTACATTAGAGTATGTGAAAAATTCAACGTGCATACTATGCATTAATGTAAGACTCTAAAATCGGAAGCACGCAGAAGCACACAGACATGCAATTCGTTATGCAAGAGGGAAGGGGGAGATAGAGAGAGAGAGTTCTCACGTATACATTGCAACGAAAATCTCTGGCACCATTCCTGCCAATGATCCCAAGAAGTAAGGCCCATACTTAACATTTGTTGCAACAGCACAGTAATTATACAGAATATATGGAAATGGAGAAATCCTGATCAGAGCCACAGCTCGAAACTGATGAAACCAGTTTCCTTCACCAGCTGCTCTCAAAATAGCAGCTCTCTTTGGATATTTGTCAAACCACCCCTGTGCCAAGTAATTTAGAATAAAATTAGGCAAACATAGAAGTAAGAAAAAAAGAAGAAGAAGCTATAATTAATTATGAACAAATATTGGCACAAGGTTCATACTCTGATTTTATGAAGGAACAAAGAGCCAATGAAATATGGAAGTGACACACCCACAGCCGCTGCAGTTATTATTAATAGAAATCCAAACCCGTAACCAAATGTCATCCCAGCCACCCACATAGAAGGAGACGATGGTAGAAGTAGAGTTGGGAACAATGCCACAGAGGCAAAGAGCAGAACCACTAGTACTGGAGTGCTAAAAGTCGTTGTCTCCCAATTTATGATAGGGATTATCTCCTGAAAAAATTCATTTGTCAGATAGGGAACAAATTAAAATATGTTTAAATATCCAATAACCACAATGCACTTCTAGAAACTCCAGCTGGTATAGAGCAGTAATATCATATCCTACGGTAAGTTTTTAGTGGGATTAGTTACAAAGAGAGTACTGCAGAGCACCAATTTGGAATCCAATTAGAGGAAACGAGGTATCAGAAAAGAAACATCTACAAGATTACAAAGAGTAGATCATGTTCTAAAGCAGTATGGCCTCCATGCTCAGAAAGAAAATCAGATGCATGAAACACTTCATAAGACTCCGACTTGTAAACAATTCTCAACCTGAGCATATATACACATTTGTGATGAGACAAATGTTCTCAACCTGAGCTATAAACAGTTAAACATAACAGAGTACATGGCAATCTATCTCATAAAATATATTTTAAGGGACAACACAAACCCGTATCACAAAGCATAAAACCACAACAACACCTCCAATAGCATGACAATGTAATAAAACTCCGAATGAAAAACACACTACATTACAAAATATATCAAAACTCACAAGCAAAACCTGCCAATTTATGGAAAAAAAATACCAGTGAAACCACAGAAACATGTAATTGGAAGCATCAGTTCAAAATAAATAAACCCGAACCACATATATACATTAGCAAAACTACAAAAACATCAAAATTCAGATACAAAATCAACCTTGCCCGTAAGAAATTAACAGCCCATTTAAGAAAAAGCGCCAATAGATAACCCTAAGGCAAGCAAATCCCAATCCACCAAAACCCCATAACAGAAAAAACAAAACTGTGAGCTGAAACAACAGAAAACACAATTAAAACCAGAATAGCATAAACTTCCTGATCAAAACTAACCTTATCCATCAGAAAGGGGCCAACCCACTCGACACAAGCAGCAGCCAATAACCCAAAAAACGTAAAAGTCACAGCCAACTTAACCCAATACCAGAACACAGACCCTCCAAGCCCCCAACAACAACCAAAATGATTACACCTTTCACCAGCCCCATTCTCGTCTCTCAAGTTCACATAATCCCCTTTGCTGTTATCATCAATTTTATCACCCTCCATTCTCATCCTTACATCTAGCACCACACTGTCATCCTCATAATAAGTCATTGAATTGGAAACCCTAAGAACTGATAAAGTTTGAAATTTTCTGTATGGTTTCTGAGATAAAGGAGGGAGAGAGTTTTTCAGGCGATGATCATAATAATTTGTAGAAGAAGAATATAACAAGGGAATAATAATCTATGAAGCATTTAAAAAGGATACCACACACTGCCACGGGTTTTTGTGTCTTTTTACTTCTTAGGGACCCTTTGCCTTGTACCTTGATATTTTAGTAACTTTAATCCTTCCGTTAGGCTAAGAGGAACCTATACTTTGCAGACTGATTAAAATCACACCCTTTACCTTCAATCATGTCAAATCAACCCCTCTGATTCCAAGTAAGAACAATTTTTAGCTCAAATCTCCTCGTAGGGCTGCGTGGAAGTAATTAAATTCAATTTCTCATTGAAATTAGAGGACCATAACTATTTATTTGATAAATCATAAAACGTAGGGTGATCGCGCATGGCTTTTTAGTCCTTTCCTTGGTTTAGTAACTTTGTCGTTACATTTTTTGCTTCTTTTGGTGTCTGAATTTACAATCCAGCCATTACAACGCTGTCGTTTGAGGTTGTTTGATTACAGTTGTGGTAAATGCAGGACCTGGCCGAAGAGGACCGCTGTCGTTGGGGGAATCCGTTAAGGTACGTGGCGTGATGTGATTGGATGCCTTGATGACATGGAGTGCGGGTGTTGATTTATTTTTATTTTTGTCGTGGCCTCACCGTCAAGGGAGTCCATGTTAAGACGCTGAGTTGGTGACCGAGTTTCCGTGTTCATTGACTCGGTTGGGGTTTTTGCTATCCAGCTAAGGTACAGCAGGAAGTGATATTTTTTTCGTAAGTGTTTGGTCTTGGTCGACGCGTGTGGTGAGAAAAGGACAGGCATTCGGTAGCTGTTTATTTTTGTTGATGAAACCGTATTCGGTGATTTTTTATTTTTATTTAAAAAAAATTATTTTTTTTATTTTTAAATTATTTTAATAAGTTAGTATAAAAATTAATTTAAAAAAATTATAAAAAAAATTATTTTTATATATTTTTAAACAAAAAATACTTTTAAAAACAACAACTAACTTTAAACCATATCTGTACTTTAAACAATATCTAAATATAATGTATCATAAGCTCAAAAACTAGGTTATGAAGTAGTTGTATGTGTTATTTTTTTTAATAATTTATTTAATATATAAAATATTATCATTAAAAGCAAGTTTTATATTCTTTTCTTGTTTTTTTATACCAGGTTGTACAGGAAAAAAAAAAGCTACCAAACTCAATCATATTACATTCCTAAACACGCTAGGGATCTTAGGTGCGTTAATTTGGGAGTCCATGGAATGGAATGAAACTATCCGTGAATAAAAATATATTTGTTTTTTATTTTATTTATTTTAAAAAAATATTTTATTTACTTTTTTATGTTTTTAATTGTTTTAACATGTTGATATTAAAAATAATTTTTTATAAAAATATTTTAATACATTATTAAATAAAAAATATTTTAAAAAATAACTGCTAATATAATTTTAAACATCAACCCCTCCTAAAAAAAATGAAAAAAAAAGTATTCTCAATCTTGAATCTAATTTTACATAATAAAAATATTTATTTCTCTAATTAAGTTTTCGGATGTTGATTAACATCGGAAATTGCATATCTATGAGAATTGTTTTTCTTAGATCTAAACCTAAGATGATAATATAAAACAATAAAATCATTTAGCACCAACCCGAGACCAGAAAAACACTAATCGAGCCCTTTGATCTACATTAGCTAAAGCATTGGGAATTTATTCTTTGCTTCTTGAATGACTTCAATTGAGTGGAGAAAGAAGGAGGTACCGATTTCATTTATTGAGAAAACTTGCATTCCAAGAGATGACAGAATCCTGCGCTGTATCAAAATCCCTCGTCGAAAATTATTTAGGTGGTGATCCATTGATAAAAACTTGAAACTAAGAGGTTTGTTTTCTCTGTGGTCTCAGGTTCGAGCCCTATAGTTGCTCATATGATGGCTACTGGAGGCTTATATGATCGTTAACTTCAGGGCCCGTGGGATTAGTCAAGGTGCACGCAAGCTGGCCCGGATACCCATATTAAACAAAAAAAAAAAAAAACACTCGTCGAAAGATTCATCAAATCATTGAGAAGCGTAGGTTTCTTTTCTCTGTATAACATATGTGTGTGTCTATATATATATATATATATTCCAATTCATACACGGTGAAACACCTGACAGGGGAGCAAGGCATCCAAACAACTTGAGTCGCCCCACTTGCATCAGCAAAAACCTACAGAAAAAAGAGAAATTATACCCCTGAATCCTGATCCAATTCAATCTTAACAGGAAGATAAGGAATACAATTGTTTTTAATATTTTATTCAGAGTTAGGTTAGTAATTTCATCTTCTTAACCAATCTAAATCGTCTCGTCCTAATCATTCTTCTTGCTTTCTTTTTCCCTGCCATCTCTCTCTGTTTTCCAGACCCGTAATTATGGTGACATGCCTCACAGTCTCTCTTTCTATTTAAATTATCTGGTATAATCTTTATTATTAATCATCCCTTCTTTTTCTTTGTAAGTATTGATACGGGTTTATTGGAATTTATAATGTATTTCTAAAATGTTTTTAATTGAAAAAAAAAAGTTTAAAAGAGTCTTTTTGTTTTTTTTAATGTAAGGAGTAAGGACTCAACTTTTCAAACACCCGAATTGGCTGACAAGTCTATTAGTAGGGCCGTGTTTGATTGCAAGAAAGTGAATTCCTGGAATTCATTTTCCTGCTTTTCCCATGTTTGGCAGCAATATAAGAAAATGGTCAAAGGAAACTGAATTCCAGTCAAATTAAAAAAAGTAACTTTACGAAAGGAAAACACTTTCCTTCCGTTCATTTTCTGCTTTCTGCAATATTCCTCTCT
>Ga0307510_10012543_pt1 | contig 10049 bp, 9 predicted proteins | sample 12_EM_MG_FD_207224 | JGI IMG/M metagenome (GOLD analysis project Ga0307510, IMG submission 207224) | Populus trichocarpa ectomycorrhiza microbial communities from riparian zone in the Pacific Northwest, United States - 12_EM | ecosystem: Host-associated > Plants > Roots > Unclassified | place... | reverse complement strand
CCGTATGCTTGTGCTGTCACAGCACAGGTCATTTTGTGGGTCTGAGACAGAAGAAAGCCCAAAAGCCACTGAACTTTTGGTGTCATCTCCGCTGGCTCAAGAAAGAACCACCAGAGCTGATTATTTACAGGGAAACTCCAAAGATCTCCTCTAACATAGGGTTCCCCCATTATCCTGCTAAATTGTCTTGACTTTGGTTCTATTTCATTTGGGAAGTGAGAGGAATTCCGGCATTAAATTAACACAAAGACTCGAAGCCAATTCGTGGGCATTCCTATCTAGAATAAAGGACGACAAGAAAGCCTACACCCGAAAATGAAAGAAAAAACAGAAAGACCGGAAATGATAAATAGACTCTCAATTGGGTGCGAGTATTTTTTAACGAATAAACAAAAAGCTCCATTCTTCTTAATTTGCTCTTAATAAACGAACAAATTCTCAACACAAAACCAATTGGCGCGCACACACAACATACACAAAGAACAAGTATTGAAGCTCGAACTTAGAAGACAAACTTTCTACTTAAAAGCCTCAATCTTTCAACTGGATACAAAAAACTTTAGAAAAAAAAAGCCCCATTCTTGAGAGTCTTCTCTTCATAAATGAACCAATTCTCAGTAGAAAACCAAATGCCATACACACAAAACGTACACAAAGACCAAAACTTTAAGCTAAAAGACTGCAACTTTCTACTAAAAGACTTAAACTTTCAATTGGGTGCAAGAGTTTCAAAACAAAAACATATAAAAAGAGACTGACAGGCTGACCTGGTCTTGAGGATCATCATATTGAGCATCGTAAGGTAAAGCAGAGAAGTTTCTCTGATAAGAAAGAAGCCCATTTCTAGCTTGCTTTAACTTTATCAATCCTTTGAATCTCTGCATCATCTCTAGCTCTATTTGCTTGTGCAGGTGTTGGTAATGTATCTTGGGTTCGCTTCTCTATCAATGGAGGCCACCCTTGGTTTTAGTTCGCTGTTCAGTGCGTTTAGCTCTCGCAGGAGAAGCGAGGGAGTTCCCTAGAGGGTGTGGGGTTTTACGTTAATGGGCTAAAATGAATGGGCTGCATCACCTTGTTAAGGGTTTCAATTTGGGTTTTGAAAGTTTTATTGATGTCCCACCAAAGTCCTTAAAGAATGATTATTTTTCATTTTTTAGCTCTAACTATAGTTGAACCAGTTTTTACCATAGTAATGATACACGGCCCGGCTCATAATTTGACTCAAGGTCCATGATATAGATTAACCGGGTTGCCAAAGGTGAATCAATGTTTTAATTTTTTGAAGTAAAATCTTGGAAAAAAAATCAATTTGAGTTTTAATCAGATTGAACAGATCATATAGGTCAACTCCCTTTTATTTTTCTTCTTGAAATCCATCCTAAATCAGGTTTAATGCGATTAGATTTAGGGTTAAAAATTAAAGATTAAGTATTAAGGTGAAGTTTTACAAGTGTTAAAAAATGACTTAATGATAAATAAAAAAAATTAAGAATGCTTGCTGGTTATGTAAAATTTATGTCTTAATAGTGGTTGGTGAAACTTAACAAATAATAATGTTAGATTTAACGAATAATTCAAATTACACAATAAAATTTATCAAAAAGTTGCATCAAATTACAACCATTGTCAATGTCATCACTACACTGCCCTAACTTTGGATCTCAACCCTTGTGATTAAGAACAAATTCATGTATTATGGTCAAATGATTGGTGAGTGTTGACAGCATACGAAATGTAACAAAAATCTTTGTAAGGTTCAGTCTAAAGTTGAACATGAGTTCATCCTTATTTTGTTCAAAGATTACAAAGTGTATAAGAACTTGCAGGTGACCAATCAAAAGCAAATCCGGAATGTCATCGTCGCCTTTGTACGCATTTACTTCCTTGAATCCATTGCTATCATTAGCTTAGAACTTGTTTCGACAAAGTCAAGTGCTTCTTCAAGCGAAAGTACTCAGTTCGAATAAGAACGATGAGCTTCATCCAGCTCGCCTACTGGAATAGCATATGGTGAGTTCCAGTCAGCATCAAAGATTGCTTGAAGCTGTGAAACAATGGCAGGGTTGTATGTCCCGAAACTGACACCAGCTGTTGTGTAAAAATAATCCCATATAAGATTGCTCGTGCCAATGTGGGCTCGTGTATCACTAACTGCATATTTTCCATGATTAACCCGCGTAAAGCCTGGATAAATGTTTCCTGTGCTAGTCCCATTGCTAATTGCAGGTCCTGTCAGGTTATAACCTGGAACTAAATAGTACTTGATCTCAACTTTACCAGAACAGTTGTTATACTTGGAGGAAGAGCAGAGGACATTAGAGTAGAGAAGAGACTTCAGATACTGCTCGGTGTTGTCAATAAAATGAGCCCAGAATGCTACCAGTAACTTCACTGTTGCGTGCTTGGAGAAGACAACCTATCAATTCAACAAAGCCATTGAAATACAAAAATCTTTCAGAACTTAGAATATTCTTGGTAAATGCAGATACATATGCACACACCAAAAAAAAATGCAGTGAGGCATGCACATCTATAAAATAAGAAACTCTATGAGCTTAGTAGAAAAACGTGTTCTGAAATGCTACAAATCTTGTTTTTAAGAAGTGTAGTGATCTTAAGAATGCAGAAACTTAATGGTATGAAGACATGGATACCTCAGAGATTACAGAGGAAAGGGATGACCAATAAACTGTTGGCTTCACATATTGGGATTGGCCAAGCCAGTCCATAGTGTTTATCCTAACAGTGGATCCGGTTCCAACAGATTTAATTGTATCAACCCATGCCTGTTCATCAGCCTGGAACCTGCCAAATGAGAGCTGCTAGCCCAATATAGTATCAAAATGGGCAAAGCATAAAGAGCAAATCACGTCAAAATATATGGATGCATATCAGATGCTACATGCATGAAGTAACCAAAAATTGCTCGATTACCTCAGGAGGAGCAAAGGATAAATAGCTTGGTTGAGGCCACAAATTTGAATAACTGTGCCCGGGAGTTTCTATTGGAATATGGAACATATATGGGTCTGATAATGTTGGATAGCCTGTAGTATGGGGAGCCTTCATGGAACGAGGAAGAGGTGATCTGTGACAGAAACGTCATCTTCAGTTCGGTTAATCGTAAATTTCCAACCAACAAGACAGTAAACCATGAAATGAACAAGGACCAAAGGAGTTGACAAATGAGTTCTTGAAAACTGTCAGGCTGTGATCTCTTCATATAATTTCTCGAAACATTACAGATGATTTTCCAAATCATCTGACCAAAAGAAATTGATTCCAAGAAACAAATAACTTAATTAGGTTAATGGAAAATCCTCCAACACACCTGCATCTTTCTTCAGAATCAATGAAATGTGACCAGCATGGAACCGTTCTATTAACTTGCCACTGTTGATCAGATACAGTTCTGGTGTAAGCTGATGAATTAAGAGAAGCAAGTTTCCATAGGTTTCCAAAGTAGGTTTCAACACTTTTTGCTATTTTTGGACAATCAACTAGATAAATTCCAACCTCCTTAACCTGAAACAATACCAAAATCATGAACATCCACCGCGAGATTCAACTGAAACCAACAACATGCTGAGACAACTAGAAGAGCAAAAAACACCCTAAGGTTATGGATTCTGCAGTTCAAGGAAATTAACCAAGCAACAGACTAGACGACCATTCAAAGTACCTGAGTGAGAGATTTCCAATCATTATTTGCAGATCCAATATACACATCTTGTCGATCCGATATCCAAACTTTGGTATGAATTATGCCTGACCCCCACCATTTACTCAGCAACAAAGTCACACTCTTCACATTTGGCCTTCCTGAAGCAAGGTCAGTTGGTTCTTTGGTAAAATCAGGATAAACACCTGAGTGTTGTAACAGCCTAAAAGACATTCAATTTCACAACAGAACAAACACAGTTCAAATTACAATTACAAAGTGCAAGAAGAATTCCTCTAATTCAAGAGAAGCAACTCTTTTTTTGTGAATTTGATATGCATACGAAAACCCATTACGCAGAAACTAAATAGGCCAAACCCAGATGGAAACCAAATGCAAATCACAAATAAAGCACAGAGGAACACTAGAACATGAAAAAACACACCTGATACTAACATTTCTAAGGGCAGCATCCTCTATGGCGTTGTAAACAGCAGAACCTTGATCAGCGCCAAATCTCTTCATCTCCTCTTTAGAGTAACCATAATCCCCTGAACGAGGATCAGCAGGACTTGCCACTAACTGCCAGTATTGAGCTATAACATCCAAACTCTTAGTAGAATTCTTGGCCAACCAAAGCAACACATCCCCTATAAAACAACAATACAATCATATCAAACACTAAAAAACATAATAGGTTGCAAAATCTAAAATTTATTTTGATAGAGATAGTTGAATAGCAAAAGGAGAAAAACCCATCAAAGTTTTACCAGTGGTGAGAACACCAGGGACAGGAGAGAGGTGTGGCATGTCTGTAGGGATTGATTGGACTAGCCATGCTTTGCATTGTGGTGATGATTCTGTTAGAGTAAGATTGGCTAATAATAATAAGAGACAGAGAGAAAGTGAAATGATGATGTCTGAAAGTGGATGTTTCATGTTTTCTTGTTCAAGATTGTGGTTACTGTGTGTTTTTGTGTGTAAAGGACAGTGCTTTCTGTGACAACTACAATAAATGGAAGCTATTGGTCATTGCTATAGTTGGAAAGTCAAAGGGCTTGACTTTTGGGTTCATCTCAATCCAGGAAAGGAACATGAAATGGAATCTTGTTTAGATCCAGTGGCATTGTTTGACTGATTGAAAGTGTTTTAAGGTTGTTTTTAGATTTATTTGTTATTTTAGTATATAAAAAATTATCTAAAAATTAAAAAAAATAATTTAAATTTAAAAATAATTATTTTTTTTAAATATAGTTATACTGTGCTAACAAAAATAAAAAGTTTGAGCTTACACAAATTTGTGATTATTATTTATAGTAATTGTATATAATTCCCCATGCTAAGTTATAAGTTATAGCAGGTACAAAATAAAGATTTATATATAAAATAATATTAAAATGATAATATTATTAAATTTAATTCATCATATCAAACTTGAAACTTCTAAACATATTCTTTATTTATTTTATTATTTTGATATGATTTTTTTGGCTTTGACATATTAAAAAAAATTTAAATAGCTGATAAAAACATAATTTGACTTTAAAAATATTTTTAAGATGATATTTTTTTAAAAAAAATATTGAGATAACGAGATATTGGATTAACTCAAGTAAATCTAAATTAACCCGATAAACCTGTAATCTGGATCATGAACTCCACTGAGTTTAATAACTTTATTTTTAAGGGAAAAAACTATTTTTATTTAATTATATGATAAAAAATAGACGTTTGCAAAACCGAGCACCAACTCAATACCAGAATATTTTTTTAAGAACACGATAACCCCTTAAAAAATAAATCAAGATAAATTATGAAACTTAATTTTTAATAATTATAATTTTTTTATGGATTTAATTTTTATTTAATAATGTAATAAAAAAAACAGAAGGTAAAAAAACTTGAATATCAACCTTATGTCAGTGTACTTTTCTAAGAACTCCGTAAATAAATCATAAAGCTCAATTCATAATAATTATGTTTTTTTTAATTATTTTTTATTTAATAATATAATAGATATTGTTTTAATGATACAATAGAAAAAAGAAAATTATTATAAAACTAAACACTAATCTAATTCAATGCGAGATGTTTTTTTTAAGATCATGAAAACATAGTATAAAAATCAAAATAAATAATAAAATAAATTCAATGTAAAAATATATATAAAAAAAAAACAAATAAAAAAAAGACGCTACCATTTAACATGTTGATTAGTTCTTGTTAATTTTATCCAATAAAGTTTTGTGAGGAATTACTCTTTAAAATTCCTTATATTGAATGATGGAATCTTGTTAATTAATGGTTCAAAATTTTTTAGAAAAATAATTTTAGAAGATTTACAGCCCCCTGATGTATTTAAATAATTAATTTTATAAGAAAAATAATTAATGAGAGAAACTTCAGCGTTGATGCTGGCTGTAGTGAGAACAGGCAACGGGGACCTGGTCACAAAGCAAAGAGGTGAAAAAAAAAGGAAAAAAGAGTGGCCATGAGAATTTTAAGCATAAAGGGAAGAGAAATCAGAGGTTGGCTGGACAACTTTTCATGAATAATCTAAGTGAACTTCATACATAGACATAGATAATATTACATTTTGAACCCATCAAAAGATGTTAGAAATTAAAAGCCACTCAAAAAACTGATTACACCTCCATCTCATCTACTAGATAAAGATAAAAGAGTAAGCCTCCATCACCTGCTAGAATCAAAACCTACCACTTTTTACACTTGAACAGTTCTCAACAATCTTCTTCCCTTGCTATGTTCTGATGAAGCTCAAATTCACTCTCTCTAGGAGATGGAGTGTCTCCTTTGTCTTGAAGATGAACCAAAGGACTTGGTGTCACCAGGTGCCACTGAAGTTGGGCTCTGCGAACTCCCAGAAGTCTCCGAGCTTCTGTTCTCAACATGCCCTCTACCAACAACCCACAATCTATCAAAGATCCTCCTTGATCGAGATGGCAGCAGCTGCACACCACTTTTGGTGCTCTTACTGTTTTTCTTCAGCAGTTTTCCATTTTTCCGGAAGTCTTCATCTTTTATCTTCATTCTACTCATTTGTTTCTTGAGGGATTTGTTATCGTCAGCTGCTGTCTTCTCCCACTCTTCATCTGTGTTTGTTGTGGAATTTGAAGTATCGCGGGCATTGTTGTTGAGAGCTTGAACACCAGAAGCTGCTCTGACTTGCTCAAAAAAGAGAACTTGGACAACAACACGGAGAGGGAGCCGCTCATTCTGTGCAGCATGCATTGATGCCTCCATTGTCAGTTTCTTGACATCCATTAGCCCGCATATCTTCTTTTTTTCTGCCTTCGTCAAACTGAGATGCTCCTGAATTTAAAATAGCCATTAGTGAATCATACCAGAAAAGCGTTCCATTCACAAGGAAGAGCTTATGAAAGAAAAGTTGGTAACACAGAATCCTCATGTTGGTAACCATACAATATTTGCTGAAACCCATAACCACCACCCTCAACCCATAAAAAAAAAATACAGTCAAGTTCTTCACCATAGACAAAGCAGTTTAAAACATTTTCTATACAGATCACAAATCCCCAGGCACAACACATTTCAGTTGATCATGCTGCTTAAAATAAAATAAAAATAGCATCTTCATTCTAATGTCGCTTGATGTGAGAAGTCCGTGAGTGTTCGAAGCATCGTAAAGGCAGTGATATGGTAGACAGTATATTGTTTTAGTTGTGCAAACATACACAAACCCTATAGGTGCTTAACTATAAAACTGAAAGATTAAATAAGACTATAAATGAAATTACTCAAAAGCACAAAATACTACCTTCAGGTAGATGTCAATGGCTTTGTACAGCCCATCTTGAATTGGTCTTGCCGAATCAGGAATTGACCGTGACAAGTCAATGAAGCTGGCGATGGTGAGATTTGGGTCGTGTGCAATTTCAGCTAGATATCCATCAATCAATTTACCAAGGTTCATCAGGGTTACATGTTCATGCCCTAAAATAAAGTCACCATTTGTCTGGTTCTTCTCATCCTGATTATACTTTTCATGCATCAAATAACGATTAACAATGCACTGAATCAATTCCACGTCATATAATGTGTTTTGAGGAGGCCGGGCAGGAACCAGTAGATCCTTAACAGAAGCCTCATGCAACTTCAAACTGATTCTCTTCACCAAATCTTCCCTGGGTGAGTCATTGACTCCAACCAGAATGGCAAATTTCAACAATTTCAGCAAGAAACTACACGAACAACCCACACCCTTGTCTGGAGGCAACAAACAAATGAGTGTTTCTACCAGATATTTGTACCTCCAAGTACGAGCATCAGATACTGAGTCATCAAATGAATCTGGCAGCCATCTGACCGCGTAAGTTTTCAGTGCCTCCCCAATCACTTTACCATCCATTCTTCCCTTTGATTTCACAGTGATCATGACTCTCTTGTAGAGATCGATATCCAGTTCACATATATCTTCAACCCACCAATCCTTAGGAACAGATTCAATTTTCTCTCTGAAATTTATCCCTTCCTCGACTATTTTATCGGGCACTGACAACTTACGGTTATATGTGTAGGACCAAGTAATGCTTGCAGGGTCCACAGAGGTTTTAGATGCAATGGAATCTATGCACCTGCCCACAATCTTCAGATCTTCAGACCACGGCAGAAGAGATTTGGTGGTCTGAAGGACAATAATGGAATCCTTCCAGCTACGGAAGATACTGGAGTTCAGAAATACCTCAATTTTAAAAATAAGGTTCCCTCGGTCAACGTCCTCAGTCATCTCGAGGTACTCAGCCGCACAACGAGCAGCAACAACATTGTAAGCGTTGAGAGTAACTATCATTCCATAGCAGAATTTGGCACAAATTTCAAAAGCCTTTGGCCCACCAGGAAAATCAACCATATCAATTTCATCAGAGTTCTCACCAGCTTTTGACACAAGCTTTTGCAAGCGATTGCTCTTTGACAAGAGAGGGAACTGCAAGTTCATAAAAGCAACTCATTGTGAATTATAGAAACAAAGGCAAAAATAAAAGGAGCTGTAACTCATGCTGTGAAAGGGCTCTTTTCTGACCAAGTAGTCAACACTTTTATGTAAGTCAGTGGAGGAAGTCCTTTAATTTTGCATATGATAAAATTTAAACTCTCAAGCAATTAGGACTTGGTATAAGAAGATAATATAGGGAAAGCATAATCAAGCTTTTACTAATTCTAGCATCAACAGTACATGGTGAGACCACTATCGAGTGTAGTTAAAAAAATAAGCTACATTAGAAATAGACATCATCTGAGAAACAAAATTTTGACCACCCTTACACGAAAACATGACATGGTTTTACCTTTTATTTCCTTTCCAATTCAATGGACAAAATGCTTTTACTGGAAACTAATTTATCACCAACTCACAAGCCAGCATACAATTGCCAACAAAAGAAAGTAAAAGAAACAAGAAAAAAAAATGCTTGAACATGTTTCAAGTCCTGCAATTACTTACAAACTTAAATTTGTATATTATTGAGATTTAATGGTTATACAATATTCCAATGCTAGTAATAAAGTGATAACTTGACGTTCCTCAAAGAGAACCAATATACCGGTTATTATTCTCTAGATCTCTAGAGATTTGAAAATGTTCATGGGTAGGTGTTAATAGAATAGAGCACTATGACTGACTAGATTCAGAATAACTTGCAAATAAGCAAAGACAAAGATGAGACCATACCTTGTGGAGATTAAACTTAACTTCTCCAACATTTATGATGACATCTGCTGCCAGTTCGGATGCCACATACCTGCATAAGTACAACTAACATGCTAAGCACCCAATAGACAACTCAATGCACTAAATGTGAAGGGCAAGCAGTAAATGCACTTAGGAGGAGTACGATACTGCATGTACAGGGGGCAAATAATAAAATGGTATAAACCATAAAGAATTAAGAGTACAATGAGCATTTTCAATGTTCATGTAAACAAGGATGTGGCAAATTTGTTCATTATCCCGGAATTTGTGATGCCTCACAGCCTTAAAGAAACCACAACGTTATCATAAATAAGAACCTGACATACATTTTTAGAACGAGATAACTAATCCCAACTGCTGCAAGGAATTGATAAATTTAAAGGAAGTTCAACACACAAACTTGTGCATACATTATACATAAAAACAATTGATGGATGTGCTTGGTTTAAAGGATTTTTGGTCTGCAAATGAAAATAACATGGAGAAGAAGATCAGTCCCCAGATAACTAACTACATCTGTTTCAGTGACATTGCTGCAAATCATCCAGAAAGAGAATTACAGATTTCTGTATGAGACAAACCAAAATTCAAATCCCATTCACAGTTACATGGATTTCTTAATTTCACATGTAATCTTGTCCTCTTACCCCTCAAAAC
>Ga0307510_10012542_pt1 | contig 10049 bp, 13 predicted proteins | sample 12_EM_MG_FD_207224 | JGI IMG/M metagenome (GOLD analysis project Ga0307510, IMG submission 207224) | Populus trichocarpa ectomycorrhiza microbial communities from riparian zone in the Pacific Northwest, United States - 12_EM | ecosystem: Host-associated > Plants > Roots > Unclassified | place... | reverse complement strand
ATCTGCAGGGAGGCGAAAAGCACGGATGGGGTCATCTGACATCTACCTAGCGCTGCTTGGAGGCGGCTAAACCCAAGTCAGGAGGAGGGGATAGATGATCAAGGTGGCAACATCGGCGAGGATCTGGGTGGTTGATCGACCCCGTGATTCGTCACCCCCACGACCTCCCACGACTCATCCATTTCCGCAAGTCCACTGGTCGAGGATGATGCGGGTGTATGACCTCATGGTTGCGTCGTGTAAGTCACACTGCCAGGCTTCTCCGACCTGCAACCGAAAACCAGCTTAGAAACGCGCTTCAATACGATAATGGGTCTCCGAGGCTCCAACGTTCAACACTCGAGGGACGGATCTGCCGATACAAGTATCCGCTCACTAACGCGTCCTTGTCGTTGTCAGTAGTGTCATCAGGGATCTGCGGTGCGGATTCTTCATATCCTATACAGGAAGGCGACGGGGTGTCTACCATTCGACCAGAGAGCGACTTCGAACATTTTATCGCTTCTGCTGCTCGTCCGGACTGTGCACATCGGAGCGTAAAAGTACTCGGGACTCTGCTTGGGCTCTCTCGGTTGTCTGCAACGTCTTGGCCTTCCTTCCGCTTTCCGACCATCTAGTCATCTGATTCCTCTCTCACACTCGATCGCGCAAGGAGCTTACTCTTTCTCCGCCGAATTCCATGTGACGGCATTGAGCACCTGCCCATATTCTTGGCACCGGAATGAGTGGCCGGCGATACCACTACCAACTCACACAGGGCCGACGGTTTTCGTTGTGACAGCGCTCAGCTGACTGTCCAGGCGGGGTTGCCAATCCTGGAGGAGAGTGGCCCGGTCCGGTAGGCCGACACGAATTGGTCCACGATCCCGCAAACTCAGCACGGACCGTGCGCGGATCTCGACTGTATATACCCCGAAATGCTTCGCCGTGGGATGCTCGCGTGTGGCGGGGTGGATCAGGGACGGGTGACGTCCCCGGCAAATTGGCTTACTATTGCGCTCTGTTGCCGTTCCGCGATGCCGGTCTACCGGGAGCAAATTTATGGCAGAAGGAAGAAGGTAAGTGTATGCAACCCAGACGGCCAAGTTTTCTGCCTCGCTGATTGCTCACTTAGGAATCGACGAACGTCACAATGACAGAATGAGGAGGTGCGCCCAGATCCCGAGCGTAAATTCCGATATGATCCTTTTGAAAACCCCTAGTCCAGAACGCCTCACCCCGAGCGAGAATATAGCCGGTGTTGATGCAAGACTTCCAAGACTGATAGGGCCAAGGCATCTTCGACAATAATTACTCGAAGCGGTTGGTACGTGAGCCGGAGCGGCCTCGCGGCCATCACTATCAGGCAAAAAAAACATACGGATTCGGGGGCCCCGTGGAATTTGGATGTGGGTTAGGGTAGGGTTCGTGAGGTTAAATAGCTAAAATTTGTGATCCAGGAACCTGATTTTAGTGGATACACAAGTCCCGAGCTTCCTGATCCTCGCAGGTTCCGCCGCCAGATAACGTTTGGATGACTAAAGTACTGGGGGATTATTCGGTTGAAAATCAGATATATCATCGGGTTCGGTGATATTTGTCGTTAACTGTGGTTCTTCGGTTGGTAAACAACCCTCCGCCATGCCAAGGCCAAGAGTACCTTCACAAGTGCTTGTGCATTGCGAATTTGTGTTTCTTACGAAGGAACGTGTGTGGATGCGCTTAGGCGACCGCTTGGATCTGATCCCGGGCTCTTCGTTCCGTCGAAAATCTCGGGTACTCCAATTCCAATGCACAATCGGGATGAGACCAAGGTCTGGGAGACCCCCTTTCTTCGGGATGCCGTTAGCACGTAGGCATTCACGTCACCAAGACTCATGCTGGTGAGATCTACGTTGGGCGCTCGTGGTCCCAGTTCGACCCGTTCGGAAATGGCCGAACCGGGTTTAGTTCCTCCATTGCTGATCATCTCCATCGCACAGGTCCACCTGGTCCTGGTCTCCTGGGTCGGGGACTCAAGATCTTATTAATTCGGACGCCCTTGGACGTACCGTCATTCGAGACTAAACGATGAAAGTTTGGGCCGTCACGCTCGATGTCTCCACACTTAACAATGCGGCTTTTGAGATCGTGCGTGGTCATTGGCACGCCTATCTGCTGTTGGCTCGGACTCTGTTTTTATCTGACCTCACACTCTCCACCCCCATACCATGCTGTTTTTGCTATCTAGTACTATTCCCGGGGATTGCAGTTTGTGGATGAGCCCGCTCGAGCGAAGATCAAGAAATTCTTTCGGAGGGAGGATGCATTCAGTGGGTTCTGTTCTATTCATCCCCCCTTCCCCTCTTATCTCCCTACTTCTTCTTCTTTGATTCTCCCTCTTGAAATCGACCTAACGTCGAAATTGAACCCCCGGGGCCAACGAGAGGAGATAACGCGGGCTGATTTCGTTCTTTTCTTCGTCGATGACGCGGTCGTGGTTGCGTCATTTGCAGGATCTCTCGTCGGCAATCTGCTTCCTAGGCTGATGCTGCACGAACGTGGGGTATCGGCTTCGTCTGTGAAGTTCTCCAAGACGGAGGCGAACAAACCGTACGTCTGCACGGTAAGATACCTCCTTTTTCTATCCGTACGAGGAAGCACCGGCTATAATAAATGAGAACCTTACTTCTTTTTTTTTGCCACCTCCTCGCGAAACGGACAATCAACACCACGCGTACGGGCATGTGTTTGCTTCTCTCACCCGATAACCCGTTATCGAACCGACTCATCCTACACGATGTGCGAAATGGACGGATCTGTTGGGACGACCCCAGCCGATCACGGACTTGCCTGAACACGAGCAGCTTCATATTGGTTACAACATCACACACGACGCGGGTCTGATCGCAATGGCCTTCGAGGTCGGAAACGATTCAAATCAACCATGGGTGGACCCGCCAGCCCACCGCATCGGCGTGGACGTGATGCATTTATCGATTCCAGACCGGTTCACGTTCCAAACTTTTGTTGAAACCGTCGGAGATGCAGTACGTAAACAGCCTTTTTTCCCGCCCTTCCGCCCCCCCTCTCCTCCGTCGTTTCTCCGCGATTCCGTGATTCCGTTCCGTTCTCACCCTTCCCGTCTTCACGTTTTCCCGAAACCCGGAGCACGTAACGATTGGCTTATGATCTGGGTTTCTTCTTTTTACACCTCACGCACACCCCACCCCCTCTCGGTTGCTTGTTCAATTTGTCCGATGTATATCATCCTCACACGACCGGGATCTATTTTTTTTTCTTTTCTATACGCAGCTTACGCCATACGAGAAGGAAACCCTGAACCCAACTCCACCCGTTTCACCGTCCGAGGCATTTTATCACTTTTATCTTATCTGGACGCTCAAAGAAGCGTACACGAAAGCGTTGGGGTTGGGACTCGGGTTCGACTTCAAACGGATCGAGTACGATAAGGTGAAGAACCGGGTGAAGGTGGACGGGATCATCCTCAAGGGGTGGGCGTTCGATATTTTCCGCATCCCTGACCCGCGGGGGAGAGAAGGTGATGAGGGCTATATTGGAGTGGCGGCCAAGTGCGTGGGTGGTAAGAGGGAGGCGGTGGTGAGGCGATCACCGGAATCTTCGGATTTGTTCTCGTTGTCAGTCGTGACGGCAGATGGTTTCATGTCGCGGGCGCTGCGGGAGTTGGAATGACGACGTGATTGATTGGTAGCCGGAATAAAAGAAAGGGAAAGATGATGATGATGGTTATTACAGCAAGGTTTGACAACAGAGAGTACTAGAAATGCAGGCGGAACAAAAGATGGGTACTGAAACATTATGTACGTACGTATGTGTCTAAGGTTGGCGTGAGAGAGGGATATACGAGAGAAAGCTACAGTGATAAATTAGGATGTGCAAGGGACGGGAGACGGAGCAGTATGGGAAAGCGTTGCGAGGAGACGGGATTATGGTGTAAAAAGCCATGGGAAAGGACGGAAGAGGACGGAGGGGCAGGCACAGATGGCGGGAGAACTAAAAGAGGATCATATTTTCCGAGAATTCGAAAATATCGTCCATGCGGTCGGCCTGCGGCTGAAGGACGTCAGGGTTTGGTGTTGGAGGGCTGGATTGCCAGACGCGCTTCGAGTCGGAATCGTTCCAGCACGTCCAATTCATTCCGGAATACTCGAAAGAAGCGAGGGCCGGCATGGATCCGAGGGCGTCAGAAAGTTGTTGGTAAAGAGACTGAATGGGATAAGAAAAGTGTGAGGCTCTTTGAAAGCAAATTCGAGATGACGGAGACGTACCGAATCAAAGTTCTCGTCCAGTGGGGCCACGGTCATCAAGCGAAGGTAGTGGAGCGATGGCATTGTTTGGGAAATGGCGGTGACGCAAGGGAGTAAACCTAGGCTGACCACGGCGTCGAAGATGGTGATATTGGTTTTTGAGAGAGACAATTGGGCGAAGATGGAATCGTCTGAGATGACCTGGGACAAAAAGAGGGCCTCTATCGGTCTTTGAGGGACCACTAGTTTGGCAGTATCGTGAGGGCCAGTGAAACGAGCCAAATTAGGAATGGAGGTCGGAGGAAGATTAATTTCTGATTGATCGTTGGAGGGGAGAGCGGAGCCGACTTGGAGGTCGATGACGGCTGGTGTACGACTGAGGAAGTGGACGAGGTGCGAGTCGAAGGGGAAAGAGGAAGCAAACGATGTTAGGTTCAGATAGCGTGCGTCAGAGTTGAGGCCGAGGACCCAACTGGCATCGGGATCGAGGAAGAGTGTAAGCGAGGTCAGTTCGGTCATCTGTTCGAGGGCTTTTGCGAGAAGAGCGTAGAAGGTGTGAGGTTGCTCGTTGTGAACGGTGATGGAAAATGTCCGAACATGAGTGGCAGTCTGCGGACGGGCGGCGAGGGTGTTGAGGACGGATAGGTTGTTCGCGGTGGGGGTGATGGAGATGTTTCTGTAGAGCGTGCGCTGAGCCACGGCGTTGAGAGTGTAGTTTGCGCTTGCGACGGAGAGAAGATCGGGGATGGGGAGGTGACTGCAGATGGAGTCCAAGAGCTCTGGGGGGAATGTGGACGGGGCCATTGTTCGGACGGAAAATGTTGGAGGAGAGAGCAGAGTGCGAGGGATATTTGAGAGTTTATATATATGGTGAGGGTGATTGACGCCTCGCGGCTGGGAAAGGGATGAGTGGAAGGGAGTGTGTCGATTAGATGGGATGTGGGATGAGGAAAAGGCACCCGTCTGTGCATCCAAAACTGATCCGCTTCCCGTATTTTCCCTCTGGTACGGGTACGAAATGCTGCAAGGGGAAAGGCGTGCTTGGAACCGTCCAGACGAGATCCGGAATCAATCAGGAATCCATCTTAGCCTGATGGTCCTCTCTCTCTCTCGCTCTCTCTCTCTCTCCCTCCCGGACGATCATCGGCACCAGTCCGGCGTTTATCCTCCCTCCCCGTCGGCATTTCCCACATCCACCCGTTCGCCAGCACGCGCACCTCCCCCGCTCAGATGTACGGCCTCGTGACCGTCCGTCGCGTCCAGAATGGCTTCATTCGTCCAGGGATCCCCTTCCCGACAAATTTGACACGTCGCACTGCGCATTCCGGTCTGCTGGATTCTATCTGCGGCGATTACCAACGCGGACTTATCACCTTCAATTCCAGGCCCTTTCCCTCAAAGAACCCACAATTGTGGAGCTTTGTCAGAACACGAGACAGATACCAACGTCGTCCTTTCCGGCTGGCTCTTACCCGAAAGGTCCCCTGCTTTCCCCTCCCCTCCCCTCCCCCCTCTCTCTCCCCTTCTCACATCTTCCTCACAGGAAAATATCCAAATCCCTCTCCTTTTTCCCCCTCAGGGATTCATATGGCATCACACAATTGGTCGTCCACCGTGACCAGACGAATGCCCAAAAATTGGCCGCCCTGTCAGCTGTTCCACCCGAATCCGTCGTCCTGATTCAAGGGCGCGTTAGATCGAGACCAAACCATTCCAAGCGCAGCGTATGTTTTACCTCCCTTATGCGACCCCCCTCCTTGGCTCCCCCACGTTCTGATCTCGTTCAAGGACCCAACAGGATCAATAGAGGTGTCGGTCCAAGAATTCATTGTCCTCAATCCCGCAGACAGAAACCTTCCTTTCCCTCCTTCCGAGAATCGGGACCTCGTGCGTGTCTCCCTCCTGCCCATCCCGCCATCAACATGTTTTTATTTATTTTTAGGCCAACGACGATGTCCGCGCCAAATACCGCTACTTGGACCTTCGCCGATCCGCTTTATCACAAAATTTGCGTAAACGAAGCCGGGTTGCCCACGTTATCCGCAATGTCCTCCATGACCAAGGTACAATCACATTACAGGAATCCTCTCCCTCTCTCCCTCATTCAATCTTCGCAGATTTCCTCGAAGTCGAAACCCCCATTCTCCAAAGATCGAGTCCGGAAGGTGCCCGAGAATTCATGGTGCAAACTCGCCTCCGTTCTCGTCACAATCACCCTCTCTTCTATGCTTTGCAACAATCACCGCAGCAGCCCAAACAGCTATTGATCTGTTCTGGTGGTATCGACAGATATTACCAATTGGCCCGATGCTTCCGCGACGAGGATGGTCGGAAAGACAGGCAGCCCGAATTCACTCAAGTTGATCTGGAGATGGCCTTCGTCTCATGGACCCCTCCTCCCGTCACAACTCAATGTCCTGGACCGGGAAACGGTCGGTGGCGGATAGGTGGTTACGAGATTAAAAAGGTGACAGAGCAGGTGATCGCTCAAATCTGGAAACAAGTCGAAAACGTCGACTTACCTGAGATTCCGGTTATGACGTACCGGGAGGCCATGGCTCGCGTAAGTCGTACTGCAATACCAGCTGTGTTCTGCTTCCCGTCGTGGAAAAAAAAAAAAGAAGAACGATGTACTCAACCGCCTTTCGTTCTTTCAGTTCGGCTCTGATAAACCGGACACTCGTTTTGGCCTCGAGGTAAGTCAACGGTCCTTCGTCCCCGGTTCTCAATCCCGCCCCTCAAGTCATATGTGTCACTTGCTAACCTGTCAATTTGTCGCACCACTCCCATGCTCTATATCATTCAGATACAAGACGTAACAGAAGCCGTTGTGCCCCCTTCTACCCTCCTTCAATCACACGATATCCAGAGCGTCTGTGAATGTATAGTTCTCCGCAAGGACCAAGATACCGCGTTCGAGGGTGCAGACCAGATCTGCCGGGACGATCACGAGGACGCCGTTGTGAGTGAACCCGCTAACCCATCTGAGTATATGCGATCAATATTCTAACAGCGATCACTCTCCCCATCAACAGATGCGTGTCGAATTGACTCCAGAAAACATAAGTTCGTGGTGGCCGGTCAACCGGCTCTGTCAGCTCCAGCGGGATGTGGCGGAGAGGACAACCCCAAATCACGCTGATGCGAGTGATAGGGTTAACCGACAATTACACCTTCGAGTCGGTGATGTCGTCTGGTGTGCACGTCGTCCCGCGATGCCAGAGGTTAGTAGCTTCCATCGGGAGTCTATTCATTCAGCCCGAGGCAGCGTGCTGTGTCGCGCCATCTGTTCCTCCCTTTCAATCCCCCCTGCTGCACCTCGCTTCCCGCACACCCTTCAATCGCTGACCCTGCCCATCTAACAATCTTACTAACGTCGATCTGAATAGGGCGGTTCCACCACACTGGGCCGATTGCGCTTGAGACTGGCCAACTTGGCCCAACAGCGTGGTAAGTGCCCTTATGCCATCTCATCTTCTCTGCAATATCTGTCCGTTGTACGGACGGCAATTGCTTCCCCTTCAGTCCGCACCCCGCCCCTGTATTTGGTGTACCGAGTTACGACTTTGGGGTCTTGGCTTCTTACAGAACGAGACGCGGATGATTGACGCGATTCTTCCCTGTCTTGCCCATAGGTGAGCTTGTGCTCCCATCAACGTCACATTTCTTGTGGGTTACAGAGTTTCCGCTATTCTCGTGCCACGATAAGGACAAAGCGTTCTTGACTCGTGGAAGAAGATGGAGCAGCACCCATCACCCATTTACCGCCCCAATGTATGAGGACCTACCAGCGTTCTATGCGGGCGACTACGGCCGGGTTCGTGGGCAACACTATGACATCGTTTTGAACGGGGTCGAGATTGGCGGCGGTTCGGTAAGGATACACGACCCTGAAATGCAGGAACACGTATTTCAGAACGTGCTTCAGGTAAGCAACACACCACCAACAATCTCCTTTTTCCATTTCATCATCCTCCATGCATTTATGTTGAACACTCCGGCCCTGGTATGCGAAGGCGCCCCGAGCTTCTGTGTGCGCATTGGATGTTTTCTATAACATCGGGCCGTCGGGCCAATGCGTTTCAAGAAGTTTTGATGCCAGCCGCTGATGCACTGTTCCGCCCATCCTCCCTGTTTCTCCTTTTTTCGTGCGCTGACACTTTGAAACTTTCGCTGACGGCGTTCACTTTCACTGGATTAGTTGGACGAGGCCGAGCGGCAATCATTCAAACACTTGGTTCACGCGCTCAAGTGTGGAGCCCCTCCCCATGGCGGGCTTGCTCTCGGTAAGCAATTGTTTTTCCATTTCGGTGCTGCGTTGGCGATCACTTGCCAAATCCTCCCTCTCCTTTTCTGTGAATCTGTGAATCTCTTCGCGTCCCGCTTCGGGATGCTAGTGGGCGTACATGGGTGTATGACGCCCGTCATTCACACATCCTCATCCTTCCCTGCGTCTATCTTTTTTTACTTCCGCGCTTAGAGGCAAGGTCGCACTTCCTTGTGATTGTTGGTCAAGATCTTGGGCATGACTCGACGAAACCGCACGCGCTTTGACTGTGTGAGCGGCCCGAATTATTCGCCCGACCATAGTCGATAGGATAACCCCATAGCCTGACGCCCCCCGACTGTTTGGCCAGTCTGTTTCTTTTTTCGAGCACCTCGGCGTGTCTGCTCCGTCCCCGTCCCACAGGTACTACCGTACCGGGGGATCCGAAGAGCATTCAGCCGGTTTTCGGATGACCGGGTGAGGTGTAGGCGGGGAGTTGGATCTCCTGGCACGTGAACAGGTGTTCTTCCCCCCTCACTTCGGCGTTCTAAATTCGTATGCTGAGGTGTTCCGACGTTGTTCTTTCTCCGCGAATGACCGGTCTCTTGCCTATCCCGTCGTTTGGACCCTTTTCCCTCTCTTCCATTTACCTTTGCATTCACAAACCCTTTTTCGTTCATTTTGCAATTCCGGCCATCGCACTATTTGAGTTCACTCTCTCCCTCCAAGCTCTGATGTTTTTCAAATCCGCTCCTGATGACAGCTCCGGCGTGGGAGGTGTTGTTCATGACGTGAAATGATGTTTTGTGTTTGGTCATTTGCGATCGATCGTTGACCGGCGTCCGCCTCGAGGTACCGTTAATACTTTCGGTGCCACATGCGGTCTGTGTCGTGTTACCCCGCGCCCCCTTGCGATGTCGCCGGATCGCGGTGCGCTGTCGGCGCCAGGATCAGCATTCAGTGGTCATGGCCAGCTGACCAGGGTTCCTGCACCTCCTTTTTCTTATCTTCCTCCCTCGGCCTCGCCGCTCTATCTCAGTGAACGAGAACATTCTTTACTGACTAAACGTTTTCACATGTTTACCTATCTCGCCCGCACCCCCGACAACCTCACACCCACGACTCTGCAAACAACTGCGTGCTTGTGAAAACTCTCATGTGCCCTTTTGGTGGATCCCTCCAAAAAACGTGCAAACGCTATTCTATAAACAGGGTTCGACAGGTTGATGTCTATCCTGTGCAAGACGCCGTCGATTCGAGACGTGATAGCGTTTCCAAAGACCGGGACCGGGACCGACCCCCTGTTCGAATCTCCGGCGCCTGCTAGGTCCGACCTTCTAAACCAGCACGGGATCGGGGCCGTTGGACGCGCAGACGCTTTGGAGGACGCCGACGACAGTGGAGGCGCCAGATCTAGCACCAATACCAATGCGGGCGGAGAGAAGCCTACCGGAACCACCAGGGTCGAGACCCAGGAAGGATCCACTTCCGGAGCCTCGTCTCCACCGTGATCGGTTTCTTCACTGAGGGTGTGG
>Ga0307510_10012541_pt1 | contig 10051 bp, 9 predicted proteins | sample 12_EM_MG_FD_207224 | JGI IMG/M metagenome (GOLD analysis project Ga0307510, IMG submission 207224) | Populus trichocarpa ectomycorrhiza microbial communities from riparian zone in the Pacific Northwest, United States - 12_EM | ecosystem: Host-associated > Plants > Roots > Unclassified | place... | reverse complement strand
CGAGTTGGGCATGTCCAGAGTGGTGGCAGCACCCCGGAAGCTCCTGGCCTTCACGACCTCGACGAACAGCGCCATGTCGTTCAAAAGCTCCATCGCATTATTCCATAAATGGATCAATCTATTCCAGTATATGACATTTATTCCATCAGGTGGAAGGTCCATCTCCCTTCTCGCATCATCGAGAAGGAACTCATCATGAACCCGCTATTCAATCCCGTCCGCGTCGGCGGACTTGAGCTTTCGAACCGCCTGGTCATGGCGCCCATGACGCGTTCGCGCGCCGATGCGAATGGCATTCCCGGCGGCCTCGCCGCCGAATATTACGCGCAGCGCGCCGGGGTTGGACTGATCGTCACTGAGGGCACACAGCCATCCGATGACGGGCAGGGCTACATGACCACGCCGGGCATCTACACGCCCGCGCATGTCGCCGGTTGGCGCAAGGTTACGGACGCCGTCCACGGCAACGGCGGTCATATCTTCATCCAGCTCATGCATGCCGGACGCATGTCGCACCCCGACAACACGCCGCATCACCGGCAGGGCGTGGCCCCGTCCTCGGTCGCGCCGGGTGCGCCGATGTTCACGCCGAAGGGTATGCAGGATATCCCGCAGCCACGGTCGCTCACGACCGACGAGGTGCGCCGGACCGTCGCCGACTTCCGCGACGCCGCGCGCCACGCCATCGCGGCGGGCGCGGACGGCGTCGAGATCCATGGCGCGAATGGATATCTGGTCCAGCAGTTCATTGCGCCGAGCGCGAACACCCGCACGGACGCGTATGGCGGCTCTATCGAAAATCGTGCGCGCTTCGCCGTCGAGGTGGCCACCGCCATCGCCGCCGAGATCGGCGCGGACAAGACCGCGATCCGCCTGTCGCCCGGCATCACGATGTGGGGCATCGACGAAGGCGTCGAAGGACCGGACCTCTACCGCCATCTGGTCACTGAGCTCGACAAACTCTCGCTCGCCTATCTTCACATCATGCATCAGGGCGACGAGCGCCTGCTGGCCGATCTCCGCAAGCTGTGGCGCGGCAAGCTGATCGTGAACCGGCCGGGGCGTCCGCGCGATCGCATCGGCGCCGACGTCGCTGCGGGGCTGGCCGATCTGGAAGCGTACGGCCAGATGATCCTGGCAAATCCCGATTTCATCGCGCGCCTGAAATCCGGCGCGCCCCTGAATGAGGCCGACCGGACCACGTTCTTCGGCGGCACCGTCCGTGGCTACACCGACTATCCCGCACTGGACGCGGCGGCCGCCGTCTGAGCACGGGCGGTCATCGCATTCGTCGGCTCTGCACTGCGACCGCGATGCGAGCGTTTGTTTTCATCAATGCTTGCGGAAGGCGCGCCTGAAGCGAAACGTGTGGAATGGGACAAGAGCCTGAGCCCCATTGCCCTTTTACCGATCGGAAACCATAGAAAATGATCGGAAAACTTTAACGAAACTGTTCGGCTGTCTCCGCGTCGGTTTGTCGGAGGGCCCGTCCGATGACAGAGCACCAGTTGAGACAGCAGGAATTCCAGATCGCGCGCTATCGGCGTCTAGAGCGGGAAGTCACCGACCCGCTTGCCGCGTGTCTGCTTCACGGCATCATCGAGGAGCTGGAAGAAGAGCTGCGCAGGGACTGTCCGGATTGGCACGGGCCGCGTGATTAACGCTTTCTTAGCGCTGATCATGCGGATGATCCTCGTGGGAATATCACGGGAAGACTGCTCCCATGCTGAAGGACGGTACCTACGCGGCGTGGTATAAGACGCCAATCGACCAGGGCACCGGGATCGTCCATGTCGCTGATGGCCAGATTTGGGGCCGCGACAGCCTCATGACGTATCACGGCTCCTGCAAGGTCGACGGCGATCGTTTCACCGCGACCGTGTTGACGAAGCGTCATACCGAAGGACGTGTAACGGTCTTCGGCGTCGATGACGAGCTCACGCTGGAGATCGAGGGGACGTGCCCCGGCAAGATCGCGACTTACACCGCGACGGCAGGACAGGCGCCCGGCGTCGTCCTGCAGGGAACGCTCATTCTGACGGAACAGCCGCAGCCGGCACCTGAACGAACCGGGCAGGTCCCGGCGTTCAATCCCGACAAGCTTCCAAAGCTGCCGAAGCGCTCGCGCTGATCGCGGGCGCCATCACAGCCCGCAGGGTCGCCTGCATCCAGATGTCGCGCCCCGGGCGGTGCAATTCTGCATGTTCAACACGCGCGCTCCCGCTTCTCAAACGGCCCGCGACCCGCCATTGTGCGGCCGCACCAGCATCACTCCGGAGCAGCTTCAATGTCGGACAAGGTCTCGCGTCGCCAGTTTGCCAAGCTGGCGGGGTTGTCCGCGGCCGGAATCGCAAATCCTCTGGAGGGCGCTGACGCCAAACCTGTAGCGGCGCCGCCCAGCGCCAGCGGCTTTCCGGCGGGCTTCGTCTGGGGCACGGCGACCTCGTCCTATCAGGTCGAGGGCGCGGTCAATGAGGACGGGCGAGGGGCCTCGATCTGGGACAAGTTTGTCCGGATCCCCGGCAAGATCGAGGACGGCTCGACCGGCGATCGCGCCAACGAGCATTATCACCGCTACAAGGAGGACATCGCGCTCATCAAGGAGCTCGGCTGCAAGGCCTACCGCTTCTCGATCGCCTGGCCGCGGGTGTTTCCGGACGGCGACGGCCAGCCGAACCCGAAAGGGCTCGACTTCTACAATCGCCTGATCGATGAGCTCCTGAAGAACGGCATCGAACCCTGGATGACGCTGTATCATTGGGATCTGCCGCAATCGCTCCAGGACCGTTTTGGCGGCTGGCGCTCGACCGAGACCTGCAAGATCTTCGGCGACTACGCGGGCTATGTCGCCGAGCGTTTGACCGATCGCGTCAAGAATGTGTTCACGCTGAACGAGAGCGGCCGCTTCGTCCAGTTTGGCTATGGCCTCGCCATCGATGCGCCCGGCATGACGCTGCCGCAGGCCGAGGTCAACCAGGTCAGGCACAACACCGCGCTCGCGCACGGGATCGCGGTGCAGGCGGTGCGTGCCCGCGGCCGTCGCGGCACACGGGTGGGGCCGGCCGAGAATATCGACGTTTGCGTTCCCGCGATCGATACGCCCGAGCATGTCCGCGCCGCCGAGATCGCGCTGCGCGAGATGAATGCCGGCTATCTCAACGTCATCATGACGGGCAAATATACCGACGCCTTCCTGAAATACGCCGGGGCCGATGCGCCGAAATACACCGACGCCGAGTTGAAGATCATCGGATCGCCGGTCGATTTCCTCGGCCTCAACATCTACGCGCCGCAGAATTATGTGGTGCCGTCCGACCAGGGCGCGGGCTTCATGCCGCTGCCGATCCCGAAATCGTTCCCGCACATGAATTCGGACTGGCTCCGCGTCGCGCCGGAGACGATCTACTGGGTGCCGAAGCTCGCTGCAAAAATCTGGAAGACCGATGCCATCTATATCACCGAGAACGGCACCTCCGGCGACGATGTGGTGACGCAAGACGGCAAGATCTACGACACCGACCGCATCATGTATCTGCGCAACTATCTCGCCCAGCTGCAGCGCGCCACCGCCGAAGGCGTGCCGGTGCGCGGCTATTTCCTCTGGAGCCTGATGGACAACTTTGAATGGGTGTTCGGGCTCAGCAAGCGTTTTGGGCTGTACCACGTCAATTTCGACACCCAGGTCCGCACGCCAAAGCTCAGCGCCAGCTTCTATCGCAACGTGATCGCGAAGAACGCGGCGGGGGCGTGACCCTGATTTTCCGCTGCGCGTAAAATCCGACCTTTCGTGGCAAACGGGGCGAGTGGAGCGAAATTGCGCGGCCGGCAATGTTTTGCCTAATGCATCAATTGCTTCGCAGCCGTCACCGCGTCTCATCCCGCACTCGCATTTCTACTTTGCATGGGGTTGTTTTTCGCTTTTTTGCAGAGAGGGGGTCTGGCACCGCGCATTGACTCCCCACTCCCCCTGATTCACAACGGCCCTAACATCCATAAAAAGAGGACAACGCCAATGACCGATGCACTCATCATTGATGCCTGCCGCACTCCGCGCGGCGTCGGCAAGGCAGGCAAGGGAGCACTCTCGGGCATTCATCCGCAGCAGCTGGGCGCCACCGTGCTGCGCGCGCTCGTCGATCGCACCGGCATCAATACGGCCGATGTTGACGACATCGTCTGGGGCTGCAGCGCGCAGGTCGCAACGCAAGGCGGCGATCTCGGCCGCATGTCGGCGCTCGATGCCGGCTACGACGTGCGCGCCAGCGCGGTGACGCTGGATCGTTTCTGTGGCTCCGGCATCACCAGCGTCAACATGGCGGCATCCTCGATCATGTCGGGCACCGAAGATCTCGTCATCGCCGGCGGCTGCGAGATGATGTCGATGGAGGGACGCCGCGGTGGCGGCGGTCCGATGATGATGGACTCGGGCAATCTGCGCCTGCGTGCGCGGCATCCGCAATCGCATCAGGGCGTCTGCGCCGATGCGATCGCGACGATGGAAGGCATCACGCGGGGGGACGTCGACGCGCTCGGGCTGGAGAGCCAGAAGCGCGCAGCGCAGGCGGTTGCCGGCGGCCACTTCAAGAAGAGTCTCGTGCCCGTCCATCGCGAGGACGGCAGCCTCGCGCTCGACCATGAAGAGTATCCGCGGCCGCAGACCACGATGGAGGGGCTCGCTGCGCTGAAGCCTGCATTCCCGGCGATCGCGGACTATGCGCTCGACGACAAGGGTACGACCTATCGCGGCCTCATCCTGCAGAAATATCCTGACCTCGACATCGACTTCATGCATCACGCCGGCAACTCGTCCGGTGTCGTCGACGGCGCCGCCGCGATCCTGCTGGCCTCGCCCGCTTACGCGAAGGCGCATGGCCTCAAGCCGCGCGCCCGCGTGGTGGCGATGGCGAATATGGGAGACTCGCCGACGTTGATGCTGAACGCTCCGGTGCCGGCGACACGCAAGGTGCTGGCGAAGGCGGGGCTGACCATCGACGACATCGACCTGTTCGAGATCAACGAGGCCTTTGCGGTCGTGGCGGAGAAATACATCCGCAACCTCAAGCTCGACCGCGCCAAGGTCAACGTCAATGGCGGCTCGATCGCGCTCGGCCATCCCATCGGCGCGACCGGCTCGATCCTGATCGGTACCGTGCTCGACGAGCTCGAACGGCGCGACCTCAAGCGCGGTCTCGTCACCATGTGCGCCGCCGGCGGCATGGCGCCGGCCATCATCATCGAGCGCATCTAGCCTACCAAGGGAGGCCCCCGGCTCTGCCGGGGAGGCAGCCGAAGTTTGACATTTCCGGCAGTCGCCCATCGACGAAACTTGCGACTCGTGAGCCACTACACACACGAGAAGGAATTTCGCAATGGACGGTTACGGACGTTCCAAGATCACGGGCATTGAGCCGCCAAGGGTCGGGAAGAAAGGCTTGTAACGAAACGATCGCCCAATTCTGGCTTGAGCTTGGCAAGACTTGTTGACAAGTGGAAGGCTGCGCCCGACATCCATGGCATGGACAGGATTGAGATCATCCAGCTTTCCGAGCTCGACGCCGCCTTCGGCCGCCTCGGCGGGAGTGTCGGTCCACGTATCGGGGCAGATAAACGCACGCAAGACGCCAAGGAGTGGTTTGTGTTGCGGCGCTGCATGGGGACGGCCTTGGCTACCGGAGTGTTTGACCTCCCGATCAAGATAGCGAAGGCAGAGCCGCCGGAGCCAGACTTTGCGGCAATCCATGGCCGCACGCATAAGCCTGCGCTCATAGAGATTACCGAGGCGACCCATCCTGACGATCAGCGGGAAATGACCGAATTCGCGAGGAGAGGCAAAAACGCGATCCTGCTCGGAGACTTTGGCGGACGGTTTGCAGGGGGCGCGAGCCAGCCAAAATTCGTATGGGCTTCGGAAATTTGCGATGCCGTTCTAAGGAAGCAAACCAAATCGATCTGCACAAGGCCCGCGCCGGATCGGCATTTGGTCGTCTACCCCAATTCCAATGCATCCCAGTTGATCTTTGATGAGGAGGATGAGCGCGAGGCCTTCGCGCATCTGAAAGAGAAAATCGACCAAGAACACGCGCGCTATGCCGAGGCGCTCAATGGGTGCCGCGTGCACATCCTTGGAAGCAGGCTTGTGTGCCTGGACCTGGCCAGAGGCTGCCGTTTAGAGCCGAGAATAGGCCGCAAGCCGAGGTAATTCAGCAGCCGAAATGGTCGGCGTGACGCAGGAATAAATGGTATGATCGCTTCCCCCTGATTCCTTTCAGAGATTGCAATGGCCGAACCTGGTGACGAGGAAGCCAAGAAGCCTGACGAACTGGAGCTGTTGGTCAACAGGATCCTGCCGCACATTGACGCGGGGCTTGAGCAAAGCGACATGTCATTTGGCGAGCGAATGCTCTTCGCCGCGACGACTATTGTTGACGATCTTTTTCTTGAGATCCGCAGCGGAGACGTCGTAGAGGACAAGGCAAGCAGGACGGACTACGTAACCAGGCCATGGTTCGCCATTCTCTATCACTACGTTCAGAATTGGTACCGTCAGCACTATGGAGACGCGCTGGACCGTAACGAAGGTGGTCACGCTTATGGATTTGTTCTTGTGCGCGGATTGCCCGTTGAGTTGGTCGTTCCGCTCACGCGGGGCCGTGTCGAAACGCCGGGCGAAACAGCGTGGCTTTCGTTCCCTAAAGAGGTCGAGGACGGGGAAGACCCGTTGGCATGGCTAACGAAGCCGCCAAACGTCGCCTCGCTTGCTCCAGGCGATAAGGAGACTCTGATCGAGGATACGCGCACGATCGCGACGGCGCTGCGGTCAATACGTGTGAATAGCATGGGCGTCGAGCCACCTGATGACGTGGCCGATAGTCTGTTGGATGGTGTGTTGGCGGAATTTGAGTCTGCCGCGCGGAAGGCTGTGCGCAATGAGGCGGCGGGTAGGCCAGGGGCTTTGTGGAACATTCATCTCGCAGTCGAGCGAACGCTCAAGGCGTTCAATCAGCACAAGACGGGAAACTTTCGTCAGATTCACAATCTCTACGAACTGTTCGATGATATTGCGAGCCACGGGATCACGGCCGACCGGAAGCTTCTCAAGAAGTTGCGGCGCGATTCCGATGTGATCGACAACCGGTACGGCTTAGGTGACGTCCCGTCCGTGCAGGAAGTGTTCACGGCGTACAAGGCCAGTTTGATGCTCGTGAGCAGTATCGTGGGATCGTTCAAACGCAAGTTCAACGTTGGCGGGGCGAGCTTCCTTTTGGGAAAGCCGCCCTGGACCACGCTGCCACCGAGCTCGGCCGATCGCTGAAATCCGTTTATGGCCCAAACCCAAGGCACAGACTGATGAAGTCTCTTCAGCAAGTCGTAGAAGAAACTGTGACCAAGCATTGGCCGCAGCAGATATGTGCTGAAGTCATCGATGAGAAGCTTCGCTCGCAAGGAATTAAGCTCTCCAAGAGCAAGCTGTCGGAATTGGTGCGACGCATTCTCGATGAGAAGCTTGAATCAATTGAGTTCGAGGCGGACGAAGGCGATTCGTCGCTCCTCCAGGTTCAATTCACCGAGGAGGATATCTGCAAGGCGGAAGAGAGGTTAAATCAACGTCTTTCCGACCTACGACCGGAATTTCTGAATGAGGTGACCGACCGCGGAACGGAGGTCATGCTTGAAAGCTTGAAGCGTCGTTGGCCCAAAGAGTCACGCGCGCAGAAGCGCGACATGGACCGGTTTCGACGAAATCTTGCGACGCGGTGGGGCGCCGGTCTTGAGCGGCTGAAGATGCTTTGCACCATTTCAAGGGAGTTCGGGAGCGGCATCAATAACGCGCTTCGCTCCGGCGGCGGGGGCGATCGGCCGCAGACGTTCGATTTGCTGATCCGGCTACATGCGCGTGCCTGCCAGATAACGGAGGAGGTCATATGCCTCCTCGGTAACGGATTTGCCGATGGTGCGATGGCACGGTGGCGTACCATGCATGAGATCGCGGCCGTGGTCTGTCTGCTTGATGAGCATGGGGAGGGGCTAGCTGAGCGCTACCGAGTCCATGAAGTTGTCGAGGCGCGTAAGGCAGCGCGGCAGTATAAAGAGTTCGAAGTGCAGCTTGGCGTTCAGCCGATGGACGATGAAACGATCGAGCAGATCGAGAAGGATTACAAGGAGGCCGTTGCCAAATTTGGCGTTGCCTTTGGCAACAACTACGGCTGGGCGGCGGAGGCTCTCGGCAAAGAAAATCCGAGCATCGCCCACATTCAGGCCGCGGCGAAGATTCACCACCTGTCGCCGTATTACCGTCTTGCAAGCCACAATATTCACGCCAACCCGAAAGGCGTCATGTACAAGCTGGGGCTCGTGGAAGGTTCTACCACATTGCTCGCTGGGCCGAGCAACGCCGGATTGGCCGACCCCGCGCACGCCACGGCGTTGTCGCTACTGCTGATCTCGGCGATCCTATTGAAGCTCGATCCCAACCTGGACAACACCGTTGCCGTACGCGTCATGGACGAAGTTGCCGATGAAATCGGGATATTGTTCCTGGCGGCGCATAACGAGTTGGAAGAAGACGAAAGGAAAGTTCAATCGACCGGTGAAGGCGATGGCCAAGGCGCCGCTGCCGCGGGGTGACGAGAGAACGACGTTTTTGATCAATGAGAACGAAGACAAACGGGAATGAAGATAGACCTTGTATCCCGCTGATTTCTTGGGACGACGCATCATGGCCTTAGACCACTATATTTCGCAGGTGCATCTCAAGAATTTCTACTCGGCCGCGCTCGGAAACCGCCTGCATGCCGTGCGAAAGTCAAATCTCAAGAAGTTTACGCCTCGCGCTGACGATATTTGCAGGATCGAAGACGGCAGCACGAACTCTTTCCTGACCCGAGAGCGCGTCATTGAGGAGTTTCTCAAGACCGTCGAGCCGCGGTACAATTCGGCGGTCGCCAGTCTGCGCAGCGGCAACCCTGATCAGGATGCAGTTTATGTGATCGCGGGTTTCGTTGCGTTTGTCGTGTCCTGTGCGCCCGCTGCAATGCGGCTCGGCATCCAACCGCTCGACAGCCTCTTGCGCGGCACTTCCGAGATCCTCGATCGACAAGGTCGTCTTGGCCCAGCGCCGGCAATCCTTGGCAACAAGTCACTCACCGAGCTCCTGGCCGACGGGACGGTGCATTTCGACATTGATCAGAAGTACCCGCAGGCCATGGGGATCAATACCATCATTGGGCGGGTATCGGCTTTCGGAAACGCTGATTGGGAGATATTGCACAACTCCGATCGCGACAGCCCATTTTTCACGAGTGATTTTCCGGTCGCGATCGAAGAACGTGGCAATACCGGCATTATGAACCGTCTTGTGCCGCTTACTCCCGATCTCGCGGTTCGCATTCTGCCAGACGTGTCCCAGTCGCGCGCAAGCCCGGACCTGGATTTTTCGCAATTCCGCTTTCGAGTAAGGACCGTCACCCGTGCCGAATGTACCGAGATCAACCGCCTCATCGTCCAATGCGCCGAAGACTTGGTCCTCTATCGGGATGACCATGCGTGGATCGACGGCTTTGTCTCTAAGAACCGAAACTTTCGGATCGAAACGCTCGTGGAGCGCATCCCGAGTGGAGGGGGCTATTTCCATCTAGCGCGCCAGAGAATTCGCGCGCGCGAAGAGGTAGCCTAAGCTGCTACGTGGGAGATACTCGCCTCGATCAGTTGAGTATGTTGCGTTGAGGCCGTCAGCCTCCCTTGTAGCCGCTTTGAGCGGCCCAATTCCTAAAGCCCCGGCTTTGCCGGGGGATACTTACTTCACCGCGACCCCGTAAAAAGCAGGGGGAGACGCCGCGAAGCGACGATCTAGCCTTATTTTTCAGGGTGAATCGCGCTCCTGCTCCGACAAAGAGGCCGGTCGTCGCTTGTCGAAAGCATCGAATCAGCTTTAGCAAGGCTGCGTGCGGGCCTTTGAAACAAGGTAAAATCCGCTGCCCGAGGCGCCTTCCGCTCTGGAAGTAGCTAAAAAGCAGGGGTTTTTGCCGCAGGGGGCCAAAAAGCCCGCAAAAAC
>Ga0307510_10012538_pt1 | contig 10051 bp, 11 predicted proteins | sample 12_EM_MG_FD_207224 | JGI IMG/M metagenome (GOLD analysis project Ga0307510, IMG submission 207224) | Populus trichocarpa ectomycorrhiza microbial communities from riparian zone in the Pacific Northwest, United States - 12_EM | ecosystem: Host-associated > Plants > Roots > Unclassified | place... | reverse complement strand
GTCAGAAAACTTTTCTTCAAGCCTAACAAGTCAAAAGGGAAAACAGAGAGCATGAGTATCAAGGGATTGCTATGAACACAGAATAGCCCAATTCCCACATTGTGCTAATCAATGATCATAAAAATCCGTGCCCCCTCTCACAAACACAGCTTAACCATGAAAAATACCTATGCATAGCAGTCTTCAATTCAACTATTTTTGATTCTGCCTCCAAAGCTTGCTTCAATCTTTCCTCACTTATTCTGCTTGTCTCTTCGAATTTTTTCTCTGTTTCATCAATTTTCTTTTCCAGTGATGTTACCAGAGCCTGAAATTAATCACATAAAAATAATCAAATTAGCGAAAACGAATTCACAAGTAATTCACCCCAATATTGGAGAGAACTTCTGAGAAGCCTTTACTTCATGCAGTGATATAAATGTTGGCATCATCAAGCAAAATAGAGATCCTTGACTATCAACCCTCCTTACCTTCAGTTTCTCATTTTCTATAGTAAGCTTCTCCAGGGCCACATGGTCTACTACTGGAACCTCCTGTATAACAGGTACTTTCTCTGTCACCTTTATGGCAGCCTCACGTTCCTTTACTAGCATTTCTTTAGTTTCTTTGAACTGAAGTTGCATTTCTTGCAGAGCAGATTGTAGCTTTGCATTTTCTTGTGTTTTGGCCTCTTCCGCGTCAGCCTACATATTACATGTGAAACATAAAGTTATAGGATGAGATATTCAAGGTTTATTTAGTTTTATATTTCGCCAAAGTATATTCAGCAGTTAAGTGTATCAGATATACAAAAAGCATTCACGTTGGATAGTCACAAGAGAAGCAGATAGCTTAAGCAGAAGTTATAGGCATCAGCGTTAAAAAGCATTAGCATACAGGAGCGTTGTCCATGCACGTTTTTGGAGTTCTATTTTTTGTTGAAGCTACATGTCCAACAGTTAAGTGTCTCCTGTACTTGGTCTTAATAGAGCAAACAAGGAGCAGAAAACAGGAACAAAATGGAAGTTTTTAAAACAATAACTGCACACTTATTCTTACGCTTGTTTCAGCAATCACTTTACCCAAATTCTAGAGAGCTATAAAAAACAATTGAAAAGCATGGACATAACTAAAAGAAAAATGACTAGCGACAACAATTAAAAATTGATGGAATTTGGTCCCATTTTTAGACGGATACAAATAAAGCTCATTTAATAAGTTTATTGGTGTGTTATCATACATACCCTCATGCGTTTCTCCAGCTGAAGTCTCCATGTTAATTCTTCAACTTGCTTTTCCAACTTATTCTTGGCAGCCTGAAGAGCTCCTGTTTCTCTTGCAGCCTGAAAAAAAAGAAGAACAAGAAGAATTCATGTAGAAGAACCTCTAAATATACATAAAATAAAAGAACAGAACAGCATGTGCACCTGCTTTGAGAGAACCAAATAATTTTTAAATACAAAACTAGAAAACATAATAACACAGGCACAAAGTCCAAACTCCAGACAGCTTGAAGAAATCCAGGAACAAGAAAAAATAATTCTCTATATTTTATTTCCAAATGCAGTGGAGTGTGGTTATGCAGTGGAGTGTAGTTTTAAATACAAAACTAGAAAACATAACAACACAGGCACAAAGTCCAAACTCCAGACAGCTTGAAGAAATCCAGGAACAAGAAAATAATTCTCTATATTTTATTTCCAAATGCAGTGGAGTGTGGTTAGTTCTTTCACAAAATACAGATTAAGCATTAAAAAAAACTAACAGTCGCATGCAACCTTCCTAGCAGTGCAGGACACAGTACACTGACACGAAGAAAACCATGTAATAGTCTTTTCATAGCACAAGATCTGATGGAACAAAAGAGAAGAAAATACAGCTTCCATCCTCAGCTGTTGCCCAAGCCATGCACCATAAGATCCAATGGAAAAACAAGAAAAATAAGGGAAACTGACCATCTTAAGATTTCGCAGTTCTTTACGAGCAACTCTTCCTCTCCATGCACATTGCGTTGTGATTGCTGCTTTCTTTAACTTCTTATAATGTAATCGGGCCAGGTATTTGCGACATTGACTCTGGGTTACAGAAACAAATTGAACAAATTCAAATCAGCAACACAAAGCAGAAAAGGGAAATCAAATCATTGCTACATGAACAGAATATTATTACCAAAAACTGCTGGAGAAAATTTTTGAACTTGATGATTGATTTCTCAAGAATATCTTACCTGGATCATAATCGCTGCTCTAGTCTGCCTTCTGAAGCGTAAATCATCCCGAGCAGCCATCCCACGCATGCCTGTTTGAATCGATATAGCAGAATAACACAAATCTTTATAAGCTTTCCTAGCAATATACATGCGTAAATCTCTTTGGATTCTCAGAGAAGCAGCCTCCCTGCGCATGTTCTCATAGACATGGCGAGCAATTTGTCCTGCATCAAGTACAGATAAACTCAAGACAATTAGAAATGAGAATACATGCACCAATACAGCTTTTAACACCATATGTTACCTCTGCATGCAGATTGAATCTGTATCGCAGACCGACGGAGTGTAATAAAGCTTCTGCGAGACAAATATGACCGGACTTTCCTCTGAATAATGCTAGCTGATCTTCCTAAGACCTCACTCCTACGAGCATCCAATTCTGCCATTTGACCAGCCCTAAGAAATACCTTGGTTTTACCAATCTGCAAAAGAAAATGGAATGTCATGGTAGCTCAAAAACCTTCTCAGAAGATCACTGCAAGCCCACATGAGAATGCATGCACAATTTCAAAAGAAGCTTTATTATTAGAGCAACCATTAAAAGGTGTTAAAATTCACAGCAGCTGAGGAAGGGCACACAACTCTAAAAAAGAAGAATGCTGCAAGAAGAGGGTTTCTCACTTGTCAAATAATTACCTGATAGCCCGTGAGCCCAACCTTCTCAAGGAGCCTCTTGCAAGCAGTGACTTCATCCGAACTAACATAAAGTATATGATGAAAAAGTCAGGATCTTCAATGCTTGGGAAGAACATCTTATGAAAGAAACAATCATATACCTCCCATCCAAAACTTCAGGTGCGAGAAGGCCAAATCGATCTACAAATTCATCAAATGTCTTTCTAGTAGGAAATCCAGCACAACTAATTCTAATTGCCTCCATGACTCCCTGAGATGAGACACGCAATCCGTATTGGATTGTAAACATTCAGGCAATTCTAATTACAACAATAAAAAATTCACGGACAGAGAGTAATAGACAGTAACAATCTCACCCCACATCGCAGTTGTTGAAGAGCATTCTTATTCTCAAAGATCGCTGGCTTAAGAAGATTATTGGGCTTTACACATCGAATGTAATGTGGCTCAGTTGCACTGAGAGTTTCAAGTAATGCTTGCAGTTGTTGCTGTGGAAAGTACAAATCAGAACTTCATGCCCAAAAAGCAGACAAAGCACATCATAATGAAAAAAAATAGACCATCACACCTTAAACCGAGAACCTATTGAAGAGAACTTTGATTGTTTGGAAGATTCTTCTGCTAAAGGTGGAAATAAACCCGACACAAAGGAACATTTGGAAGCGCCCATGAGTGCCTGATGTTCAGCAACAACATAATCTTTGTTCTTGTCCAGGAATAATTCTGTTTGATATGTGACCTGATAATTATCTCAAGTTACTTGCCAGTGTTTCAAAATTTAAAGTTCCTTATTTTTTTACAACATTCAGTGTATGCCATAAGCAGTCAGCCAGAGACTTACATCACCAGCATAATGGCAAATTGTGAAATCACTTCGGGCTAATTTTGGCTTGGCAAACCGCTTGTGGTTTTTAAATGTCTGGTATAACTTTTGAGCGAATGTTTCATGTGTTGATCTTGGAAACATGCTACAAAGTACAAAAGACATGAATCAGCTATCCTACAATAAGAAAAAGTCAAAGACTGATTCAGGGAGAAAAGGTAATGTTTGCCAGAACTTTTAAGTCACTGGTTTCATTGTGTGCTAGAAGAGAATGCATACAGCAACTTTGCTAGCATACTTACCAAGCTTCATCCAGAAGAGCAATTATACCACCAGGTTTCTGAAAATTCATTGGAAACAGTGAATATTGACAAAAAGGTAACCCATGAATGAAATTAAAGATTTCATTGATGCCTTTTCAGTTTCAAAAAGAAATGGTGAGCATTTGACTGTTAACACAGAAGAGTAAGACTAACATAAGTTCCAAGACAGTAAGAAAAGAATCAGTGTGGCACCAAAAGTAGTGTCACATTTGTGGCATATCTGGTTGGAGAGAGATGCTAGAATCTTTGAGAACCAGTACATAGACAAGGTTGTAGGATTCAATAGTTTTCATCTCTTCTTTTGATGTAAGGTTATAAATGCTCTAGGGCTGTACTTAGCTGATATTCAGCAGGACTGGACTGCTCTTCTATGATAGTTCTTTGTTTTTCTTTCACATTAGGAAGACGACTTATTCTCCATCGCAATTTCATAATTCTTTTCAGTCAATTAAATATAATCTTCTTTAAAACTTTTTTTTAAAAAAAAAAAAACCCTCTTTATCGAGATAGTGAGATGAAAGTTAACAAAAATCACTGCATCAATATCTGTCACGGATGCTACACCATCCATTTGAAATCCACTTAATAATGAAAGAAATTAATTGCATAGCATGCAGCAGACTCGAATATCATTTACCACGATTAGAAAAAAAAAATTAAGTGTGTTACAGCCGATTAAGCCATGCCAGCAAAAACTTATGTAGAGGTTAAAAAACCTTTTCAATGAGATCCAGAATATCTTGATTATCAACGAACTCAATGTAGCTCCAATCGATTTCTTCTTTTGTATATTCTTCTTGCTCCATTTTGAAAACATGCTGCACAAAAGAAGGATTTGCATCATAAATTATACAATATAATGAGAAATAACAAGGGCCTCCTTGTATGGAATAGAAAACTTCCGTAAATGTACCTGATTGAAATGCTGCTGAAGCTTCTCATTTGTCAAATTGATGCAAAATTGCTCAAAACTGCAGGAACCAAATGATACCAAGCATCAGATGAAAGAATCAAATAGGCATCTACAAAAGGTCATCACAAGGTGATTGGTTCAACTATCATTGACGTCTTTGCTCTGCCCTCTATGAAAGCAGAGCTGGTGGCTATTCTATATTTGAAAACATCCCCAGAACAGCACACGCCATCATATACTCCAGCACATCCCAAAGTGATAAGAACATTGACTGGGCATGAGCTCCTCTCTCAATGCCCGCACGAGGCAAGTACAGTGCTCCAACAATGATGGGTGAAGGAAGCCTGGTGGAGTTTCTTGAACCAGTGCGATTACAAATGCAGAAACATTAAAGCTGGAAGACAGTGATTGGCCTAACAATCTTAGTTTCTTTCTCAACTAATCTACACAGCCTAACCATACTCTACACCCTAGCATCCACTCCTACATAGCACAGATTCTATTGCCTCAAGACATGATGCCGGACTTGTCTTGAGAGGCACAAGTAAAACTTGTACCGGTTCTCTTAAAGAACTAATCAATTATAAAACAGAAAGGCATACCAGTTAAGCACCTGTTTGTCTTGAAACTCTCAAATCCATAAATATCCAGCACACCAATTAAGTACTTTGAGTGAGGGTCTTGACCAATTGAACTATTAATCTTATCAACAAGCCTGCAGAAAAAACAAGGGAAACTATTAGATAAGATGAGGATCCCGAACAGCGGAGTCAATGCTCTGAAGAAGTCAGCATAATTTAACACTGTAACCATTAATTAATGTGCAAGGAACATCCTGAAATAACTTTCTAAGAGTATGAGAATGAAACTTACCAATCAAACAGCCTTGAATACACAACTTTTGCCAACGCGTCTCTACTAACTGCGGCAGATTCGGGATCCAGCCACTTTGTAATGGTTTCATCACGGGTAACAATTACACGTTTGCAGAGAGAGTCTTCCAATGCTTTTGAATCACACCTAAAGAAAATCATGATTTCAGAAGCTGCACTTCTTATGATGGCATATAAAGTGTATGTGTTGTTAGAATAGCATGGCTTTTAGAGTGTACGCATGTGGTTAATGAAATTGATTCTTTACATTAAAAGCTCAGCCACAGTTCTTAAATGAAACCAAGACTTTTCATCTTTAGGCACTGATGAGTCCATTTCCTTCCCTTTTGCAAACTCAATGTTTCCAAGATGGAGGACTGCAGCCACAACTCGAAATATGGCATCCTGAAAAGCATAACAGAAAGATGACAATTAACATTTAATGAGATTTCTATCCTTTAAAGACACTGTCTTTGAGAAATAGTTCCATATACCTGCTCTTCAGCACTTATTCCAACAATCTCCATTGCTCTTCTTGTGGCAATGTATTCCTTGGAATCATCCACAACATCCAATTCATAGCAATTTGATTGATTAAGATAATGGAATGTTCTTGGATTCCCTAATTTGTACTTTTGAACATCCTTCAGCATAAGGAAAAGAATTTACACTAAACATTAGAAAGTAAGAAATTCAACATTTGAATGTTTATGAGTATTTTTTAGAACTGTGGCTATAATTAAAGTCCACCAAGCAGAAAGGAGACAAATACTAGTATATTGATTAAACAATAACTTTGGAGGCATTAGTTTTCAAATGAATTTTGGTTTATATATATCACAGTTTGATTTCATGAGACAAAATACAGTAAAAATTTCGAAAAAGTGAATCTTACACGAGTATAAATTAAGCTGATAAAAGAAAGCGATATTTGCACTCCATGAAATTTATCACCAAAGTACCAAAAAAATGAATACAAGTTGGAAAGAGAAAACAAAACTCTTACAGAAGGGGCAGGATCTATATCTATTGTCTTAAATTTTGCGAGAAGCAACAATCTGTAAAGCAATCTAGACAAATTACCTCAGGTGGTGCAGCGCAAAGCATGTAAAAACAGTGGTAATTTCTCTCAGGATCAGAAAGCTGACAAACACGTGACCTTTCTAGCAAATAAGTTCTGATAGCAGCTCCTGAAATCCGTCCCCCCTGATCAAACTGAATCTCCACGAACTTACCAAAACGACTACAGCATTCAAAGCATGCAAATAAGAACAGAGCCTAATCAAGCTGACAAAATAGCAAAGTATTAACAACATATACATTAAGTTTTATGATAGGTCATCCCACCTTGAATTATTGTTTCTAACAGTCTTTGCATTACCAAATGCTTCCAGAACAGGATTAGACTGCGAAATGGATGAAATACAACAAAAGCAAGCATGTCATGGATTATCTAATGGCAGAAATAGCAAATTTCTCAAAACTTCCAAATAAAACTGAAATTGTGAGACCATATCACCTCCAGGACTTGCTGCTCAACAGTCCTCCCCTCAGTTGCAGCTCTCCCTCCCATGTAAGCAAGGTAGCGCATAAGCAATTTTGTGCTTTCCGTTTTACCAGCACCACTCTCACCACTAACTAAAATTGACTGGCTTATTCCTTCATTCATCATTAGTCTGCATCAGCAGCAATAGCCTTTTCATCGTCTAACAAGAAAAGTTATAAGTACACAAACTGTCAATTACTAACAATTTAGTACCTGTATGAAGCATCTGCAACAGCAAAAGGGTGTGGGCTCAGCTCACCAAAGCTTGCCCCTTTATATTGGGCCATCATGTGACTATTATACAGATGTGGTAGCCTTGTAAAAGGGTTCACGGCAATCAATATATTCCCAACGTAAGTCTGGGGACACCATTACAGTATCAGTGTCAATAGATTAGAAAGTGGATAAGAGCATGCACCAGTTCGACTTAGCTACCCGACACCAACCCTCATAAAAAGAAAATGCAACCTTTTGCTTTTGAATACTCACATAAATTTCGTTCATGTCATATCTCGATCTCAAATTCTGTAGGACACCTGGTTCATGCAGATAAGCCAGTTTTGTCATGTCATCCACTCCACATGGAGGGGCTTCAGCATCCTTAGGGTATGTTTTGGAAGCCTTGACAGTGACCTGTAGTTTTCCAAGATTACAGAAAAAAGAAACCCAAATTCAGCACATCTCCTTTCTCATTGCCATGCATTCTCAGTAATATAATTAAAAATTATATATATGATCAAATTTCATGCAATGAAACACAGAACTTCAGTGGGATATATGCTTGATGACAAAAACAAACCAACTAGGCATGGCAAAAGAACGAAAGTAAATAATAAGTCCGAATTAAAGTTTGGGCACATCAAACATGGGCATTGTGGAGTCTTAATAAAAGCACTCACCGTCTTTCCAGACGTGCAGAGGACCTTAATGTCTTCTTTGTTTATCTCCACAACTTCGCCATCTATCCAAGCTTCATCAGGGTCTTCCAACCAAACAAGAGATCCAACCACCAGACTGGCAGCAGAGGCCTACAAAGCCAAAAGTGTCAATGTTTTGCCTCTTAAATTTATCAAGTCATACTATGCCACCCAAATAAGATACAAGCATCAGATATGGTATTGTTATAGTAAATGAGCACTTTTGACTGTATATACCCATCGATGATTGTCGAATTGGTGACCAAGAATTTTCAATCTCCATGAATCGACTGAGAAATAATTTCTACATCTAATTCCATAAGTATACTAAATACACCGAACAATAGATACAGACTACAGGAACATTTCAGCTGTCATTGTTTCATCATTCGAGTTGCTCATGCAGAAAATACAATCTCCCTCCATCATTTACACCCATATTCTATATGGTGAGATTGAAGTGTTGATTGATATATTTGTTTGATTGGCTCCACTTGATGCTCAAAATGTCAATCCCATACTGGAAACAACAGCCCTCATAGAAAATTAAAGCAAATGTTGGAGAGTACTGGGCAAGTGCTTATTGCTTAACCTTTTTTCTTAGGGGGCTTGGAGGGTACCGGGCAAGAGATTGTTGCAAAGCCTCTTTTCTTAGGGGCCATGTGTGGGTTGCATGAAGTTATTAACAAATAATAAAACTGAAACTGAGGCCATTAAATCCAATTACATGCCCCCAAGTCTTCTTCATACAGATACATTACATCCACAGAAAGAACGAAACTGAAATGATTCATGTGGCCTGCCACATTTTGCAGGAAGGAGGCCTTAATAGAGTTGAATTAAGTACGGCCATTGATGAAAAATGCATCAAATAAGGGCCTCCAGTTCCAGTTCAAGGTTCCAGCAACAAAAAACTAATTAAAATATGGTGTTTCACAAAGATTTAATCATGCAGGGACGACTAAACCATACATAAAGTATTGAAAAGGACGCCAGAGCAGAGTCCCCTGTAATCCCTAGCCCACGAGTTCAAAATGGGTTGACTTGAGGTGAGCTACTAAAGATGAACAAATACAAATTGCAAAAATGGAATGCAGCCTCCATTTCCAATTCATGTAACATCTAACGAGAACACAACATCTAATGGTGTTGCTAAAATTATATAAAAAAAGGACTCGTTCGTTCATTATTTTGATACCAAACCTTGAGTCAGTTATCATCACTAATCCACAACAGCAACCCAAGTATACTCAATTATCGCATCAAACTGTGCATCTCATCTATGCTAATCGATTCAATTAAAACCTAAACTACATTAATCAATTTATAAATAGCTTTGTCAACATGGTAAACCTAAAAGTCCAAAACCCCTTAGTATTACTTCTTGAACAAAAATGGGCACTTAAAAAAAATAAAAAATAAAAACATCATCGTTGCACATATCTCAATGAGATCAAATCATCACCAAAAAAAAAGAAAAAAAACATTCGAGCAAAATGGGGGTGCAGGATATGCTAATATCACCAAACAGATAACATCTTCAACTTTAATTTAAGCACAGATCAGTCCACCAGCAAGCAAAAGAAAAGCCATCCATTAAAGCATCCACAGCTTGAAATTGCAACAACAACAAAAAAACAAAACTTGAAAAAAAAAAAAAGATAAGCAGCAAGTACCATTTTAACCGGGACTGATCAGATCAGAGACTTGGGTTCGCTCCTCGATCTACTACTATAGATAAAACCAAACCAAAACAAAAAAATCTTTCACTTC
>Ga0307510_10012537_pt1 | contig 10051 bp, 15 predicted proteins | sample 12_EM_MG_FD_207224 | JGI IMG/M metagenome (GOLD analysis project Ga0307510, IMG submission 207224) | Populus trichocarpa ectomycorrhiza microbial communities from riparian zone in the Pacific Northwest, United States - 12_EM | ecosystem: Host-associated > Plants > Roots > Unclassified | place... | reverse complement strand
CTTGTACAGTATGGCTGATGTAATGTGTGGGAGTAGTGGTCGGAATAGGAAGGTACTGTGGCTGTAATGTAATTAGTACGCGTTAAGTGATAACTGCTATGTATCTAGATAACGGGTAAGTCCGAGAGTGCGGGAAAGCAGTAACGTGGACCGGGTATTGTACTAATAAGGAAGGAGAGCTGATATAAGCGAATGCGCGTCGTTAAGTGGTACTTAACTGCGTAAATGCTTGATAAATCGAAGGAGCTGTAACAGTTTCTTCCTTGAGAGCATCGAAACTATTGGCGCTCTTGTTCTCTTGGATCCTTTTGGTAAGTTGATCCATTGGCAAGATTCCTGTATCTGGATGGCTTCGAATGGCATTAATTACTGTGACTTCTTGTCGATCATGATTGACTTGGTGTCTAACTTGGCAGTGATGGGCATAGTGGCCTTTCTTGTGGCAATGGAAGCACTCCAGGCTTCTCATAAGTTTGTTTGACGGTGGTGCATACTTGTGGCTGTTATCCTGTGGCCGCATCGAGTTCTTGTAGAACATGTGGTTAACTTGTGATGCTATTCCATGGTGGTGGTATTTCCCCGCAAAGCATAGTGCATTGACCTTGATAGGGTCCTTGGTTTCTGTGACATTTGGTGTTTTGATGTCGAAGATCTTGTATAGAGCTTTGCAAAGCATTGCTTTTGCTTCATCTTGTGATTGCATCTTTTTGTGCACCTGTGTTTCTTCTGTTGGTAATCCAGTGGTTCCCTGGTATGACCGATCTGTTGTCGGTTTGATTGCTCTGACTCCAGTGGTTGAGCATCCTGTAGCTGTGATGCCTTTTGGTCTACCAGTGGCCCTCTGGTCTTGGATATGGGGTGTGCATCTCATAGCAGCAACCATGGCATATGTCTTTGTATCTTTTACAAGTGTCGTCATGACGTCTTTGGATAGAGGTGTGTAGGTAGGAGGATAAATGGATAGATGGGTGTAGTGGATTTGAGTGAACCAAGGTTTTCTTCGCGTAGAAGGATAACAATGTGTCTGTATGACCCAAGGCTGTCTGACTTAGGCTTCTTGCCCTATTGTCTGCCTCTTCGTTTCAAAGATCTGCCCAAGGTCACAAGGACGGCAGATCCAGGAAACTTCACACCTTAGCTTGGTTTATGCGCTCTTTCCACTTCAACACCTGTGAGGGCGCTTTGATCCTCCTACACAAGACTTTCAACTCCGGGTAAGGGAGGTCTTATGTAATAGATTCACAAAGTTGTGGACTGTGGAACCACCGGCACTAAAGTATGGGGTAATGGAAAGTAGGGGGATGTCAATGGTCTGTGGTGGTTGTCTTCTCACCAAGCTGGTGTGTCTTGAAGGAAAGCTTGACTTGTGTTAAGGCTTCAACGGGCCTTGATAGTACGACTTGTACTAAGAGTGGACTGGTGGCGAGTACTTGAAGGAGTAGAGAAGTCTCTAGTATTACTAGAGACGACTTAGAATGAAGTGGGCAAAAGGGGAGGCACTAGGGAGGCTTTCAAGAACGTTGATATTGATAATCAAGTCAAGCTTAGGGCTTGACTGTCGAAATACAGGGCGCTTATATACAGGCAGGTCTGCGCACGGGCCACTACTCTAAAGGTAGGTAGTTCTGGTCAAGAGGGAGCTGTCTGTGTCGTATGGTAATCCGCGGACAAGTGCTGCGGTCTGTATGAGTCGAACAATGGAGAAGCGGACAAGGACAATGGAGAATTGGACAAGTTGCCTAATCGATCCTAGACAATGGCGGCGGGCGCTCCGAAAAGAGAAGCGTCGTCATGATGCGATGACGACCACGAGGTTTGAAGGTGATCCGAGGAGATCTGATCTCCGTGTGCCCAATACGGTCTAATGGGCATCTAGAGTAAGCAGCTACCTTTTAAGGTAGTCTGTATTGATGGTGACCCAGTTAATGGCCATGTCACTATCCGCGTCATCTGCGGAGCTCTGTGTGGATGAGGGATTGTCTGCGGATCCTCCTGAAGAGGTTGACTGGTGGCCTTGGCTCTGGGGCGAGGTGCCAGCTATGGGCAATGAGGCTGAAGGGGTGATTGACTGGTAACTGCCTTCACGACTGGTACGTTGTCATATGGGTGTGGATGAAGAACTTGTGGGTGACAGGGAGTGCTTGCGGGACACAGGACTGCTGGGCTGGGTGAGGTAGGTTTCCCAGGGTTCGATAGGGGACTCTTTAGGGGATAAGGTCTTTGTACGACCTCCGGGGACGTCTGGTTCATAGTGAGTGACTGGTTCTGGTTCTAAAGGCAGCGCGTCCTCCATAGGACTGTCTGGGTCTTCCAGTGGGTTCTCTACTGGTGGTGGCTCTTGGTACATCTCCATTGAGGAGTAGTCCCGACGATGGATATTCCAGGGGATGGGGATGAGGGGTAGGACTGGGGGTTGATCAAGGGGTGACGATGGTTTGGATGGTTCACTGGGTAGTAGTGGTGGTAGCTCTGGTAGGGGTGACGGGTTTAGTGGTAATGGTTGCTTGTCTTTAGGTATGGTGATGAGGAGGGGGTCTGATGAAGGGGCGAAAAATGGGGGTAGATCATAACATAGAGAACCCGCTGGAAGACCCAGATAGTCCCATGGAGGACGCGCCACCTTTAGAGCCGAAACCAGCCACGCACTATGAACCTGATGTCCCCGGAGGCCAGACACATACCCTATCCCCGGGAGAGTCCCCTATCGAACCATGGCAAGCATACCTCACTCAACCCAGCAGCCCTATATCCCGCAAGCATTCCCTGTCACCTACAAGTCCCTCATCTGCACCAATACGCCAACATACCAGTAGAGAAGGCAGCTACCAGTCAATCACGCCTGCTGCCTCATCGCCTACAGCCAGCACCTCACCCCATAGTCAGAGCAACCAGTCAACCTCTTCAGGAGAGTCCGCAGACAATCCCTCAGCCACGCAGAGCTCTGCAGAAGATGTGGATAGCGACATGGCCCTCAATTGGGTCACCATTAAGTCTGACTACCATAAAGGGTAGCTGCTTACTTCAGACGCCCATTAAACTGTAATGGGTGCACAGCAACCAGATCACCTCAGATCAATCTCAAATCTCATTGTCATGATGCCATCATGACAATGCTTCTCCTCTTGGAATGACCCATCATTACTAGTACCCGGTTAAGGATAGATTAGGCAATCCCCTGACATATGATTTTGCTCTTGCTTCATCCCCCTTGTAACACTCATACAGACTGCAGCACTTGGCCATGGATATCATAACGATACAGATAGCTCCGTCACTACTAGTAGTACCTGTCCTAGTAGTCTTGGTCCGTGCGCGGACATGCCTGTATATAAGCGCTCAGTATTTTGACAGTCAAGCCCTAAGCTTGACTTGGTTTCCAATACAACCATTGTCAATCCCTTCATAGCCCTCCTCTCTTGCCCAGCACACTCTGAGTCATCTCTAGCAGTACTAGAGAACTCTACTTGTTTGATAACCTGCCACCAGTACAAAGTCTTAGTACAAGTCATACTATCAAAGGCTTGTTGTAGCCTTAACAGATGGCCACAAATGTGAGTAGATCCATTCTCAGGCAAATCACAGCTAACTTCCATTCAGAATGACCCTGTCCATGCGGTTCCAACGCGCACCAAGCCATATCAGAACTGGTGTATTCTTAGTGTCATATAGGGCCTCTACTTTGTGGGGGGGATCAATTTGTTTGCTTATCAGTATGGGGCACAGTTCCTAACATCTGAGGATAAGAATGGGGTGATGGTTTGTGAGGCCCCTGTTGTGATGGTCGTCTTGGTGGCCACAGCAGTAAGTGTAAGATTTTATGTGATAACTTCATACTAACATGAAGTACCAGCTCTATGTTGCTATATACAAGTGGCATAAAGGGACTCATCAGCCTGCTGAGTTCTTAGCAAACACTTTCCTTGATATGTATAATGGTCATATGCAAACTTTTGTCCATATCTCTGAGAACTGCAATTGTGTGTTTCACAAAATGATGGTTGATATATACCTGTGCATGTAAGTGTGAATGTACTTGAGTCATGGTTGATAACTGACTAAACTTTGCAGCTCCAGGGTTGAAGTTGCTACTGCTCCAGGTGTTGCAATTGCAGAGCTTGACCTTGATGAACTCAATGGCTAAGAAGATCATCACGGTTTCAACAACCAGTATACCAATTGTCATATTGTAAGTTGTTTATATCCCTTACTTGGAGCAAGTGCTGAATATTTTCCAGTCAACATAGGCAATGATACCCAGTTCTGATGTTGTCCCTCAATTTGTCATGTCAAGTCTTTTTCCCATTCTTCCATCTTATTCTCTTATCTTATGTGATTTGGTATTACAATACCATTGGACAATGATGGCATTTATTGATACTGCATAGTAGCAGTAGCATAACCAATAGTTAGTTTGAAAATAACACTCATTTATCAAGCAATTGTTTCAGGATGCACAGATTTCTATTTGGGCATTATCATAGATTAGCTTGAATTATTGGTGATAATTAGAGCTTAATTATGGGGGGTAAGTTAAGGAGTGATAATGATAATTTCTGGTGGCACTGCAAAAATATTGTCAAGTTACTCAAATTTACTTAAATTACTAAAGTAGGGTTTCCCTGATGGAATCTGTGGCCATGGATATAGCTGAGATGGTGGTGTGGACATCAGGAAAAAGGTCCCGTGATAATTTGGGGTAATTAGCAGTAATTATCAGTAATTTATATTATCGCTTGCTAGCTTGCCACCAGTAATTAAGCTTAGGTTAGTGTTAAATTATCATATTTTCTGCACAATATTGTTGAATAATTCCTAAAAATGTTCACACATATTTTCGTGACAATAAATAATATTATCAATGTAACTAACATGTCGGCCACTACAATGACAGTACACTACACACAAGGGATGAGATAGCTTGGCAGCTGGTATATGGCAAGGAAGGGATCAAGTGCAAAAGCACAATGGAAAGGTGTTGGAAGGGCCATTTGTGGAAATCAAAGGACATACCATGTGAGGTGAGCAGGTGCACAGAAGCTGTTTCAGTGACTGTTTCTGGTGATGTCAGTGAAGATGAAGCCACCCAAAGGCAAGGACAGATATGGAATCAAGATACTGCTGCAAGAGGGGGAGTGGGTACTCAATGAGCTGTAAAGGAGTGAGGGGCATGAGGTGGGGACTGCAGACAGAGCGACTTGTCAGGACACAGAAAGAAAGTGACAGAGTGAAGGTCACTCACCCTCTGGAGATTGCAGATGGAAGGAGTTGTAGGGACACAGAAAGAAAGCCACCGAGCAAGGAACACAAACTGGGGGACTGCAGGGGGAGAGGCAGGTGAGGACACAGAAAGAAAGGTAGTGTAAGGGGCACTCACCTTCTGGGGGCTGCAGAGGGAGGGTCATGTTAGGACACAGTAAAAAGTAGTGGAGTGGAAGGCACTCACCAAGTGGAGGCCAGAGGGACATGGCAGGACATAGAAAGAATGCAATTGAGTAAGGGGCACAAGCTGGGGATGGGCAAGTAAGGGCACAGAAAAAGACTGCAACAGAGAGAGGGCTCACCAGTCACCACCTGAAGACAGCAGAGGGAGGATGTTACGCTCCTGGGCACTTGGCCCCTATTTTTCTTTCTTTCTTGACCACTATGTACTTATATGATCACATGACTCTGACTCACATGACTGATTACTTGTACAACAGAGCCACTTCACCAGGAACTTCATTGTTCCCTCCTTTTTGTACGTTCTCCATTGTTCTCTTCTTATGGTAGTCTGTGACCACCATTGTTCGTGACCCCATTGTTCTGTGACGTCTATTGTTCGTGACTCCATTGTTCTCTCCTTTTGTACACTTAGTCAGGTAGCTGCCCTTTTGTATATAAGCTGGACTTATATCCTAGAGTTGGGCCTTAAGCCTGACTTAGTTTGCAATCTATTGTGTTCTCAGTCCTTGTTGCTTGAACAAACATTTCCTTCTTATTCTTCTTTGAAGTTATCTTCAAATCCTTGAAGATACTTCCCTTTCCTCTTTATCACCACCCAGACATTGGTCTTAGCGACCTTTTCGCCTTTATCACATTCCAAAGTCACTTCGGTTATTAAGGGAATTACAACCCTTGTAACTTCATTACTGCCACACGCATTACCTTTGCGCACGTCACGCCTTAAGGCTCAATAGACCTTAACATAAGTCAGGCTTTCCTTGAACGTCCTTGAAACATAGGACAAACACCAGTAACAACCTGGCAGCAGTAGTCCTCATTGGAGAACTTGGAGACAAACATAAACAAGTTCACAGGAGACAAAACAACGATCTCCCAGCACATGTCAAAGGAAATGCATACTACAAGTATCAAGGACCAGGAAACTCCAATAACAGATACTACGTTGACCTAGCAACTAAATCACACGCCCCCGTCGAATTCGTTCAAACAAACGACAGTTACTACTGGGTCGGACTCATCTGGAGAAACAACAGCTGGTATACTTCCATCAAAGTGAAACTACAAAGAAACCGAAACCTTGGTTGGTGGAAAGAAACAGATCCACAACATCCAGACTACGTTAGTCCAGAACACTTCAGTCCAACACTCCAAACAGCCATCGAGCAATCACCACACAAGAAAGTACTTGCAGGAGGAATTCACCATATTGCGACCCTCCAAGGAAGTAATCCATTCACAGAACAAGAACCTATCCTTCCTCAAATTGAAGCCGCAGTCGAACAAGGCTACCACATCCCTCTCGACACTACCCCTGCCACTGCCATTCACCCCCAATTATCCATCAGAACTACAATGGCAGGACAACAAGGGGAAATTAATGTCGCTACTGGACAAACTGAACAGGAAGAACAAAGAATCAATGTCATCACTAGCCCTGCCAATGGTGCTCTTAAAGGAAACCCACCACCTATATTCAATGGAGATAGGAGCACGACCAGAAAGTTCATCAATAACTTTGACCTCTGGAAAGCAATTAACCGACACAATGATACTATGAAGAAACCCTTTTCCAGAGTTGTCACCCTCCTCACCTACATGGACAGCCCTCTGGTAGATGCCTGGAAGGAAGAACAAATGCACAAACTCCAGGAAGCAATGGACAATGGAACCCAGGAAACAGACGAAGATCTTTGGGACAGCTTCATAGAAAGGTTCAAAGCAGCCTTTACCAACCAAAACCAAAAGGAGGAAGCCTACCAGAAACTATGCAAACTCAAGCAAGGGGAAAGCCTCGATGATTTCTTTGTGAAATTTAAGCAACTTGCCCATGAAGCAGGAGTTCCCCTAGATGACAAGGGAACTATTGAAACCCTCAAACACAGCATGAACCAACCACTCACCAGAGCAGTTATACAATCCCCTGATTTCAATCCAAACGCGGAAACCCCATGGACTTTTAAAAAATGGGAAGACCAGGCCAGAATGTCCTATCAGAAATGGTTGGCTGCCACTCAATTCAGTCAGCAAAAACAAGGATTGTACTGAGCCTTCGGACTAAAACCAGGCCAAGGAAAATCCAATCAATATAGAAGAAACAGAAATTCCGGACCATGCACCACCTCCCAAGGAGGACACGCCATGGACGTTGATGCCAGCAGGATGGGACAAACTCATTCTGACGCCAAAAAGAAACAACTTATGGATGAAAACAAGTGTTTCTATTGTGAAATCAAAGGACATCAAGCCCACATCTGTCGCAAGAAAATAGCAGACCATGCCAAAAGTGGCAGAAACGCTAATAGCGACAACCCTACCGTCTGAGGCCAAGGACCTATTGATATGACCCCAGACGATATCTCCAGCTTCTTAACTGAACATATGGGCTCACTTGATGAAGATACCAAGCTGAGCATCATCAAATCTCTTATGCCGAAGGATTTTCCACAAGCCCAAAACTAGCTGCCATAGTTAGGGTGTTCTGCCTTGATAGTGTTTTTGTAAATCGCTCAAATTCTGTGCAAATAAAAGTCACGTTTTCACACTATCGAGGGAAGGCAGAAGAAACAGTTCTACTTGACACTGGAGCAACCGAAAATTTTATCGACCACACAACTGTCGTTAAACTACACCTAGGAATGAAGAAACTCCCCTATCCCCGCCCAGTATTCAATGTTGATGGAACTCTTAACCAACATGGAACAATTACTCATGCTTGTGACCTACTTGTTACTAAAGGCAACAAACAAGAACACCAAAGATTCTTTGTCACTAATCTAGGCCACAATTGTCTTCTCTTTGGCTACCCATGGTTTAAAGCCTTTAAACCAGAAATCGACTGGGAAAAGGGAACACTCTTAGGCCCAAAAGTCCAAATGGAAACTCTACTATTTGGAACCCTTCAATGCGCAAAAACATGGGTTAAAAATAAAGCACCAGTCAATGAAGACCTTATCCTTGAAGCACAACAAACTAGGTGCGCTCCATGGTTGGGAGTAACCCCTTTAGAAATAAAGGGAGGCCCAGTGGAAGTCAATCGCACCCATACAGCAATGGAAATGGCCCATAATGTTAAGGCCCAAGGACCTTTAAGGTGCGACTTGCACGAAGTGGTGGTGACGAGTAACGATGACAAGAGTGTCTTTGACAACGTCAAAGACCTGAGAGGGATTTATGAAAGGGGGAGGGAAGTCGAACGGTAGAGTGAAGACTTTCAAGACATTTGGATTGGAAACCAAGTCAAGCTTAGAGCTTTGACTTGTAACTACTGGCTGGTTTATATACATGAGGAGTCTGAGGCTATGCTACGCTTACTATAGCTAAGTATGAGTCGAAACTAATACAGGGATCACTTGGAATGAGTCAAGTAAGTACGAGTCAGAGAATGCGCAGTTGCGCAGTAACTACAAGTCATATCGAGTCTGGAAATGAGTCAGGACAGAGGTACAGTAGATGCGCTGATGCGCTCTAATTCGGGGGCCGGGAGATGACGATACGAAGGGCGCGTAAGCGAACGAGTATCGGATCACATATGTATCTGCTTTTGGTAATCCGCTTTGATGAGAGTCTGCTTACTCTAGCAGCATAGGAGGTGACTCCGTATTTGGATCTTGATCGGATCCCACAGACCGGGGACTTGGTAGGCTTTGGTAATCAGGAGTGGCTTGGGCGCTAGGACTGGTCGGGGATATCGGGGATGTGACTGATGACGTAATAGGGGTGTAAGTCCCATCATCGTGACGTTGGCGTTTAGGTGCTGAGGTCTCACTGCTCGGGGAGACGGGCCGGGTTATACTGGTAGGCGGGGATGGCTGACTAAGCCATGCTTTCCATGGCGGTGAAGGCTGCTCGTTGGCTTCTAACTCATAGACGTTAGAGCCAGATGGTCTGGGCTGGTATGGCACGTGTGGTGGGCTAGGACTGCGGTCCCTCATAGGACTATCTCCATCGCTGTCTGTAGCAGGATCTGTGGTCATTGGTGCGGGCTCTATGAAGTATTCCATAGAGGAATGTTGGCGCATGTGAATAGGCCACATAATCGGGATAGCTGGTATCGCTTGGCTGAAGGAAGTGGGTAGCGTGGGTGTGCATGCTCTGGGAAGTATCGATGGTGGTGCTATTGGTTGGGATATATTCTGAGGGGTCTGTGTGGTTGGTGCGGGAGGTATGATGGGTCCTGAGGGTGCTTGGGGTAGGGAGTAAAACGAAATTTTGGATGGATTGTAACACATAAGTACACAATGGAACATGGGAAGGAGGAAATCACCCTCCCGGAAAAATTTAAATGTCACACAGCATTATTTTCAGATGAAGAAGCAAATGAATTCCCACCAACTTGTGGTGAAGGAGACCATAAGATCATACTAATGGACACCACACCCACCTTGTTAAGGCTTCAACGGGCCTTGATAGTACGACTTGTACTAAGAGGTGAACTGGTGGCGAGTATCTGAAGAGGTAGAAGTCTCTAGTGTTACTAGAGATGACTCTGAGAGGCTTATGTAAGAGATGAGGGAAAGGGGAGGCACTTGGGAGCTTTCAAGAACGTTGATATTGAGAATCAAGTCAAGCTTAGGGCTTGACTGTCGAAATACAGGGCGCTTATATACAG
>Ga0307510_10012536_pt1 | contig 10052 bp, 11 predicted proteins | sample 12_EM_MG_FD_207224 | JGI IMG/M metagenome (GOLD analysis project Ga0307510, IMG submission 207224) | Populus trichocarpa ectomycorrhiza microbial communities from riparian zone in the Pacific Northwest, United States - 12_EM | ecosystem: Host-associated > Plants > Roots > Unclassified | place... | reverse complement strand
GGGTTTGTTGATATTGCATTGCGTCAGATGGACCTCGTTTGGTGGTGAGCCCATCCTGGGGCGAGCGAATCGAAATAATCGAACGCAATGTAGCGAAAGGGAAGCGAGCGCAGCAATGGGGTATTTGCAAGGAGAACACTGATGTCGGAATTACGGGCTAATCTATGTTGTGAATTGAGCCCGACAGTCAGCGGGTTTACCCGCTGACGTCGCCGCCGTTCAAGGAGTTGAACACCTACTCTTTGAAGAAGATCTGACCATGGCCACCCGGGAAGATGAGCTGCAGCGCCGGATGGCCCTGGGCCAGTCCCATTTGCCAGTGATACACCGTAGTTTCAACCGGCAGATCGCGCCTGTAGTTCTGGGAGGTCCAAACGACTCCGTTCGCCCGCGTAGTCAGCAGGGTGTCGCCCTCGATCCGCCAGGTTCCTTCGAATGGGTTAGCGGTGGCCTGGACCCGATGCAAGTAGCTGTGCGCATCGGCGCCTGTGGTCATGTATGCCAGCACCATGCAGCCCAGGATCGCCAGAACGTTTGATTTCATGGGTTTTCGCTCCCTGCTATACAACTTGTTCTGTAGGGCGCGACTGATTTATCACAGCGGATAAATGTGCGCGGCGCCGGCACAAAATCGCTCATATCGAGGCGGATGAGATAAAGCACGGCGAAGACACAGAGTCAGTTGATCGGATGCGCTTTTCTGCCGTTGGCGCAGGAAGCGAGGCAAAGGGAGAGGTCACTCGTGCTGGGGCACCGCGGTGTTGTTCTCATTGCTTTGGCAGTCCTAACGTGCGCCGCGGTCGAAACCGAATCTGCAGCCGCGGAGAGTGCGGTCGACATGCAGAAACGCGCGATCGCGCGGATCAATTCGTACGTCGAGCACGTCCGCCGAACCGGTGACCGGAGCTCTCTCGTGCCGGAGTTGGCAATGGCCGACCTCGACCTGATAGCGAGCAACCAACAGTTGGCCGCGCAGGGAGACTGGTCGGCGGTGTCCCTCGGTTTGATCAAACGCGGCACTCTCTATCGAATGCAAGCCCAATGGTCACCGGCAATCAACCTGTACACTGAGGCAGTGACCGCAGCGGTTCGCGCGGGGAACAGCGAGCGTCAGAGCGACGCGCTTGCATGGCGCGCAATGGCCGAGTCTTCAGCGCGGAACGTCGGTGCCGCTTTGAAGGATGCCCAGGAGGCCGTTCGGATCGGCGAGACAATCAAGGACAAAGAGGTGTTCGCGCGTACACTCGATGTACTCGGAACTGTACAAATTGCTCAGGGAGATCTCGCGGGCGCAGCGCAATCCCTGAATCGGGAAGTGGCGGTCGCCTCGCAAACTGCAGATCCCATGAACCTGTATTTCGCCTATTCGAGCCGCTCGGATGTGTATCTGAAAACGGGCGAAACCTGTGACTACCGGCAGGCGTTTGCTGTCTGTTATGAAATGCTCGACAAAGCGCGATCGGATCTGCAAAAGGCTTTGCAGATTGTGCGCCGGGCCGGCTATGCCGCTCTGGTACAGCAAACCGAAGAGTTTCTCAGTAATGTCGAGACGCGCCGGGCACTGATCGCTTCTCGCGAAAAGACGCAAGGAACGTTGCAAAAGTCTCTCGTTTTTCACCCCAAGAGTCTCTCGGACGTGCTCGTGAGTGATCGGTTCGTAGCCGGGGCTCAACCCATCCCGGAGCAACTACAGGCCCTCTATCAACAGTCTGTGCAGGCACGCAAGCAGTTTGGTGGTTTCGCCGACACCTCCGAGCCGACTGCTTTATACACAGAAGGCTTGATGAACGAGATGAGTGGGGCCAACGATGCCGCGCTCATCTCCTACCTGAAAGCAGTTGATAGGTTGGATCGGGACCGCCGTTCGCTCGCGGATGACAAGAGTCGGGGCACGTTCCTCGAGAACCGGATCGGGATCTACTATGCGCCTGTATTGCAGCTGCTCGAGCAGCACCACTATGACGCGGCGTTCCAACTTCTGGAGCGCTCGCGATCCAGGGCGTTGGCCGACCTGCTCGCCACTCGCAAGCTCACTTTCAACCAGCCCCTGGAGCAGAGCCTGTACGCGCAGGGAGAATTGCTGCGTACGCGGATTGCGGATGCTCAAAGCCAACTCTTTGAGCTGGCGAGCCGGTCGGAGGCGGCAGCCAATTCCTCCAAACTGGCCGGGCTGCAGGCTCAGGTCCACTCGCTCGAAGAGCAGGATCGCCAGCTCGCCGAACGCATACAACGCGAGGCGCCGCGACTGAGAAAGCTGGAGAGCTCCACACCCGTCACGCTCGCGCAACTGCAAGCCTCAATGCGCGCCGAGCATTACGAGGTACTGGATTACCTGGTCCTGGAGCACGCACTGATTGTTTGGCACGTGGGAGCAGACTCTGTCACGGTGCGGAATGTCTTCCTGCCGCGCAATGAGTTGATTGGCAAGATCGCGGTGCTGCAAAACAGCCTTGCCGATCGAAATTCACAGTTTGAGGAAGGGATTGCCAGGGAGCTGTTTCTGTATCTCGTTGCGCCTGTATTGTCGCATGTGCGCGGTAGTCGGCTGGTCATCCTTCCACACGAGGACCTGCAGTACATTCCATTCGAAGTCCTGGAGGATGCAGTGGATGGCCACTTTCTGGGAGAGCGCTTCCAGATCAGTTATGCCCCGAGCGCCTCAGTGCTGCTCTCGTTGGCGCCATCGCGCCCTCTGTCCGGTGGTCGCCTGTTGGCTGTCGCCGATCCGCAGATCACGGCCGCGCGAGCGGAAGTATCCGGGATCGCGAAGTTGTTTCCCGGGACGCGCAGAATCGTCACCGACTCCATGGCGAGCGAAAGCGACATCAAACGGTGGATGGGCGACTACGATGTGATTCATTTCGCGGTGCATGGAAAATTCAATCCTTCCGAGCCTATGCTGTCGTACCTGGCATTCGGTCGCGACGCCAACGATGACGGACAACTGACTGCCGCGGAGATGTTCGGGCTGCCCCTCGCGGGCAGCCGGGTCGTCGTGTTGTCTGCATGTGAGACGGGACGAGCGGAAGCGACTCACGCGAACGAGATCCTCGGGATGGTTCGCGGACTGATCTATGCGGGAGCGGGAGCATTGGTCATGTCACATTGGGAAGTCGACTCGGAAGCCACTGCATTGTGGATGCAGGAGTTCTACGAGACCGCGCAGTCGCGATCGCTTCCCGAAGCCATGCAAAAGGCATCGGCAAAAGTGAGGGCAGTCCCGTCATTCCAGCATCCATCCCATTGGGCCGCCTTCACTCTGGTCGGGAGGTAGCTGTGGCGGACTTGCTCGATGAGCTGGCCGAGAAGACCCGGAAGCTGAGCAACTCCTGGGCGAGCTATAGCGTCATGGGGAGTTTTGTTTTGTATCTGTGCGGCTATCTCGCGCTGCGCTTTCACCTGACGATGGTCGGCGTTGCAACCGACCTGGCTGTCGTCGACGAGCGCTATCTGTTTACCGGGGCGCGGTTCCTGGTTTATCTGACAGCTTCGGTACCGATTGTTTTGATTGTGGTACTGCCTTTGTTTGCAATCGGCTGGGGGGCAACACGACTCCTGTCGCCCGCGGTTCGCGTTCGGGCAAGCGCGTGGATCACGCAACCTTCGAGGCTCGCAATCTTCAGTATCGTGTTCTCGATCCTGATCATCCAGCTCGTGATGCGCCAGTGCTTCCTGCTGAGCAATCTTCTGCTGGCGCCCGAGTTGCCGCGCGATCCGGCGTGGCTCATTGCGTTGCTGCGTGACGATGAGCTTCTGCCGTTGTATTTCAGCGGCCTGGTTGCTTCGTGCCTGTTGACTCTCGGCATCCTGATGGTATTGCGATCCGCAAAGGTTCCCGCATTCAGCCTAGGGATTACGACCTTTCTGGCCGCCATTCAAGTTTTGCTGCTTCCCGTCAACTACGGCGTGCTCATCGTGGACCAGACGCTCGCGCGGGTATCCGCAATAGGCGACCAGCCTTTGGCGAATGGGCAGACAGCCTGGCTGGTTTGGGAAGGAAAAGACCATGTCACCTTCCTCTTGCGCGACGCGACGCAGGACCGACGCACGCTCCTGACTGTTGACGGGTCGGAGATCAAGCGCATGGAGGTTGTTGGCTTTGACCGAATCGTACCGGCGCTGTTTGCCGGTCAGTGAGGAATGATATGAGCCGCCGCGACCTGCTGATGATTTTGATCGCATTGGCCTGCTCGACGGGGATTGCCGCCCCGGCGCCGGGGGAGCGCCCCAGAGAGCAGACGGTCATGCAGCGACTCCTGAGGATTGCCGGCCTGACAGCGGCGCCTTCGCAGCTTCGCGGACCGGACGATGCCATCAAACCCGGAAATCTCTGGATCAGCAATCTGGTCGACTCTTCCCGCTCGCCTTTGACGGCCGACGGCGGATACAGCTCGCCCGTATTTGCGCGCGATGGAGCGATCTATGCCCTGAAGGGGACCGTGATCGTGCGCATTCTCCGGCCGAGCGGCGGCCCTGTTGAGGTGCAGAAGGTCGAGGGGGTACAGAAGCTCGTTGGGTTTGATGATACGGGGGACGAGCTCATCGTGCTGCTGGAGCCACCTCGAGCGGGCTCGCCACTCGGGGCTGTGTCGCTGAAGACCGGGACAATGGTTGCTGTGCCCTTTCGCGCGAATTCGGATGATGAGCGCAGGATGCTTGCGCAAATGCGGGGGCATGAGCGGGTGTACGGGGATACGACCGTTTATACGAAAGCAGAGACCAAATCAGGTATATCGCGGACCTTGGCATGGACTGACGTCTATGTGCGGACGGGCGCGCAGGCCACTCGAAATGTCAGTCTTTGCGACGGGGATCGTTGTACACAACCGGCTTTGGCGCCGGACGGGAGGGTGGTGGTGTATGTCAGGAGTGATGAGTAACATGACTCCGATACCGATTTCCCGGTGGCGACAGTGGGTTCTCGTGATATGGCAATTGACTGTGTCTGGCGTGGCGAGTTCAGCAATGAAGCGGTCAACCTACTGCATGCAGAGGCCTTCGGCCACCGAGTGCTCCAGGATGATTGGTGGGGGCAGGTCAACAGGCACAGCCTCGGGTGGGTGTGCGCACAGGCGGGGGCTTCGCTGGTTGGTTTTGTCAATGTAGCCTGGGACGGCGGTGTGCACGCGTTCGTTTTGGATACGATGGTTGCGGTTGATTATCAGCGTCGGGGTATTGCGGCGGAGATGCTTGCTATTTGCGCGCGGGAGGCTCGCAATGCCCGGTGTGAGTGGTTACACGTTGACTTTGAAGAGCGGCTGCGGCCTTTGTATTTTGATCGGGTGGGGTTTGTGGGGAGTGATGCGGGGGTTATGAGGCTGTAGGGGGGCCCGGCGGGCGCCGCGTTGGATGACGCGACGGTGGGGCGGACGGGGATCTACGGACCGTACAAAGAGCCGAGTGCTTCCTCAAGAGACCGGGCTGTGAATATCTGGTCGACGACTGTGTCCTCCAGCTTCTCGTACTGCATGTTAAGGAGGCGATTCTGAATTCTGTCCGGTAATGGGCCGAATTGTGCTCTCAGCAGTCTGAAGATCAGTGCCCTGCGACCTCGCATCCAGCCTTCCGCCCTGGCGCGAGCAATAGCGTGCCTGGCACTTACATCATTCTTGAAATCATATTCGGCTGGTGGCTTCATGATGACCTCGATCGCCATTAGGCAGTCCCAGAAAGGGAAATTGATGATGGCTTTGGGCCAATGCACGTCGCGGAACTCTCTGTTGCGTGACGTTTCATTCTAAGTTTGAACCGAGGACCTGATCGAGTGTCTGGGCTGTCAGTATCCGTTCGGCGACTGTATCCAACTCCGTGTCTTGCGCGCTACGGACGCGAGTCTGAATCCTTTCCGGCAGCGTGCCGAATCGTGCTGTCAGGAGTTTGAGGATCAGCTCTATGCGGCCTTCCGACCGGCCTTCCGACCGGCCTTCCGCCAATCCCTCCGCCTTGCCTTCGGCAACATAGCGGCGGGCAAAGGCGCTCTGGTATTCATATCCAAGTGAGTTCATAGTGGCCTCGAGCATCTTTGGGGCCGTCGCAACAACACAGATCAAAGGGGCTTCAGCCCAATGCTGGTCTCGCCCCCTCTGTGTTCATCGTACGTTTGTACCGAGAACCTGCTCGAGAGTCGCCTCCGTCAGTATTCGTTCAGCGACTGTATCCAGCTCTGCTTCTTTTGCGCCACGGACGTGAGTCTGGATTTTGTCAGGTAGCGGACCAAACCGTGATGTTAGCTGTTTGAGGATCATCTCTATCCGGCCTGCCGCTTTGCCTTCGGCAACATAGCGGCGGGCAAAGGCGCTCTGGTATTCATATCCAAGTGAGTTCATAGCGGCCTCGCGAATCTTTGGGGTGCTAAAAATGGAGATCAGGTCAAGATACAACTTGGAATCTTCGCTGTCGATATCAGCGATCGCTGCAATAGCGGCGGACACAGTGCGCTTGGCCCGCGCAGCATTCGAACTCCTACCGTGTTCGATCGCTGATAGAACCGCGAGCTCGACATTCTTTTTGGCATACTGCAACTTCGTAACGATCGGCGTGTTTGAAGGGCCGAGGATCCATGGCTTACATCGGGTGCCCGGGCCGAGCCCTATGGGCTTTCTTGCCCAACGGGCTACGGCTTCACTGGTTGTGATGACAAGCAGGCACACTGGACAACGATGCCGTGAGCGCAGATTGGCAATATAGGCGGGCCAGGCGTAGGGCTTTTTGTAGTCGCGACGCAACTGCACCTCTACGATGACGCCGAGCACTCTCTTGGACTTCCGCACCAGAAATAACACCAGATCGGCTCTGTATTCCGCGGGCTTCACGTCATTGATATCGGAGGACTCGGAGTGGATGCGTTCGAATTCAGGAAGATGTACGTTGAGTTTGCGCAGTAGATCCGCTGCTGACGCGGAATACTTGCGCAACAAGATCAGGATTAACTCGTGGGCGTAGGACGGCATGGGCGCAGGTTAGGAACTGCCTGCTGTTCTGAATAGGCTCAATTTGTGGCGAATACATGCAATAACAGCCTTTCTTTCCACCTGCGTAGCGAAGCGACGGACGGTGGACAGTACCGTTGGCGCGACCACGGTTGAATTGCACGGGGGTCACGGCGTGCGATCCGACGATGTAGGCCGCGTTGGTGGGTACTCGACTGCGAATCCAACGCACTCTTCCGCCAGAGGCGTATCGCCTGTTAGATGACCGGGGGCCCTCTTATCCAAGTAACACGACATCGTATCAGGGTAATGGACTGGCAATTCCCCACACAGCGTGTGGGGAATTGCCAGTCGGCTTCCACCCTACTCTGAGCTGGTCCCACTACCGTAAATTGATGCGCGTGACTGATGTCGACGCACGGAGCTTCTACGAGGCCGAAAGCTGCGGTGTTCGGCAGAGTCCCCCTGGCTTTGCTCTGGAAAATGAGGCCAGGTCGGCTACGCGATTGCGTGCACAATTTGACGGATCTCGCGTAGCCTCTCTTGCCAGTGCAGATAGAGTCACGGCAGGGGATGCTAACCGTGGACCTGGCGCACGCTCTTGATCTTCCGGAAAACCTTGCGTCTGCTCACCAAAATGGCGAATGTCGAATTGGTGAGGTTTTATTTGCGCTGCGTGCAACCTCACCAACGCGGATTAGCATGGTCCCCTTCGCTGGCAGTGAGGCTGAACTTGCGAAGCTCAAAGGGCTGACTCGGCTGCGCACCGCGAGCCTGATCGTGATCAAGGGCCGGCGCCGCCTGTTTACACAGGGATTCGATTGATGCATTCAGTGCGATATGATCGGTGCCAGAATGGAAACGAATTACAAAGCCCTTACCGCCGGAATTGCGCGGACCTCCTTCGTGCGTCGCTGGCGGATCGGTCCAGTCATAGCGGCAGCCGCTTTGGCCACGACCACTCTGGTTCATTCAAATCACGTGGCGGCGGCGGATTTCTCCTGCGCGACGCGCGGAGCTGACGCTGAACCGGAGGTGATCAACACAACATTGGCGGGTGTACCGGCCCTCGTACGTCTTCCGCCGAGCATTAGGCATCGACCCATCATTCTGTGGCACGGACTCGGGCCGCCCGCCGATCCGACGGCCTTGATGCAGGCTTTGCCGCTGGATGAGGTGGAGGCGGTCAAGGTCTATCTTGGACTGCCATTGACGGGTGCGCGAGCGCCGAAGGACGGGGCTGACAGTTTGGGGCAGCGGCAGAAGCGCGACTATGCCACGCTCATTTTCAAGCCCATTGTCATGGGCGCGTCGGAAGACTTGCCTGCGGTGGTGTCGGCGCTGCGTGAAAGACATTGCGTGCCGAAGGATGGCGCGGTCGACCTGTTTGGGTTCTCCGCAGGGGGAACCGCGGTGCTTGCCGCGCTGACTGAGCAGAAGGTCCGAATTTCGGCTGCGATTACGGTGAACGCGCCGACCGGGTTGGACCGAGCTATCGGGGCGCTGGAGCGAGCGACCCACCAGTCCTACACATGGTCGCCGGAGGCGCGGCAGCTTGCTGAGCAGACCCACTTCGCGAGTCAGGCGGCGCGGGTTGCTCGGTACCGCCCTGCTCTGTTGATGCTGCAAGGGGCAGATGATTCTGTGAGCTCTCCGCAGGATGCGGGTGAGTTGGTCCATGCGCTGGAGCCGAGCTACACAGGCAAAGAGCAACGGGTCAAAGTGGTGGTGTTGCCGGGAGTGACGCACCAGTGGGCGCAGGGGGCGGGGCTCGAAGAGGTGCGTGTGAATGTTGCGGAGTGGTTGAATCGGAACGGGTAGTCTCTATCGCATTGGCAGCGCGCCCTCGGGCCGCACAGTTGCTAGCGAGCGTGGTCAAACCGGCTGTAACGCTCCGTGTTCGTCGCGCGGATGGGGTTGTATGCGTGCAGCCTGCTTTGCTACCCGATCTTTGGCATTTTCCAGATCGTAGTGGGATTGCAGATTTATCCAATAGCCATCGGTGGTACCGAAGTAGGTTGACAGCAGTACCGCCATTTCAGGTGAGATTGAGCGCTTCTCGCGGACAATGTCGTTGACGCGTGGCAGAGGCACATCCAGCGCCTTCGCGAGAGCGTAGGCTGACAATCCCACGGGCTCCATGAACTCCTGGCGGAGGATCTTGCCCGGGTGGGTCAACTTGAGTTTTTTAGGTGGCATGCGCATCTCGCGAGTCAATGGTAATCCGTAATTTCAACTTCTGAAGCATGTCCTTCATTCCATTTGAAGCAAATTCGCCACTGCTTGTTGATGCGTATGCTGTACTGGCCCATGCGATCGCCCCACCATAGTAACGTCCTGCGTTAGTATCGTCAAACGTTACTTTATGGCGCCCGCATCGCGACCGATAGACCACATTTCTGGGGAGAATGGGCGATTTTGCGAAGAGGATGATTCCGTGAGCTCGCCGCAGGATGCTGAAGCTTCGGTTCATTCATTCGAGCCCAAGGATATCCACTATCCAGCTCGGCGCCGCTTCTGAGATCCTCGCCGGGAAAAGCGCGGATTGCCCTTCGCGAGCGCGTCTGAGCTTTGGCAACCGGCTCATCGTGCCGCACGCAGCCGGATCGAGCCCATCCGCTGCACCAGGCAGCGTCGACACTTCCGGTCGCAGTCCTAAGTTGTGCGCCCGACGTCAGCCTTCCAACGTCGCACCAGTTTTTTTGCGGCGTTAAACAGCACCGGCGGTGTTACTTCACGGGCGAGCGCCAGCAACTTTGCGCGCCGGCTATTCAGATCGTTGGCGAAGATTGAAGTATGGGGAACTGCGTCCGCTGGCCCGTCGGTGCCAACGGTATGGTAGTAGACGATGAATGAGTTTCTGCTGCGGCCGAGTGGGCAGGCTATCGGTGTGGGCACGCCGTGGAAGTTCGGTGAGGCAACCTCGAAGATCACGGTTCTGTTGTAGATCGGATCGATGGAGACCTTGCAGCGCCTGGCACCGGCATCCCACAATTCCAATTGGCCGTTGTAGCGGGGATCCCATGACTTGTTGAGGAAGACAATCATTGCGAGTCGTCTAAGGAGGCCCGTCTCGTAGGCGATATTCCGGTCGGAGTGAATTTTGAAGTAATCTCCCGGCTG
>Ga0307510_10012535_pt1 | contig 10052 bp, 15 predicted proteins | sample 12_EM_MG_FD_207224 | JGI IMG/M metagenome (GOLD analysis project Ga0307510, IMG submission 207224) | Populus trichocarpa ectomycorrhiza microbial communities from riparian zone in the Pacific Northwest, United States - 12_EM | ecosystem: Host-associated > Plants > Roots > Unclassified | place... | reverse complement strand
TGATGGTCAATTACACTGGTCACTGATACTTGTATCAGCTTGCCGCCGGATCTCACTCCAACACTCCCCCTCAAGCTGGTACGAGCCCCATCTCACGGGTGTGTTTCTGGTGCTTTGGACACGGGAGCGCTTTTGTCAAGACATCGGCCATTTGCTCTGGATCGTGGCAACTGTTGATGAAGACTTTGCCTTCTTGGACTAGGTCGCGGACCCAATGCCACCAGATCGCTATATGCTTGGAGCTCTTGTGAAACTGGGGGTTCCTTGCCATCGCAATCGACCCGTCGTTATCGCCCCGAATCAGCGTTGGGATGTCCTCTTGGAGCAAGCCGAGTTTGCTGTATAGGCTCTTCAGCCAGCAGGCTTCTCGGGCTGCTTTGGAGAGCGCCACGTATTCTGCTTCAGTTGACGATAACGCGATGGACACCTGTTTTCTGGAGCTCCAAGTGATGGCTCCGTTTCCGGCAAGGAATACATAGCCAGATATTGATCTGTGGTCGTCCGCGTTTCCATATGAAGCATCCACGTACCCATAGAAGAAGTTGGGTTCTTGGGGAAGCGCTTTGTACACTATGGCGTGGTCTCTGGTACCCAATAGATACCGTAGGATGCGTTTCAACGCTCCTACGTGCTGGAGGCTGGGATTGGTGGTATATGCCACCAATCTGTTCACTGTGTATGCAATATCTGGTCTTGTAGCGTTCGCGATGAATTGCAGCTCTCCTAGGAGCCTTGCGAATGAATTGCTATGATTGCCTTCGTTTCCCTCTGGATTGGGCTCAAGTGGGGTGTTCGGATCTAGCGGCATCCCAACTGGATTTGCACGCTCGAGTCCTTCCTTCTTCAGGATAGACTCAATGTATCTCCTCTGGGATATCGCGATGGAGTCTTTGCTCATCGTGATTTTGATGCCGACAATCTTGGATGGTTCGCCAAGGTTGGTTACTTCCCACTTGGCCTTAATGTCTGATTTCATTTTATTCATAAGTCTGATCGTCGTTGCAAATAGGAGCAGGTCATCGACCCATACTGTGATTATGGCGAACTCTTCACCAATGCACAGTATGTATGCGCATGGATCAGAACGGAGGTGAGCATATCTGTGCCTCCTGAGCTTCATATCAAGTTCAATATTCCATTCACGCCCTGCCTGTTTTAGGCCATATAGGGTCTTAATGAGGAGGCAAACTCAACCGGTTCCATCTGTGAACCCCTCTGGTTGTTGCATGTAAATGTGTTCTTTCAGCATTCCATTAAGGTATGCACCCTTAATATCCATTTGTTGGATGTGCAACTTCCGTGTTGGAGTGATTACTAGTATGGCTTGTATGGTCTCTAATCGCACAACGGGTGAATGTGTCTTGAGGTAATTGTGCCCCGGACGTTGGGCACAGCCCTTGGTGACAAGTCTTGCCTTATACTTTGTGAGTATTCCTTCTTTGTTTCTCTTTTTCGTAAATACCCATTTATTTGCTATAGGTACCGCACCGACTGGTTTATCGATGAGTTTCCAGGTTCCCATCTGGCAGAGCTGCTCTAGCTCAGTCTGGATCACTTTCTCCTATTCTGGCCAGTCTGGGGAAGCGCATGCTTCTTTCAAGCTATGGCAGTCATCGCCTGGTATGATGTTGAAGGCCTGTATGGTACTGAAGGCTTGTTCTTTGGCAACACACAGCATGCTGGCCTTCTTTTTGTCTGGGAATGGATCATGTAGGTATCTGTAGTCTTTGCAGATTCCCCTGGCTCTGCGGGGTTCTCTGGGGTCTATGTTCACTTGGGCTTTCCACTTTCTTGGGTTTCCTGTTCTTGTTTCAGGAGCAGCGCTGCATGTGCCATCTTCCAGCTCCCCCTCATACAGAGGGCTGTTCTCCCCCTCAAGTGGAGTGCTCAGTTGTATGCCAAGTTCCTCCAGTGGAGAGGGATCTGCTCTTGTCAAGAAGCAGAAATTTCTCAAGGTAAGGATGTTCCTTGTCACCACATTGTAATACATTATTGACTTCGATCCTTCATCGTATCCAATGTATGCTCTCCTTTGTGATTTAGGAAGTATCTTTCTCTGGACTCTCTGTCCCTGGAGGAGTACCCATATGGGTGCACTGAACTCTTGTAAGTGCAAAACATTCGGTTTTCTGTTATTCCAAAGCTGATATGGTGTTGTTTTCGCTCTTGGTTTTGTATGCAATAGGTTTTGCAAACACGTGGTGTATGCAATGGCAGGCTCCCATAGGAATTCTGGGAGATCTGCAGCCATTAACATTGTGCACACAAGCTCTACCAGTGTGCGATTCATTCGCTCTGCCACGCCGTTTTGTGAAGGTGAGTACAGAGCGGTTACTTGGAGCTCAATTCCTTGGGACTGACACCAATCTTTCAGGCTTTGGTTTATGAATTCAGTGCCCCTATCTGCACATATTGCGCATGGGGATCTTCCCTGCGTTTTTAGGTAGGTCATGTAGTTCATAATCTTCTGTGCTGCCTGATCTTTAGTTTTCAGGAATTCTATGGTTATATACCACATGGTGTCATCAATCATGAGGAGGTAATACTGGTTACCATGGATCGATGCCATGTCGTATTTTCCCCATAAGTCCATGTGAGTGAGCTCTCCTATTCTAGTTTGTTGACCTGATGCTGGTCTATAGGGAGCTTTGGAGAGCTTTACCTCAGTGCAGGCTATGCAATCCGGTTTCAGTAAGTGCATGTTGATTTGTAGACCATCAACTAGCTGATTGTCTAGTAGTTTTTTTATGCCGGTGTATCCGACATGGCTGAAGCATCGGTGCCATGTTTCCCAAGATTGGAAAGGGCTTGCTGTGCTGAACGCATAGTCGCTGTGTGCTGTTCAAGGTACGTGTTTGAATGTCATCTTATATAGATCGTTACTGATCTTGGCACCTCTTGCAACAGGCTTCTTGTCCTTCATGAGGAGAGACAGTGTGCCATCGCATGCATTGTAGCTATGTCCTTCCCTCTCCCATTTTCCAAGGAAGAGGAGATTGTTTTTATTCTTAGGGACATGTAGTACATTCTTTAGTTTGAGAATATATGTGCGATTATTGCACTTGGACTTGACTTTGACATTTCCCCATCTGATTGCATGCACCTTTGTGCCCCCTACACCAGATATAGGAACTGGTGGTATGGGCTCATATGTGTTGAAGGTGTTGTGCCTATGTGTGATGTGTGAGGTGGCTCCTGAATCTGCCAACCATTCATAATAGATCAAACAAAGATCTATTTTGGTAGAACTAGGGACATGGTCATAATTATGGTACTCAGTGTCATTGTACATCTCTGAGTCACTGTCTGCGTCCGAATCATTGTGGTTGGTAGTGTCAGCATTGAACGCGATGTGCTCCTCCTCGGCAGCGTTCACCTCCACTATGGAGCTGCCAGTGTTATTTGCCTCTCTTCAAGGTCTTTTGTTTGCATTGTAATGGTTTCCCCCACCACCATTGTCGTTTGCACTCTTGCCACCACTGGCGTTGCAGTGATCTCTAGTCTTGTGTCTGAACCTTCTGCATGTTGCACATTTCGGTTTGCCTTTGAATTGGCAGTCGCATGTGTAGTGATTTGTGAGTCTGCAGATCCTGCAATGTGTCTGCAGGGGTGAGGTGTGATTATTGCTGTAAGAGTTGCTGGTGATCCAGCTGGCAAGAGGGGGTTTGGTGTTCTTGTGTCCATAGGCATTGAGGGCCTGCTTGGAGGGTTTAATCACTCTGAGCTTGTGGGACTGTCGCCACTTGTATTCTTGCTTGAGGTAGCTGATGAACTGTTGTGTATCGATGTTCTTCTTGGGATCCGTGTTGACAAAGTCAAGCTGACCAGCGATGAATTGGTCAGTATATTGGTCCCAGGATTCCAGCAGGGAGGAAGTGATGATGCATTTGAATAGAAATTCAGAAACATGATAGTTCTTGTCTCTGAAAAGGCTGAGCTGGTCCTAGCACTGCTTGAGCTTAGAGATATGATCAGTTATATTGTTGCCTTCTGCTGTGGTGGTGTTCATGAGTGTGTGGAGGTGAGTGGTGAGAATAAGATGCAAAGTAGATTCATGCATAGATTGTAAACTGAGCCACATGTGGTTGGATGTTGGGCAACCATTAGTGTGAACTCTCTCTGAGGGAGCGATGTTGCTTGTGATGAGCAACTGGGCGAACATGTCATTATAGCCCCAGTTCTCTGTGCCCACCAGATCGTCCTGAGGGTCTGGGCAGGTGACCTTGCCTAGGACATACTCTTGGACTTTGAATAGTTTGAATAGGAGCACCATGGACTGTGACCAAGCAGACCAGTTCTTATGTTGATTGTCAAGTATCTTGCCGGACTTTGTAATGGCAGCACCCTTAGCAGCATGAATGTATGTGATAGTGGAGGGCATTTGCATTGGAGCATGCCAGTCTTGCTGGCGGCTCTGCATAGTGGATCCTTGAGCAAATATATTGTTCCCAGTCGTAGTTCCAAGCTGGGTAGTCTCTGTGTCAGTGGTAGTGGTCATGGCAATTGGTGAAGAATGGGGGGTGATGAGCATGGAAGGGCGATAAGGACATATATGCAAGGAGAGAGGAGATGTTTGGTATTGAGGTTGTGATTTGCACACAGCAGGGCCCATAACCTGAAAGGTTATGGTGGTTATGCATGCATATGAGAGGGAAATCAGATGTGTTCCATTCATGTATGTATGCAGATGAATATATACATGAAGTGCCAAACCTCCAGTATGGCAGTGTCGGGATTAGCAGGGATGCCACACCTGTGAGCACACGCACTAACACGTGCACGCTGATGCACTGATGGTTGATTATACTGGTCACTGATACTTGTATCAGCTTGCTGCTAGATCTCACTCCAACACAATATCAATTTTTTTTTACTGTCACTTCCCTTGAAAGCTGCAACCTATGCCAGCAAGCACCATCAGCCATATGTCAAGACTTCTCCCCAAAGCTGCTGGTCGTTGTATATACAGAACACCTTTCTCAAATATAGTCACAATGCCCACATTGTCTGAGCTTCCCCCCATCCTCCAAACCATGCCTCCCATGGCTAACAAACCCCAAACCCCAATCCTCCCCTTGGATGTCTCTGTAAAGAGTCACCTTAACTCCTTTGCCCATCCTTTGGCCCTCCCCCCTCCCAGGTCTGGCCAAATGCGGGTCTCCTCCAGACTGTGATGGATGCACACAGCTCCAATCCTCAGGCTTCCTCCTCACCAGCCTTGCCTCATCTAGGGATTGGGTCATGTCAACCCACTGGGTTTTGTCATGAGTAGTACTAGGGTATGGGTCTGGGTAGACATTCTGCTACTACCCATCCCAAACCCTTACTTCAGTTGTGGGTTTCATGGGTACTGGTTGGTCTGGAGCCTTGAGCTGCCAGCAGTGTTTCAAGGTGAGCCATTCCATCTTGGACATCCTCTCAGATTCCACTGTGTTACTGACAGCAAAGGACAGTGACTCACCATCCTATACTACCCACCAGATAACAACCAATCAACAGACCATCAAGACTTCTTCTTGTACCACCATCATCCCTAGGAAATAGATCCAAAGGTTGCTGGTCGTTCTAGCTACACATTATTCTCAACAATACAAACACTTGCTGCCCACCTTGTCTGCTCCTCCCTCCTCATCACCATTGGCTTTAGCCCCCTCGCCCCTTTCCCCCATATCCTCCATCCACTCTGACGACCTCCCACCCCCCGGGTTCCTCGATATCAGCTTTGACAAGCCATCTGATGCCCTTACTTGGGACCCCCTCTCTCAACCAGAATCAGACCCCTCCATCGCCCTCAACATCGATGTCAACACTGCCATCAATACCATCTGCAGACTCCTTTCCAATGACTTCTCAGACTCCCATGCCCAATGGCTCCACCTCACAGCTAAACTCACCACCAACATCACCAATGGCATCTGGCACACACTTACCACCAACCTGATGGCCAAGTTCCATGGCCTCTCCAACCCAGAAGGGTCGTCAATAAATTCCCTTAACCAAGCAATAAACACACTCTCAGACTTCTCTGACATCACAGTCAAGGATGACGATGAGTACCTCTTTTGTACTTGCTGCATGGAATCCACCCTCCACCCCTGCTCTGACAAAGACTGGGAAGCCCAACTCATGGCATGCAACTCTGACATCCTAGCTGCTTGCAAAGCCATCATTGAGACAGGCATCCGCAAGGCCAACAAGGAGGTAGACAACTGTCTTGCCTCCCAAGTCCTCTTTGCACATGACATGGTAATTAACCACCTTGTATCCAATGCTACCCCCTCCTTCACCTCCCTCCTGCCTGACCCTTGATTGGTTGAATGGGCGGACCGCCTCCACAAGGCAATGGTCTGTCATTTCTGTCAAGAGACCCTTGACAACACCTTGATCATTCTTGCCCCTGAGGTTGCCTCTCAGGTCAATGCCTACCATGACTTCCTTTTTGGGGATGCCTGCATCCACACCAAGAAGGACACATGGCTAATCTACAACTGCACATTCAAGAACCTCCAGGGCCCTGCTGTGCAGGAAGCCCAGGAAGACTTCACTTGCTTCAAGATGGAACTAGACACCAAGTTTGCCACAAAGTGGAAGGGAGTCCTTGAGGCTGCCCACCATGACCTCACTGCCTTTCAACTTGTTCATGCCTAGGTCCCTGAGCCTGATACCAGAGGGAATGCCCCCATTCTTGACAAAGTGTTCACCACGCTAAGTGCCATGCTGACCCGATTGGGCGCGCTTCTCAAAGCCTGTCCTGTGCCTGTTCTCCATCCCCTGTCCCTCAGCCCATGCTGGACAAGACACTGACAAAGGCAGACTTCCAGGTGAGTCAGGTTCTTCCTGTGGTCACTCAGTCGGTGGATGTTCTGCTGTTGGTGGGGACCAACAATGTGAAAGTGTCAATGGGCCATATGGGCAATGCTGATCTGGCAGGACCTTGTGACCCCAGCTGTCCTGGGACACCACCCCCTGCAGCAGACGTCAGCCTTCTGACACCTCCTGACATCTTGATGATGGCTGAGCCCAAAGGGGTGACTGGTACTATTGTCTTGACCAAGATGGCATGGCCTATGGTTGCGCCCAACTCCCTTGAACCCCTGTCCTTGGTAGCACACTACCAGTTGGTGATACCACCACCTGCCCCCAAGGCTGAACTTGACATCATGGAGATCATCTGCTCACTCAGGAACACCATCATGGTGGCAATTGCCCCCATCCAGACCTCAATTGCAGAGATCAGCTCCCGCCTTTGAGTTGTCGAAGATGTGCAGTGCACCAACCATCTGGAAAAACCTTACTTGTTAAGTTGAGTTAGCAAGAGGTTAGCCTGAGTTAGCAAGTTGTAAATGCAGTTAGCAAGCTGTAAAATGCAGTTAGTGAGATATCAAGACAAAAAAGGCAACATGAATTTGAAAATAAGACATATAAGCGCCATTGTGACCCACTGTATTTGCAATAAAGAAGGTTGTGCTGTACTTGTGAATACATTGTGTTGTGCAACACCTGGACAACATCATGGGCACTCTTCAGGAGATTTTTCCAAATGAGTGGTCAGAAGGTGATGAACTTGTCATGACTGTGGACCAACTTAGTTAGCAGGTGTAATAGGTTGAGATTGAACTTTCGCAATGCCTAGATGACGTCATGGGCACTCTCAAGGAGATTTTTCCAAATGAGTGGTCGAAAAGCAATAAGCTTGTCACTACTGTGGATCCAGAAAACTCCTGGAAAGTGAGCCAGCAGCAGATGACTGATGCATGGTGCGCACAGTGTGCCCTCAAAAACACCCCAATAATAGATCCACAGTGGTTTAATATAGTTATGAAAACCACAGAAAGACGTCTCTATCACTGAAGGGATTAATGTAGAATGAATTACAGCATTCTAGAACTGTGAATGAATTCCAGTCTGTGGGTGGTGATGAATTTGGAATGAATCTTGGGAATAGGTGTATGCTAGAAACTATACCATCCAATGAAATGATGCTTGCTTGCCTGCACCCCATATTTAATGACCTTGAAACCCTATATATCCCATGGTTTCTATCTGGCATGGAAGGAATAGCATTGAACCATTCAATGTATGCAAGATGTGTCAGAACTTGTGCAGACTGGGCAGATGAAAACATCTTTGAGATCACTGCACTTGGGATTTGAAAAATGACCTGAACCTGTGCTATCCTAGAACCTGGAGGGAAGTGAAGTCAGTAAGATCTTGACTCTATAACAACAATCAGATCATACCTTACCTTGATTTCCACATACAATGCTCAGTTGTTGACCAGCCTGGACTAGCACTGTGTTGAAGCGTGCTGGTATGATCTGCCCATGCATGTCAACTTGTTCTGGCCAAATATGAATAGCATCAACAATAGCACCATCTCCATTCCTGAATTTGATTTTGTGGTAGACAGGGATGTATTGGAATGGTATCAGCATGTTATCTCCATGAGCGCGTAGAGCTTGACCTGATAGATGTGGCCCCTTGAGATGTACAAGGAAGTTGCCAAGAACATCCTCAAAGTTGACAGCACCATAACTACCCATGATGTCATTGAAGGAAACCCTCCTGAGAGTTGGATGCTGGGCCATCAAAAGATAGCGTTTATTGGGCTGTGGAGGCCCACTGATAGGTCTTTGAAGTGGGATACTTCCAGGCAAGTCATGCTGCTGCCGCCAATTGATAAATCTTGCATGTTGTTGTAGTTTCTTGTGGCGTTCCAACCAACTAGTCATTTGGTTGTATGGGTCTTTGTGGTTTGTCAGGCAATAAGCTTCCTTTGTGAAGTCAATATGGAGCCACTTGGTCTGCTTGGTGTTGTAATTGTCAGTGGTGCTGAATAGTAGGATTGATGAACCATAGTAAAGAAGGCTATGTATTTTTTGAATATTGAAGATGTCTTGCACCCCAAGATCAATAAACACATTCTTATTTTGGTGGAATGTAACCAAAGACTGCTCAAGGCACTTCATCATATTGGTCATCTGAGAGGGTAATTGTGCCAAATACAGATAGTCAAGAAGGCTGCATGTGGCCTTCAGAACCCATGCTGAGCTAGAACCATCAGCAAGAGGGAGGTTGATGATAAGTCCTAAGAGTATTCGGCACATATCTTTGTGCTCCTTGCCCATAACACAAGAATGTGATGTGATGCCCCTTGGGAAGAGAGCCGTCTGGTGATTTGGGGGAATCAAATTGCATCGCACATCAATATGCCACTCCCCAAACATCAGAGGGTCCGATAACCATTCAATCAGGTGCTTTATCACCCCCTGAAGCAGCTGATGAAGAACATCTGGTGTGATGGAGACATAGATATTCACCAGTGGTAAGAACTCCCAGAATGGGTGAAAAACTGGCTTGATTCTATTCTCTCTACAGGTGGCATGAAATGCGTGTTTGTTGCTGTCAGCTAGACCATAAGTCTTGAGTGCCTTTCCATAGTCGCAGGGCAAGGAAGTGACATAGTCCCCAAGTTGGTCCCAAGGGACCAAACACTTCAGGCATTTGCCATAGTAAGTACAAGTCACCAGGGCTTGTTTAGGGTAGTCACCGATGTAATTTGCCAAGATGGGATGGCACTGGTGCCAGATCCCATCACCACTCATCATCGGCAGTCCAGTTTGGCCATGCAATGCGATAGGGCCTAAGACAATTTGCATACACAAATGGAATAGATTTGCAAGTGCACGATGGCAGGCAGCTTGATTTTCACTACCCTTTAGCTTGGTTGTAGGGATGTAGCCAATAAGAATTTGAGCATGCTGCAATGGCATCCAACAGACATCTTTTGGGATGTTTCCAATGGTCAGGTACACTGGGTATGCCTGCTTTCTGCTGAAGACAGTTAGCTGGGTTTTGTCTGTGGAGACAATAAGCAGTATAATAGTTGCACCAGGTCATTGAGATTCTAGCAATTCCTAGCTCCATTTGTCAGTATGGAAATTGAAAGATTCTGGTATTGCACACCTGTGATGACCACCACTAATCACCTGTGTATATCTCACTGTACACTTGCTGCATTCGCTCATGGTCCAAATAGTGTCGCTTGGGGG
>Ga0307510_10012534_pt1 | contig 10053 bp, 4 predicted proteins | sample 12_EM_MG_FD_207224 | JGI IMG/M metagenome (GOLD analysis project Ga0307510, IMG submission 207224) | Populus trichocarpa ectomycorrhiza microbial communities from riparian zone in the Pacific Northwest, United States - 12_EM | ecosystem: Host-associated > Plants > Roots > Unclassified | place... | reverse complement strand
TACTTTGGGACATTATGATCGAATGCAGCGCACCTCTATTTGTTTTTATTCGTGGAGAAAAATTAATTTTTTTTATTTGTTTTAAATTAATTTTTTTTGATATTTTTATATTATTTTGATAATATAATGATATCAAAAATAATTTTTTAAAAATAAAAAAAATATTATTTTAATATATTTTTAAATAAAAAAACTTTAAAAAATAATCACAATATTTAACATAAAATCAGATTGCCTGCAACAAAGCAAACATCAACTACTAAACTAGAAAAGACTCCCAAAGGTCATTTTCACTTCTCTTTGTATTTCAAACAAGGCAATCAATACAGGATTATAGAAGTCTCTCTGCTTTTCCTTTTTTCTTCTTCTTCAATAAACGAATCCACTTTATGTCAAACCTATATATTAAAGTGCCACCGAAAGTCAAGCGTATTGATCAAACAAGTGAAATTAAAAAAAAAAAAAATTGCCAGCTAAATTTCATGGGATCCATCATTTTCGAAATACACTTGCTTTTTAGGTGTTTGTTTACCTGAAAAGTTATCTTCTAAAAATTAATTTTTAAATTTTTCTGTGTTTATTTACTATTAGAAAAGTTGGTTAACAAAAAACACTTTCTAGTTAAATGAGAAAATTTAGCTTGATTTTCAGGAAAGTGTTTTCCTTTTATTTTAGACGGAAAACATTTTTCAGAATTTGTGAAAAATTTAGAAATATCATATTATTAGCTGATTATATCAAATTTGATCCTCAAACTTTTGATTGATATATATTTTGTTTGAATCTTTTTTTTTTCAATTTCATCCCTTAAAATTTGATTTAATTTTATTTTTATATTAACTTTGATCCTTATTTTTATGATTGTTATTTGCTTTTCTCTTATATTTTTTTAATTGAAATTTTTTATCTATCAAATTTGATTCTCATTCTTTTGATTTTGATTGTTACTTATTTTATTTGAAATAATTTATGAAATTACAATTATTATTATTTTAATTTCATTATCTTTCAATTTTTTTATTTGTTAGATTCGATCTCCATTATTTTCATTATTATTTATTTTATTTGAGATAATTTATGAAATTAAATTTTTTTCAATTTTATTCTCATTCAACTTTTTAATTTATAAGATTTGTTCCTTATTATTTTAATAAACTTGAAGAAAAAATAAAACATTAATAAACTATTTTTCAGCTCATTTTCCATAACATAACCAAATACTGGAAAATATTTTCCAACTTATTTTCCATGACACTACCAAATATCGAAAAATAATTCACTTTCCAGGAATTCACTTTCCAAAGAAATTATTTTCCAAATAAAAAACTACTTTTCAGCAAAAAAACAGGGCCTTAGTTCCTATAAACCAACTGCTATAAAGTGGCCTGCAGAGCACATAACAACTGCTTGATTGCCTTGAAGCACATTGCTTGCACGATTCACTTGCAGAAAACTGCTAAATCAAGTGCAAACTCACTTATGATGCATTTCATGCATATGATGAGCTTATACCACCAAGCAGTTTTTGATGCCTGAACTGCAGATTTCAACAATGCAATGAAATGAACTTCTTAAAACAACACTGAATTCCTACCAAATCTATGTAATAATTACAATAGACAATGATAATATATACCTTTGTACAACATTGCATCTATAAACAAATAAAGAATCCCAATCCTAACTGAAAGTGTGGTGTGAACCAAAATGTGAAAATCACTACGTCTTGAATTTACCTCCAAATGCCCGCAGCCCATATCAACATAAATTTTTAGCTTTGCCTGCAACTCCTTGCACTGGCTAGTTCTGCAAAGCTGGCAACAGTGCTCCTCACTGTTTATAGACAGCCAAAAGAATAAATCAACCACCTCCTTCACTTGCTATTTTGAACACAGAGCATTGAGCAGCACATGAGCCAACATGAGGTCGACAAAATACTGGTGGCCAATTACACCATCCCTCCACTTCATCTTTGCTGGACCTCTGCCATAGTGTACTCCGTCATTGCACCGATTGTCAAAATGCCATGGAAAAGTCATATCAAAGTCATCTATCACACCAGTAACCAACCCAGCTTGCCTAAATTTCTCTAAAGCAACCCAATTATATACCTCCATCTTGTTCGGATTAAATTGCAGTGTCCTTGCATACCCACCGGTGGCTACCGTTGTCCGGTAAAAGATGAGTGGAACTGCCAATCCTCTCCGCCTCACCGAATCCATAACTTCTTTCCAGAATGATGCTGCATAGTCAGCTCCCGCCGTATATGATCTCAAATTTCGCCAATGCACACCATCATGTAAACCTGAATTCATGATTATAGTGTCTGGCAACGTGTCCTCTGAGAAGTACTTCTTCAACAAATTCCTAAATCCTTCATCCGCCAAGGAATTAAATCCTTCATAATTCAGTGTTTCATTCCAATGACCATTGAAAATGCTAGTAATCCGAACAGTCTGAGAAGCATCGTTCGGGTTTGAAAAGTTCATATCAAACCGTCTAGGAACTGATGGTATTTGAGGCAAATCCAACACAAAATTGAGCATGTTTCTTATAGTATCAACATGATTTGAATCACCCCAAAAGAAAATCCACCGATTCTTCAAGCAATTCCAAGAAGAATCAGCTGAAAACAGCCTAAATGAACAATGACTAGAATACACCCAGCCATTACTCTCTAACATCCCTAAAGAACCACTACACCAAGGACTTTGGCATGGAAAATCTGGCGCGAGACAGCGGTACCGGCCATCATTACTAATTTGACAGCCATCATTTTTACCATACCTAGTCCACCTTCCTAACCAAAGATCTCTAATGAAATCAGATTTTTGACAAGTTTTAATCTTTGGCAATTGAGTGTGACCTTTAACAAACTTGATTTGAAACTTACGCAATTGTTTATCAAACGCAAATCTCCACGGTGAAAATTTAAGACCTTCAAAATGCCTATAGAGCAAAATAACAGTAAGATTATAATCACCAGCAAAATCAGGATGAACTTGAAGCGAAATAGAGTAAGACCCATTTCCAAAATCTCTGACTAAAGGCCTTGATTTCCATGTCTCCCCTGAAAGATCGGTCTCAAAATAATCTCCACCTAAACAAACAAGATTATTGGACTCATCCAGTGCTTGAAAACCAAATTCATGACGATCACCAGCTGTCAACTCAATCAAATCTTTATCATCCAATCCAGGAATCACGATCTCCACTGTACGTGACTCTCTACAAGGCTCCCCTCCGGAGGCTAACCACCTTGAAAGAAGATATGCAGTCAAGTTTGGCTCCAATTCAGTTAATACCCACTTCACATTACCACCTGATTGATGCCTTCCTGGGGCTGGATTCTCCAAAACTCCATCTGAATGATTCTGAGGAAAAGAAACATTCTTGTCGTTGTTTAGTACCATGTTAAATCTAGGAGGGGCACTGGTATTATTGTTGTTGGTCTCTTGGGCTAATGGGGTGTCTGCTGTGACGTTCTTTGTGATTGTAGAGAAGTTTTGAAGGGTTTGTTGCTGCTGCTGCTGCTGCTGCTGCTGCTTCTGCTCGGTTAGATTTGTGAGAAGGTGTTGTGTGTGAGGGTTAATGGTCAAATATTGCTTGGCGAACCTTCTTGATTCTACAACGCTTTTAATGGTACCGCCATCCATGCTCCAAACAACAACCATGACAAAGAAAACAAAAGCTGTGAGCATGTGAAGACGCCATTGAAGCACAAAGTTTGAACGGTAAAAAAGCCATGATTGGTTCTCTCCCTTTTCAGGCATATCTGCTAAGAAAAAACACAAGAAAAGAAACAAAAGAAAGAGAAATTTGACAAAAACAAGAAGTAGTATGCAAGTAAAGAGTTTTGTCTGGGAGACAATTATTTGACGACAAGAAGTCTAAATTGCACAACACACCAATAAAGATTTAATCTTCTTCTAAAAAAACAATAAGCCTCGATTTTCTCGAGATGATAAACAAGGGAGGAGGTGTTGTAGGCTTACCTATTATTATTATTATTATTATTAGAAGCCCTTTTGAGAGCTGAAAATTTCTCTGTCAACCGAAAACGAAGGCAATGCTGTTATTATTAGTAGCAAGTTCAGCAGTAGATTTTGCCTTTCCTTTCCTTTCCTTTCCTTTATTAGTTCTATCTGCCTGTCCGTTGTTACAATTGTCAAGGTAAAAAAAGAGAATAACACGGGGTTCGTTGTTAAACTGGGAAAGCCGTGTAGTTTGTAGACAGATAAATTCCCTTCAAGTGGCAATCAATTCGGTTAACAATTATATCACAATCTTTTTCATGCTAGAGGTACTGACCCAATATCAACGTTAATCGAAAAATTATATCACAATCTTATGAGATAGAGACATGTTAAACAACATTTGACAAAATTATTGAAAAACTCAAATTAATTATTTATGATTTTAAAGGTAAATCTTACACTTACTCTAAACGAACTCGTGATGTAAAGTGTTATAAATGTTAAGAGAACAAATATTATGTTTTAGGGTATCCAAACAAGAGAATAATAGTGATGAGAGACAATGGAGAGGTATAATCTGAAAGTGACAAATTTGAATATGAAAACATGTCATCATTGGATGATAGTGAAGAAGATGAGTTAGAATTTTCAGTTAGGGAGTCTATAGTTATAGGGTGTACACTTCAGGTTTAGATAAGGAAGATGAAAGTGATCGGAAAGGAAAAACATCTTCCATACGCGATACTATATACAAAACAAGGTGTGCAATTTAATTATACTAATGTGGCTAGTACTACCCTTATTAGTAAACTGAATTTGTGTATTGTTAAGCATATTAGACCTTATAGATTGCAATGGTTGAATGATAGTGGTAAAGTGAAGTGACTAAGCAGGTTGTGGTTTCATTTTCGATTAGAAAGTATGTTGATAAAGTTATGTGTGATATGGTATCAATGCAAGCAAGTTACATCTTATTGGGGAGACCATGATAATATGATAGGAAAGCAATTCATGATGGGGTTAAAAATAGACATACCATTGTAAAAGATGGTAAAACCATCACTCTTATACCTTTTTCACCCAAACAGGTGTATGGTGATCAAATAAAGCTAAAAGGTGAGCATGAGACTATAGGGAAAGAAAATCAAGGTGAGGAACAAGGGGATAGAAGACCATCAGATTCGGCTAAAACCCAAAGCACTACTATAACCCATTAAGCCACCCATCCAAACACAAACAAACTTTCAACCAACACTAAAAAAAATCAGACCACTCAGGGATTACCCAAAAACATCCAAATCTGGCCAAGAGTGAAGGTAAGACATGAGGAGTTGATGCGACCTTGTGATCACGCAACCCACAATCAAGATTGAGATCTGATCTCGGAAACCCAAAATAGGTCTGATAGGAGTGTGACACAATGAAAACCTGCCCCAAGGCACCAACACTATTGAAATGAAGTAGAATGACGCCATAAAGCCAGTTAATCTTCGATAAGTCAGATTCAGTTCGTTCAAGAACTGAAGAATGCAAGAATCACTCTCACACGTTAAAACTGAAGAATTCAAGAATCACACTCCCCAAAATTCTGGTTACATGTGTTTAAATAGTTCTTAAAAATTAACCCTAATGGATCTACCCTAGTTGGCTGAATTGACCCACATACAAAACTAACCAAAAAACCCTAAATTAAAAAGCCTATAGCCTGATCCAAACAAGCCTTGGATCCTAGCTGAAAAATAAAGTATTACTTAAGCCCAAATATGAAAGAAAATAATAAAAATAACAAATCTTTCATTAAATACCACAACCCTTCTTTTCTTGTGTAGCTAGGATGAATAATGAATCCTTATAAAAAAAGGATTCTAAAACATTAATGAATTCTCGCTTGTGAAACCTAAGAACAAATTATACCAAAAAAAAGAGAGGGGGATTTATAATAATTTAAATTTTTATAATACAAAAATAGTGTAACTACAAAAAATAATAATGATAATAATTATGGTGATAAAATTTAATAGTTTTGGAGAAACAAAAAGGGGCTTGATTGAAAAAAATGGAGAAAGATGGGGCCAAAATAGAATTAAGAAGAAATAAGACTATAAATATCCCATTCCTTCTCTCTCCCATGACCAGCTGGACAACATCAAGAAAGGAAAAAAATTTCAGATTTTCCTTCATCAAGCCTAGGAGAAAACACCTAAGTTAGTATACCTACATTAAGTGGAGAAAACACACCTGGGCAGAGGATTTACAAGAAGAAAAATGAAGAATTTATGAAGAAAAAAGGGGGAAGGGAGGGTCGGCTGCAGGTGAAGAAAAATGAGTTGAGAAACCTTAATCAAACTAGAAATTAAACCAAAATTTCCCTCAAGTATGTAGTTCTAAGCAAATTGTGAAAGCCAATTTAAATTCAATTAAGAATTGTGTAGTAATTTGAAGTTGAAAAATTAGGGTTCTTGAGTAAAAAAATTGGGGGAATGCAGAAATGAATGGAATTAAGTGGATGGGAGTTGCATAAGTTACCTAAAAGGATGAAATTATACAAAGAAGATTAAAACAAAACCCATAGACAAATGAGCAAGAGTGGCCGACCAAGGTGGGTTAGAGAGGAAGGGGAGAAATTCTGATTTTTCCTTGTTGTTCCATAAGAACATTGAAACATATTGTCATGGGGTAAACAATGATGAAATGTTGTGGATGAGTGTCTAAAAAGAGGAAGGGAACTCTTAATTCCCTTAAGCCAAATTCGACCAAGAGCCAAATGAGGGAGAGAAGAAAAAAAAACTCTGGTATGTTGTGTGTTCATGATGCATAAATTAGGGATAGTGGAAAGCTCAATTGAAAATAATCAACGAATCTTGTCAGATTCATCACCTCCTTTCCAGAGGAGATTCGGGCCCCATAAAAACAAAATTTAGGGACAATCTCTCATAAGAGTTGTAGCTGGGAGTGTTAGCTTTTCAACGAATCCAACCCTGTCTAATTTAGAGTTTTGGAACTCCAAATACAAATAAAAATCTGAGGGGAGGTCAAGCTGTCACCCTTGTTGGCAGATTCAGCCAAGTCGATAAAACGGCAAAATAGCCATATTAAAGGTAGAATTCGTTTTCTTACCCTTCGTAAAGTGTAACATCTCCCGTTTCGGGATAAAAACAACAATCTCATGTCAACCGAAAGACAGAGTATATATATATATATTCATGGTGTTCGTATTAAGTCTACCGAAATTTTGACGGAGTCTACCCTATACCAGAAGGTCCCAAGTTATCGACATTTAACCTGTTTACACTTCTAATAACCCGAATCTCCTAACCCAATCCCGACCCAATCATCTTGGTCTCAATTCCTCAAACATCATCATACATATCAACCCTATATTTATGATATACATTATATAACAAATATCATTATGGATGGATAAAAATATAAATACGCATACATGAAACATGATTATATGAACGGCAGAGTTAAGTTCGTTTAATCAAGTTTTAACATTAATTATACAAATTAAGTTATACAAACATTTCCATGTTTACAAAAATACAATGGTATACTCCCTAGAACCTAGATTACAAGAAGTGAACATAAGCTAGGATCTACTCTTGTCGTGTATGCGATGGTCCTGAAACAAAATATATATTATTAAAAACATGAATATCACAATAAATATAACAACACAAATATCTAACAATTTAAAAAGGGCAATATGCATTCATATTTTGTTCACTTCTCCCTTCTGGTTTTCATTAGAATCTCTTTCTTGTTCAACTACTAAAAACCGTTTCCCCTCTCATTATCAACCTCCATTCTTGATTTTATAAGATCAATCATGATTATTTCTGCTTAATACATTACCAATACCAATTTCACTGGTATCATCATCATCACCCGTAGGAGTCGATGCAAGGTGATCCCCTTACCCGGGATCCTAACATACATTAAATGTATGCTAGCCAATACATGATAATCCCCTTAACCGGGATCTTAACATACATAAATATATGTTAGCCAATACATGGTTGATTCCATTACCCGAGATCCTAACATACCCTAAGTATATGCTAGCCAATACATGGTTGATCCCCTTACCCGGGATCCTAACATACACTAAATGTATGCTAGTTCACGCCCCAAATCACACATCTCATATTTCCTTTGTCAGCGATAATTTCATCACTTGACAATTCACACAATAACTTTTCACTTTAAATACACATACATTCAGAATATTATCCAAAATATCAACATCATTACACAAACTTTCCTCCTTTCACCTAATATTCAACATTCGGTAATTCACATTTCATATCGGTAACATATTAAATCATGAAATTTAACTAGAAAGTATAGGTGTGATTCACCTACCTGCAATGGGATGCTCTACTCATGCTCCCTGCAGCTATTGTTGCACCACGCCTGTAGTCTCTCCTGCAAATCACAGGTTTTACTCATAAATTTTCCTCACTCAAGGATATGTTTTATAATAACCATATCAACAACCAATAAGTCTTTCTTTCAGTCATTTCTTTATATTTTATGTTTTTCTCATTACACTCATTAATACTGTTGTTCTTTGTCCAACCATAGTTATCATTCTTTTCTTTATATTTGAACTGTAACTGTTTAAATCTCGAACTGTTACTGTCCAACTATTACTGTCTAGACATTGGATTGTTACTGTCCAATTGTTACTGTTTAGACATTGGACTGTTACTGTCCAATCTCTCCTCAGATTTTTAACTATATATAGAGTTATAGAACTCTGTTTCAAGCGAAATTGGTCTTGTTAGAAAGTTAAGCCACAAGGCTACAAGTTTTTGAAGGAAGGAGAACCCAGTTGTGCCCAAAGACAGTTAAAATTGTTTATCAACAAACCAGACCTACTACCCTATAAGGTCTGTCATGACCCAGTCTCGGTTGGTGACCCATAGCTGGAGTTCTATAACTTCAAATTGAGCAAGACCAATTTTAATAGTTAGTCAACATCCAAAACTACATTTTCTATGAAGGAACCTGATCTTAATTCCTTCATCCTCCTACCCAAAATCTCTCTGAAAGTCAGTCAAGAGATGCAATTGTCCAGATTCGTTAACCTTTTCATTTACACACAACACATGAAGTTATTTAATTTTAGCAAGTAATACTTTTTCCTCAATTCAAGTCTAAGAATCCTAATCTATAATTCAACATCCAGACATCAATTGATAATCAACTTTGAAATGACTCATAAAATCATGTTTAGAACACCTTCTGGTACGAGTTAATGTTTCGATCTTCAACTCCCTCCTTTTCTTCCTAATGACAGCCGACCCTCCCCTATTCTCCTTTTCTTCATATTTTCTTGTTAATCCCTTGCCCACAAGTGTTTATTCTACCTATAACCCTTAATCTTAGATGAGTTCTTGAAATTTTGGTGTTTCTCTCTTGATTTGCAAAAATAAATACAAAAACTCCCTCTTTTCTTTCCTTATGATTGCTGCAAATTTTTGGTGAGAAGAGGAGTATTTATGCTCTATAATTTTTCTTATTTGCATTTAGGCCCCATTTTCTTTAAGTGTATTATTTTTTCCCCCACATCTTTTTTTCTTCTTATAATTAAATTATACCTCTTTTCTTTTCTTATAATTCACCCGCAACTTTTAGCTTGATTTATTTTCTTTAATTTAATCCAGCCTTGATTTTTCCCAGGGTTTATATAAAGTGTGTAACATCGTGTCTTGATCTTAAAAATATAATAAACTATGATCAAAATTGAATTCATGATGTCCACTTGAGCTGCTATTAAGCTGAAAATGTTAAAGGATAATAATAAGGAATGTAGGTGAGAAATAAAAGAATGGTAAAAGAGAAATGAATATTATTCCCATTGTTGTTGTTGTGTTGTGATATGTGGACTAATATGGAATAATGATGGGTGTTTGTGGTTTCAGGAGGAACCGGGGGAGGAGTGCAACAACAACAGGGGAACGCAAGTCGAGCGTCTACAGTAGGTAGGTACTCGATACCTATATCTCCTCTAGTTAATAATTATTTTAACTAATTATTGAATTATAAATTTTGGTGCTTATTGATG
>Ga0307510_10012533_pt1 | contig 10053 bp, 10 predicted proteins | sample 12_EM_MG_FD_207224 | JGI IMG/M metagenome (GOLD analysis project Ga0307510, IMG submission 207224) | Populus trichocarpa ectomycorrhiza microbial communities from riparian zone in the Pacific Northwest, United States - 12_EM | ecosystem: Host-associated > Plants > Roots > Unclassified | place... | reverse complement strand
ACCGTTACACACCGGCGGCCGCGTCCCGTTACCTGGAGCGCGCGTTCGTGTGGCCGACGACCGGCACGGAGGAACCTGGGCGGCTGGTGGAGGGCCTGCTGCGCATCGGGCGCCGTATCGGCCGGCCCACCGTCCTCATCCCCACCGACGAGGAGGCCGCCGTCCTGATCGCCGAGCACCAGGACGCGCTCGGCACCCGCTTCCTCTTCCCGCGCGTGGAACCGAAGCTGCCGCGTCACCTCGCCAGCAAACAGGGCCTGCACGAACTCTGCGTGGAACACGGCATATCCAGCCCCGCGGCGGCCTTTCCGCAGTCGTACGACGACATCGTCGAGTTCGCCGAGAAGGCCCGCTTCCCGATCGTGGCCAAGAACAGGGAGGCGTTCGTGCGGCGCTCCCGGCCGGCCGTCAACGGCACGACGAGGATCGCGACCCGCGAGGGGCTGCTCACGCTGGCCCGGGACTGGGGCGAGCACCCCGGGGTGATCCTCCAGGAGTACCTGCCGAGGGAGGAGGCCGAGGACTGGATCGTGCACGCCTGCTTCGACCAGGACTCGACCCCGCTCGCCCTGTTCACCGGCGTCAAGGTGCGCTCCTGGCCGCCGCACGCGGGCATGACGGCACATGCGTATGTCGTGGACAATCCGGAACTCGCGGATCTCGCCGCACGTTTCATCAAACAGATCGGCTTCACCGGAATCATCGACCTCGACCTGCGCTTCGACCGGCGCGACGGTCAGTACAAACTGCTCGACTTCAACCCCCGCATGGGCGCCCAGTTCAGGCTCTTCGAGAACGAGTCGGGGGTGGACGTCGTCCGCGCCATGCACCTCGACCTGACCGGCCGCGCTGTCCCGGAGGGGGAGCAGCGCGCCGGCCACCGGTACATCGTGGAGAACATCGACCTGCCCGCCCTCCTCGCCTACCGCCGCAGCGGCTATACGACGCCGCACGCGCCGGCGCGGGCGAGCGGGACGGAGCTGGCCTGGCTCGCGGGTGACGATCCGCGGCCGTTCTTCATGATGCTGGCCCGCTTCGTGCGGCCGGGCGCGAAGCACCTGTATCAGCTGTGGCGCACCAACCGCCGTGGCAGCAGCACCAGTAGGAACCAGCACCAGTAGGAACCAGCAATAGCCAGTGACCCCTGGCAGCAGCACCAGCACGAAGTGACGAATTGAACGTCCTGGGGAGGGACTTCGTGATTCAACCGGTAGCAGTCATCGGCGCCGGGCCGTTCGGCCTGTCCACCGCCGCGCATCTGCGGGCGCGCGGCATTCCGGTCCGTGTCTTCGGCGAACCCATGGTCAGCTGGCGCGACAACATGCCCGCCGGAATGCTCCTGAAGTCGACGCCCGCCGCCTCCAGCCTCGACGCCCCGCAGCCCGGCCACAACCTCGTCGACTACTGCGACGCGGCCGGCATCCCCCGCCTGGTCACCGACGAGGACATCATCCCGGTGGAGACCTTCATCGGCTACGGCGAGTGGTTCCAGCAGAAGCTGGTGCCCGAGCTGGAGCGGGTACGGGTCGTCTCCGTGGACCGGAAAGCGGATCGGAACGGGGACCGGAACAAGGGCGGCGGCTTCGAACTCAAGCTGGATTCGGGGGAGTTGTTCACGGCGAGGGCGGTCGTGGTGGCGACCGGGCTGTACGGCCTCGCCCACCTCCCGCCGGAGCTGGCCGCGGCGGCGGTCGACGGACCGGCACCCACCGGTCCCGTCTCGCACAGTTCGCAGCACCACGACCTGAGCAGGTTCAAGGGCAAGGAGCTGATCGTCGTCGGCGCCGGGCAGTCCGCCCTGGAGACGGCGGTGTTGGCGGCGGAGGCGGGCGCGAATGTGCGGATCGTCTCGCGCGGGCACGGCCGGGTGGCCTTCGGCGCACCTCCGTGGCAGCAGCCGAAGCTGCGTCCCGAGTCGCCGTTCGGGCGGGCTTGGTCGCTGTGGGCGCTGAGTTACTACCCCCAGCCGTACCGCTACCTCCCCGCGCAGACCCGGCACTACCTGGTCCGCCGGGTGCTCGGACCGCTCGGGGCGTGGTGGCTGCGCGAGCGGTTCGAGGGGAAGGTGCAGGTCAGCGAGGTCGAGCGGATCGTGCGGGCGGAAGCGTACGGGGGCGCGGGCGCGGCGAACGGCGGCCCGGTACTCACCGTCGCGACACCGGGCGGAGGGACGCAGCAACTCGCCGCCGATCACGTCATATCCGCGACGGGGTACCGGGTGGACATCGCGGCGATGGACTTCCTGGGGCATGGGCTGCGCACCCAGCTGGCGGTGAGCCGGGGTACGCCGAAACTCGGTGCGGGCTATGTGTCCTCGGTGCCGGGGGTCTATTTCACGGGGCTGCCGGCGGCGTCGTCGTACGGGCCGGTGATGCGGTTCGTGTGCGGGACGGAGTTCGCGTCGCCGAGGCTGGCGAAGCATCTGGCGTCCGCGCACGGGTAGTTGGGGGCGGGGTAATTGGCGACCGGGTGATCGGCGACCGGGGGTTGCGACGGAGGCTCAGCTCGTGATGGAGGCTCGGCTCTCATGACGGAGACTCAGCTCGTGACCGACCGGGCGACGCGGAAGCCCACGTCGTCCACCCGGAAGGTCGGGTGGCTCCGGCGGCGTACGGAAGCGCGGCAGCTCCAGTGCTCGTCGAACCAGCCGCCGCCGCGCAGTACCCGGTAGGTGCCGTAGACCTCGGGGTCGTAGAGGTCCCAGCACCACTCCCACACGTTGCCCAGCATGTCGTGCAGGCCCCAGGGGTTGGGCAGTCGGCCGCCCGGTTCGTGGGGCCGCTCCTCGGAGTTGCCGCGGTGCCAGGCGATGTCGTCGAGGGGGCCGTAGCGGGGGCCGCTCGTCCCCGCCCGGCACGCGTACTCCCACTCGGCCTCGGTGGGGAGGCGGTAGCCGTCGGTGGAGGAGGCGCGCAGGACGGGTTCGCCCTGGGCGTCGAAGTCGTACGCCGGGGCCAACTCCTCCTGCTGCGAAAGGGAGTTGCAGAAGAGGACCGCGTCCCGCCACGACACGGTCTCCACGGGGAGACGGTCGCTGCCCTGTGCGGTGCTCGGGCGTTCGCCGGTGACCTGGGCGTACTGCTCCTGGGTGACGGGGAGGGTGCCGAGGTGGAAGGGGGCGAGGTCGATCGTCCAACTGCGTTGCGTGCGGCGGTCGGAGAGGGTGACTTGGCCGGACGGGACGAGAGTTAGGTCGATGTGGGTGGTCGTGCCCATGTGTTACGTCAGCTCCGTCAGCATCGGGCGTAGGCGGGCGACGAGTTGGGGGTCGGAGAGGTTCAGTTCGGCTGCGGTGGCTGTGATCGTCGCGGTGAACGCGCGGCGGAGTTCGGGGTCCGTGAGGGAGCGGACGAGGGTGGACTCCAGTGGGGCGGTGACCTCGTCCGGCAACAGGTGGGCGCCCTTCGAGTAGGCGGTGGGGAGGTCCAGGCGTAGGCAGGCCAGGGTGATCAGCTGGTCGCGCAGGGCGTGGTGCCAGGCGAAGCCGATGACTGTGTTGCGGTCGGGCGGGGGGAACGGCGGCTGGGCGTGCGCGGTGCCGAAGAGTGTTCGCCAGGCTGGACCCCGCGCGCCGAACTCCGACTCCGGGGCGAAGGTGAGGTCCAGCTCCACCCATCCGGGCAGCAGGAAGACGCGGATCACGCCGGTGCCGCCCGCGCCCAGGTCCCAGTGGTGCCGGGCGCCGAACTCGTCGTGGATCCACGTCGTCCACCCGCGTACTGCCTCGGCGACCTCGCCCCGCACGGCCAACACGATGTCCGTGTCCGACCAGCGGTCCCCGTCGCCGGTGGCGTGCGAACCGGTGTAGGCGAAGCCGGTGATCGAGTCGTCGGCCTCGGCGTGGGCGAGGAGTTGGGCGCGGGTGCGGTCGCGTTGTTCGGTTGTGAACATGCCTAGATGATGCATTCCGAGGGGCAGTGCTGATCGCGGGTTGGCGGGTTGGCGGGTTGGCGGGTTGGCGGGTGGCTGTGGCACCTCCGGTGGGCTCAGGCCCACTTCTTGGGGGTGCAGTCGCTGGGTGTGGGCGTGAGTGTGGTCGTGGCCAGGGTGTGCGATGTGTGCGGCGAGCGGATCGCTTGAGACGGGCGAACGTTCGAAGTCTCAGCCGATCTCGTCCGAGGGGTAAGAACGCCGCTCATCGTCTTCAGGGGGCTGGTCCGCCGGGACCCTGTCGAGCCGGTCGAGTTCCTCCCGGCCTCCGACGACCGCTGGGCCGCAGCCTGGCGGCAGACCATCGACGACCAGAGCAACTGCTTCCTCGGCGGTGTCCGCCTCCCCGACGATCTGGGAACGGGACGGCCCGGCGACGAGGTAGCGCCCGCCAGGAAGGTGCATGACGAACGGAACATCCCAGGACCAGTCATCGGTACACCTGCTGATGTGCAAGTCCTGGTGGCTGCTTGAGGGATAGAGCTGCCGGAGAAGCGGCTCAGCGTGCGCGGCTCCCACCAGCGTGACGTCCATGTCCTCCCGGTGAAGCAGTCGCTGCCACGCGGCCTCCACGACATCATCCTGACCAGGTTCGGCGTCATCGGAGGCGCCAGGCGCGTCTGTCCATCCCATGCACCCATTCTGCCGTCCCGTGCGCCGACCGGCCTTTTCGCCCGGACCCGTTCACCTGGGACGGCCTGTGGATCGGCCCCGTTCGCCTGAGACAGGGACCGGATTGGCCGAGGCGGGCTGGTCACCGTGCATAGGGTTCCCCCATGAGCGATGAGATCACGGCCACGGTCGGCCACCAGTTGTACTCGTTCGACGGTCGGATACTGGAGATCTTCGGCAACCACCCCAAACGCTTCCACATCCGGCACATGCGTCTGAGCGTCACCGGCCCCGACCGGAAGGGGAGGCGGATCGTGGAGATCGACGCCGTGGGGACGCGCGTCACCATGCCCTACACGGCCGTGGAGTGGGAGGCGCCCGGCCTGGCCGCGCTGCTGGAAGCGGTACAGGCGGCCATCGCGCAACTCGCCGAGTAGGGGTGCTCGTTGAGCGTGACACTTCGGGGTGGAGTGTCACACTTCTGGCGAGGGGTGGGGGTGGGTCAGGCTTCGGATGCGTACGCCACGAAGTTCGTCCACGTGGTTGCCGTGACAGCGAAGCGGGGGCCCTGGGGGCTGTGCTTGGAGTCGCGGATGTGGATCGTGACGGGGGTGGTCGCTACTTCGACGCAGGAGTCGCCCTCGCTGCTACTGCTGTAGCTGCTTGTGAACCACGCCAGTTCGGAGGCGTCCCCAGCAGGGGGCTTGCGGATCATTCCCCTCCCGCCAGTTGTAGGAAGTTCGTCCAGGTTGCCGGGGTGACGGCGAACCGGGGGCCCTGGGCGTTCTTGGAGTCGCGGACGTGGATGGTCCCGGGTGTGGTGGCCACCTCGACGCAGTCGTTCGGGTCGCTGCTGTCGCTGTAGCTGCTCTTGAACCAGTGCAGTTCCGAAGCGTCTCCGGCAGGGGCCTTGCGGATCATGTCTCTCCCAGCAGTTGCTCGATGAAGGCCAGTGACTCCCGTGTGGTCAGAGCCTCCGCTCGGATAATTCCATAGCGCAGCTCAAGGATCCGCAAGTGCTTCAGGTCTGAGACCGGACGGCCGCCGTATCCGTCATCCATGCGACCAGCCGCCGTGCCGTCCCCGAACTTCAGCACCTGGATGCGCCCTCCCATCCCGGGATGGTCCCAGCGGTCCGTCGGCATTACCTGGATTTGGATATTCCGCAACTGTGCCATTTCTGCGAGGTGTTCGAGCTGCCTGCGGAGCACTGCCCTACCTCCGATCGGGCGCCTCAGCGTCACCTCTTCCAGCACGAAGCTGAGTTCAGGTGCAGGAGAGCGCTGGAAGATCTTCTTGCGGTCCATGCGCCCGGCAACCGCTCGCTCTAGCCGCTCTTCTGGGAGTACGGGCCGCTGTGTCAGCAGCAGCGCCCGCATGAACTCCTCTGTCTGTAGCAGACCGTGCACGTTGTGGTTGCCGTAGGAGAGCACTTCGACCGCCTTGGCCTCCATCTGCTGCAAGTCCCGCACCTTCTTGGGGTACTGGACCCGAGCTACGTCCTCCTTCATCGCGGAGATCAGCCCATCCGCCCCCAACACCTCTTCCGCCTTGTCCAGATACTCAGGCCGAGGAATCCGCTTCCCGCCCTCGATCTTGTAGACGAGGTCCTCTCCGTACCCCACCGCCACCGCGAAGTCCGGGACCCGCATCCCCACCGCCTCGCGCCGCAGCCTCAATTGCCGCCCCACCGTCGCAAGGACCGCCAACCCCCACTCGTCGTCCGGGTCGACCTCCCAACCCGGCTCGTCCGCCTCGGTGTTGAGCTGCTCCGGTTCCCTGTCCACGTTCGCCCCTCCGTCGTACGGCCGTGCCGCAACGCCCCCTACCCGTACGGTCCCTGTCGACAGCCTGGACAGCACTGGACAAGCACCGGACAGTAACCGTACGGGTTGGACTCGTCACTCGCGGGCGTTACGACCGGTAGCGCCCCAGCGTCCGCAACCCCGGCAGCGCCTTGTCGTCGAAGTCGAACAGGGCGAGGTTCTCCCACGCGTTGCCGGACGTCGGGTCGGTCGGGTCCCAGCCGTCGCCGGGCCGGTACGTCCACACGCCCTCCCAATAGCAGTAGCCCAGGCCCTTGTTGCCGGGAACGTTCGCCATCAGGTCGGCCACCGTGCGCAGCCATGCCGACTGGCCGGCCGGGGTCGCCGGGTAGCCCTCCGTCAGCTGTGAGGGGTCGTACATGATGTCGTTCGTCGCGTCCTCGCTCTCCAGCGTGAACGGGTACGCCGTCTCCGCGATCAGCACCGGCTTGTCGTAACGGGCCGAGATATCCGCCAAGTTGGCCGCCGCGGCCTCCGGGGTGCCGTGCCAGAACGGGTAGTACGACTGGGCGATGATGTCGAAGTCGACGCCGTCGGCGACCACGTTGTCGTACCACCAACGTGACGTGCCGTTGTCGCCCCCCGAGGCGATGTGGAGCATCGTGCGGATGCGCGGGGTCGTGTCCCGGGCGGCATTCAGACCTGCCTTCAAGAACGTCGTCAGGTTGCCCCAACCCCCGGCGTCGTCACCCCAGTTCTTGCCGGTCGGCCAGAGCAGCCCGCCGTTGATCTCGTTGCCGATCTGGACGAGGTCGGCCGGGGTGCCCTGGCGGCGCAACGCGCCCAGGACGTCGGCCGTGTGGTCGTAGACCGCCCGCGTCAGGCCCGCCACGTCCAGGTCCGCCCAGGCCGCCGGCTTGGTCTGGTGGGCCGGGTCGGCCCAGGTGTCGGAGTAGTGGAAGTCGACCCAGATGCCGATGCCCGCCCGGCGCAGGCGCTTGGCCAGCGGCAGGATGTGCTTCTTGTTGTTGTAGCCGTCGGCCGGGTTCACCCAGACCTTGAGGCGGGCGTGGGTGACGCCCGCGTCCGCGAGGATGCGGATCGGGTCGTCCCGGCGGCCGTCCGCACGGCGGTACACGGCACCGGACGCCTCGTCCTTGGGGAGGGAGGAGATGTCCATCCCCCGGATCTCCAACCGGCGCCGGTCGCCAGTCGTAGTGCTCGCCACCGCCGGCGTCGCACCCAACACCGGCACCGCGAGCGCCGCCGCCCCCGCCGCCGTAAGAACACTGCGTCTGCGCATCACAAAGCTTCCCTTCAGTAAGTGACCAGAGAAACAAGCAAGTTGAGCCGAGCCGAGCCGGGTTGAGCCGAGCTGAGCTGAGCTGAGCCGAGCCGAGTTGAGCTGAGTGGAGGTCAGCGCGGGTCCCGGAACACCTCCACCCCGCCCGCCGGCACCGCCGCCCGGCTCCCGTCCGGCAGCACCACCTTCACCTCGCCCCCGGTGTGGTTCACCGCGAAGCGAAACGTCCCCGACTCGCCCTCCCGTACGACGAGTTCGACATCGCGCGGCAGATCGACCGGCGTGATCCCCGCGTCCGCGAGGGCGAGGTCGACGACGGCGGCCAGGTCGGCGCCCGTCAGCCGCGTCGCCAGGTACCACGCGGCCCCCGACCCCACCGCATGCCGGGTCAGCGCCGCCCCTCCCGCCGTACGCCCGTCCGCGAAGACCGCGACCGTCTCGCACCCGGCGCCCGGAACCACGACCTCCGACCACAGATCCGCCTCGTACACCGCGCCGTCCGCACCCCGGACCGACACCGTCTCGCCCGGCAGCAAGGGGTCGAACTCCTCGACGGTCAGGCCGAGTACGTCCCGCAGCGCCCCCGGATACGCGCCCGGATGCAGCGTGTCGTTCTCGTCGACGATCCCGGAGAAGAAGGAGACCAGTACCGTCCCGCCCCGCGACACGTACCGCTCCAGATCCGCCCCCACCCCCACCCGCGCCGCGTACAACTGCGGCACCACCAGCAGCGGATACCGCTCCGGGTCCAGGTCCCCCAACCCCGTCGGCGGCAGGAAGTCCACCGTCAAGTGCCGGTCGTACAGGGCCTCGTAGAACGAATCCAAGCGTTCCCGCGCGTCCAGGTCCTGGCTCGGCCGCCACTCCAGGCTCTGCGCCCACCAGGAGTCCCAGGACCACACCATCGCCACGTCACCGCGCGTCCGGGTGCCGCGCAGACCGGCCTGGCTCAAGTCCCCGACGCGGCGGCCGAGTTCGGTCACCTCGCTCCAACCCCGGTTGTCCGTACCCGAGTTCGCCAGCATCGCCGTATGGAACTTCTCCGCTCCCGACTGCGACTGCCGCCACTGGAAGAACATCGCGCCCTCGGAACCCCGGGCCACATGCCCGAGTGAGTTGCGGGCCATCTCGCCGGGGCGCTTCGCCGGGTTGTACGGCTGCCAGTTGACCCCCGACGTGGCGTGTTCCAGCAGCAGCCACGGACCGCCGCCCGCCACCGAGCGCGTCAAGTCGGCGGCCAGCGCCAGGTTCACGTGGGTGCGGCGGCCGTCGGTCATCAGGTAGTGGTCGTTGGTGACGAGGTCGACCTCCTTGGCCCAGGCCCAGTAGTCGACGCCCTGGCCCTGGCTCGGGGCGACCATGAAGTTGGTGGTGACGGGGACGCCGGGGGAGAGGCGGTGCAGGATGTCCCGCTCGGCGACGAAGTTGGCGCGGGCCTGTGCGTCGGCGAAGCGCCGGTAGTCGAGCTGCTGGGTGGGATTGCATACGGACGGGGTCGCGCGGGGCGGAGTGATCTCCTCCCAGTCGCCGTACTGCTGGCCCCAGAACGCCGTTCCCCAGGCCTGGTTGAGGGCGCCGAGGGTGCCGTAGCGCTCGCGCAGCCAGCCCCGGAAAGCCGCCGCGCACACCTCGCAGTAGCAGGCGAGCACCGGGGCGCCGTACTCGTTGTGGACGTGCCACAACACCACCGCCGGGTGGCTTCCGTAGCGTTCCGCGAGAGCCGTCGTGATCGTGGCCGTCGCCGCCCGGTACTCGGCGTTGGAGTGGCATATCGCGCCCCGCGAACCGAACGCGAGGCGGACTCCCTCGCGCGTCACCGGAAGCGCGTCAGGGTGCGCGCGGTAGAACCACGCCGGCGGGACGACGGTCGGCGTGCCGAGGTTCACGGCGATGCCTGCCCCGTGCAGCAGGTCGATCACCGTGTCGAGCCACTCCCAGTCGTACTCACCGGGACGCGGCTCCACCCGGGCCCAGGAGAAGACGCCGAGGGAGACCGCCGTGACACCGGCCTCCCGCATCAGCCGTACGTCCTCCTCCCAGACCTCCTGCGGCCACTGCTCGGGGTTGTAGTCACCTCCGAAGGCGAGCGGCAGACGGTCGTGCGGGGCGGGGGACGGCATGGGTTCACTCCCGGGGGTCGATGACCGAGGCGGCCGAATCGCGGCCGAAGCACGGCCACAGCACGGCTGAAAAGCCAGCGATTCTGTGATCGTGCACATGGATGGTTGCGGCGTCCATCCGTCAGCAACAAGTAGGTAACCCCACGGTTCATCCATTGACAAGGGTCCGAAACAATTCTCTACTGTGCACGGTCACAGAGCCGTGCGGAGCAGGTGGGACACATCCGAGGCCGGCTCGCACTCAGTCAGGGGAGATGAAGATGTCGATCCACCGCCACCAGTTCAGCAGGCGCAGCATTCTTGCCGGGGCAGCAGCCGTAGG
>Ga0307510_10012532_pt1 | contig 10056 bp, 8 predicted proteins | sample 12_EM_MG_FD_207224 | JGI IMG/M metagenome (GOLD analysis project Ga0307510, IMG submission 207224) | Populus trichocarpa ectomycorrhiza microbial communities from riparian zone in the Pacific Northwest, United States - 12_EM | ecosystem: Host-associated > Plants > Roots > Unclassified | place... | reverse complement strand
CCGGCCGTGCTTCACGCTTATGACGCCGCGAATCTCGCCACAGAGCTGTACAACAACACCCAGGCGACCGGCAGCCGCGACCAGATCGGCACGGGCAACAAGTTCATTACGCCGACGGTGGCGGGGGGCAAGGTGTTTGTGGGAACCACCAACTCGGTGGCCATCTTCGGCCTGCTGCACTGAAAGCCGCCGCTACCATTTGAAAGTCCCGTGGTCATCGAACCGGATCGAGCGCAGCAAACCCGCTGACAGCGAGATCTTGCCGTAGATCCGGTACTGGGCCTCGTTGCTGTTGCGGCTGAGCAGCTTGAAGACCATGTTGGCCATGTTGGCCGACACACTCATGTCAAACTCAGCCTCACCGAGCGCCGGGACCACGAAGCGGTCGCCCGACATGCCGTGGGCCAGCTCCTGACCCTCCACATCGAGCTGATAGATGATGCCTTCCACGGGCAGCGAGCGGTCATTGGGATTCTGCACGCGCATGCGGACCTTGAGCTCCTGGTGCCACAAGTCGCTTTTCAGAATCTGAACACCCACGACCGACAGGGTGGGTCGCTCGAGCTTGGGAACGAACAGGGAACAGGCCGGAAGCCCGAGAGCGAGAAGAATGATCAGTACCCTGCGCATGCGCGAATAGTAACAAAGCGTAAGGACGCGGCGCGCGCGTGCGAGGGGTGCGCGTACCGCGACGTTATGCCCGGCCGTACACCTGGTTCAAAAGGAGACACTCGCGCGCCAGCTCGGGTGTCAGCAATCCCGGCGGCAGTTTCCAGCTCCAGTTGCCCGTGGTTGTGCCGGGCGTGTTCAACCGGGCGTCGGATCCGAGTCGCAACAGATCCTGAACGGGTATGACCGCAAGCCGGGCAACCGACCCCAGGGTGGATCGAATGAGGGCATCAGGCATCGCGCCGGGTGTCAGACGCAGGAAGTAATCAACCCGACGCAGCGACTCGCCGTCGAGAGTCGCGTACCAGCCGACTGTAGTGTCATTGTCGTGCGTTCCCGTGTACACGACACAGTCGGTCTCGTGCATGTGCGGCAGGTGGGGGTTGTCTCCGGTGCCGCCGAAGGCGAACTGCAGGACTTTCATCCCGGGCATCTTGAACTGCTTGCGCAGTGCTTCGACATCGTCCGTGATCACTCCGAGATCCTCGGCAACGATCGGAATGTCTCCCAGATCTTTCTGCAGCAGGCGCATCAGCTTCTCACCCGGTGTCGGCCGCCATTCGCCACCGCGGGCGTTAGGAGCACCGGCTGGCACCGCCCAATGCGCGGCCAGCGCGCGAAAGTGATCGATGCGCAGAACGTCAACACGATCGAGTTGTTGGACGACCCGGTTTCGCCACAAGGCAAACCCGTCAGCCTCGATCACCTGCCAGTCATAAAGCGGATTGCCCCACAATTGACCATCGGCCGAGAAATAGTCGGGCGGAACACCGGCCACCGCAGTCGGCCTGCCGCCCGAATCCAACTGGAACATCGAGCGGTGGACCCACGTCTCCGCCGAGTCAGGCGCCACATAGAAAGGCAGATCACCCAGCAGTCGAATACCGCGGGACTGGGCATGCTCGCGCAACCTTTGCCACTGTACGGCAAACGCAAACTGCTCTGACTTCACCCGCTGAATCTCGGATGCCAGGTCCTGACTCACGCGCGTCATGGCGGCCGGATTGCGATCGCGAATGTCGGCGGGCCATTGCCACCACGGTTCCCAGTTGCGGACGGCACTCAACGATTCAAACAAGGCGTAGTCGGTGAGCCAGTGGCCTGAAGCGGCCAGAAACGCGTCGTACTCACGAGAGTGCGCGTCGGGAAGCTCCTGCCGATCCACAAATGCGTATCGACCCGCGTAGTCGGAACGCACCCAATACGGTGAGCCGTCGGATCCGGTTGGACCGACCGGGAGAATCTGCCAGACGGTGTAGCCGGCATCGGCGAGCCAATCAATGAATGCCCGGCCACCCCGCCCCAGAGCAGCATCGAGCGAGCCGAGGTGCAACAGCGCACCCGCGCGACGCCGATCAAACACACTCAGGCGCATTTATCGTCCTCAGGCGAACCTGCGGTTCGACCCCTCACGCGATGCAGGCGAATCAGCCGTTCGCGCGACGCATGACCCCGCCATGCTCGGGCGCGCCACGCCCCACCGAAATGGGTTGCGAGAGCGTCTCCGGGGGCGCGAGATCCAGGAGCCGGTACAGGTTCACGAGCTGCCGCCGATACAGCCGGTCAAACTGATTGACCGCATCCTGCGGGTTGTAGTCACCGAACCACCAGAACCAGTCCGAGCTTTCGCACAAGGCCAACTGCCGGCTGGCGGTGTCCTTCTGCTCAGCGCTCAATTGTCCCACGCGCATCACACGATCGAACGCGAGCTTCGCATCGCACAACAGGTCCCAGGCCCGGTTTTTCTCCGGGGCGCCCATCCACGTCGCCAGCGTCCCGTGCACCCAGCTACCCGCCATCACGTTCGGCAGCGGTGCCGGCTTGATACCGCGCGTCAGACATTCCGACAATGTGGTGAGCTCGAGCAAAGGATGATTGGCCAGACTCGCGTACAGGGCACGTAAGAAGTAATAGCCGTTGAACGGATAATGTTCCCACGCATTCTCGCCATCGAGGGCAATGACGATGGCATGGTTGGGGGAGTCCGCATAGCGGTGCGCAAGCTGGGCCACTTCGTTCACGAGGTGGTTGGCTGCATCATCGCCGTGCCACGTGGCGTAGGTGAAGCCAATGAGATCCGACAATGCGTCGTCACGGAAGAAGGCACTCAGTGAAGTGCCGGGTAGTTGGTAAGGGCGGTTGTACGCAAGTGGATCAGCAGGCGCTGCGGCGCCGCCCAAACTGCCACGCAACACGTTCGTGCTGCTCGCAGCCCATTTGAAACCGGAACGATCCAGAAGCTCGAGCGTACCCCGACTGATCGCGCCTTCCGACGGCCAGCAACCTGCAGGGCGCACACCGAACGCACGCATGAACACGCGAAGACCTTCATCAACATGCCACTGCGCACGTTCAGCACCACCGGCATAGCCGGAATGCTGCGGCAGCGCCATGGAGGGCACCGCTTCGCGCGCAGATTGAAAATCCAGCAGCAACGGCACAATCGGATGACCATACGGCGTGATCGACAATTCGCACTGGCCCCGCTCGGCCAGGCGTCGATAGCGGGGTACCACGGAGCTGACCTGGTCGGCGATGACGGTCAGGAGTTGGCGCCGTTGCGCTTCGGTGAAGCCACGGCCCTGAGTCGTCAGGGCGGTTGCGACCGGATCGGCGCGCCGGACCGTCTCACCGAGCCACGCCAGGTGATACCAGACCGCCAGGTCGTGAATGAGTTGGTTCGAGGCATAGACAATACGCTCAGGCGTGGCCAGCGTCTCCGCAATCGTGGCCAGCTCGAGATAGGGACCGAACCGCTCGATCATCTGCTTGCGCTGGGCACGCAGACACGCCTTCATGAGGTCGAGCCGCGCCGCCGGATCCCGTGGCACGGGGTCTGGGCCCAACAGGGCCAACACCGGGTCCGGCAGCGGCGAGCCCGTCTGCAGGTGTGCGTTGGTCCGCTGCGCGATCTCTTCCAACTGCTCGATGAGCACCGGCGTGAAGTTCACCACGGCCCGGGCGGCCGGTATGGCTTCCAGGTGCGCGGCCATGTCGGTGTAGTCCTTGATAGCGTGCAGGTACGTCCAGGGCAACACGTACTCGCCCGTCAAGGCATCGCGATACTGCGGCTGGTGCATGTGCCAGAGCAGCACCACCGGTAAACGTGTCTGAGAGTTCATTGTTGCTGCGTCGTCGTCAGGCTGCGCAGCATGTCCGGCGTTACCAGGACTACGCCTTTCTCCGTGACATGAAAACGCTTCTTGTCCTCTTCCCGACTCACACCGATTTTCATACCGTTGGGAATCTCACAGTGCTCATCGATAATGGCCCCCTCGATGACACAATTGGTTCCGATCTCGACGTGCGGGAGGATGACGGAGCGGTTGATGCTCGAGCGTTCGTCCACTCGAACATCGGAGAACAGGAGCGAGGACCGGACGATTGCGCCTGAAATGATGCAACCGCCGGAGATCACTGAGTTGATGGCCGTGCCACGCCGCCCTTCCTCATCCAGTACGAACTTCGCGGGCGGTTGCTGGATCTGATAGGTCCAGATGGGCCAGTCCTGGTCGTAAATGTTGAGCTCCGGCTTCACATGCACGAGCTCGAGATTGGCATCGTAGTAGGCATCGACGGTTCCGACATCGCGCCAGTAGCTTTGCGCGCGCGTCTTCACGTCCTGGAACGGGTAGGCAAACACCTGCAGGTTGTTGCCGATGGCCTTCGGCAGAATATCCTTGCCGAAATCATGTGACGAGCTGCTGTCGGCCGCATCCTCGGCCAGCAGCTTTTCCAGCAGCCGCGTGTTGAATACATAGATACCCATGGACGCCAGGATCGAGTCCGGGCGGCCGGGCAGCGTGTCGGGTACCTTCGGCTTCTCGGAAAATCGCGTCACCCGGTTCCATTCCGTGGCCGTCAGCACACCGAAATGGATCGAGTCGGGGGCCGGCACTTCCACCACGCCGACGGTGATGTCAGCACCCTTCTCAACGTGGTAGGCGATCATCGGACCGTAGTCCATTTTGTAGATGTGATCGCCGGCGAGCACCAGGACGTGCTTCGGGCGGTGCGACAGGAACAGCTCCATGTTCTGATGGACTGCATCCGCGGTGCCCATGTACCAGCGGGCACCCATCTGCTGCTGCGCCGGAATCACTTCGACGAATTCGCCGAACTCACCGCGCAGGTAGCTCCAGCCGCGCTGCACGTGCTGAATCAGCGACTGCGCCTTGTACTGGGTGAGAATGGAAATCTGGCGGATGCCGGAATTCACGCAGTTCGAGAGAACAAAATCCACGATGCGGAACTTGCCGCCGAAGGGGGTCGCGGGTTTCGCGCGGTGCGCCGTCAGATCCTTGAGACGCTCGCCGCGACCTCCGGCCATGATTACCGCCAAAGTTCCGCCAGTGAGGCGGCTCACATAGCGTCCGGAAGATGCTCTTGCGGGCTGTCGAGGCATGACTCGCTGGTTGCTCGTTGTTGGTGAGCGAAGGTACTGTGAACTAAACCCGATCAGGCGTACCCGCGCAAGGTACAAATTCCACAATTCAAAGCCATTTCATCAACCCGAGCTCGTGGGGATGCGACAGAAGCTCGTGCACCGGGTAGATGCGCACCTCCGTGGCAAACTGTCCGCATTCCTGCAGCGTGACATCGAGCGCGAAGACTGCCGCATCTTCGGACTGCTCACCTGTCGATTTGAACGTTGCGCGCCACAGGCCGTCCGGCTCCGGGTGACCATAGGCTGACAGCGGCGGCGAGCCCGAGTCCGCTTCCGGCAAGCGCCGCCGGGCAACGAACTCGACCCGCACGTCGCCGGGCTGCAGCCCGTTCAAGCCGGCCGCCACTTTCAGGCGCAGGTTGGCGCCGCGCGGCACATCAGGCGCAGCATCCGCCAGCAACCGCAGGCTCACCTTGGGCCAGGCCAGCCGGACCCGCTGTTTCCAGTCAGCGAGCTGGCGCGCGCCGGCGAAGCCATCGGCCGCCAGCTTGCGATACTGCTCAGCCGCCGGCTGATACAGGCCGCGCGTGTAATCGAACAGCATGCGATCCATGTTGAATCGCGGGATGACGGTGCTCATGGCGCGCTTGCTGCGCCGGACCCATTCGGGCGAGAAGGCGCTGTCCTTGCGGTCGTAATACAAAGGCACGACCTCTTCCTCCAGGGTATCCAGCAGCATCTCGGCCTCGAGTGCATCGCGGCGCTCGGGGTCCTGGACGTTGGCGGGCGGAATACCCCAACCGTTGTCATTCATCCAGCCTTCGGCCCACCAGCCATCGAGAATGCTCAAGTTCAGTTTGCCGTTGATGGCCGCTTTCATACCGGAAGTGCCGCTGGCCTCCAGGGGATAGATCGGGTTGTTCAGCCACACATCAACGCCCGAAACCAGCCAACGGGCCAACTGCAGGTCGTAGTCCTCGAGGAAAATAATGTGGCCCAGGAAGTCGGGGTGGGTCATGAGCTGGCGCACTTCGCGCAACACCTGCTTGGCCGGCTCGTCGGCCGGATGGGCTTTGCCCGCAAACAGCAGCAACACGGGGCGCTCGGGATTGTGCAGAATTCGGACCAGTCGCGCCCGGTCACGCATCAGCAACGTAGCGCGCTTGTAGGTGGCAAACCTACGGGCAAACCCGATCGTCAGCACATCCGGCCGCATCGGGTCGAGCAGTCGGCTGACATGGCGAAGCTGTGCCGGGCTCAAACCTTTGCGGGCAAACTCACGCTGCAGCCGCTCGCGCACACTCGCGAGCATCCGCGCCTTCACCGACTGGGAAGTTGCCCAATAGAGATCGTCGGCAACCTGCTCGAGACCAGTCCAGAACGGCACATCGCGCAGCCGATCGCGCCATTCGCGTCCCAACTCCGCGTCCAGAAAGTCCGCCCACGTCTGATGGAGGAATGTCGGCACGTGCACGCCGTTCGTGACGAATCCGATGGGATTTTCATCGGGCCTGATCTCAGGCCACTGGTCAGCGACGATGCGCGAGCTGACAACACCGTGAATCCGGCTCACGCCATTCACTCGTCGCGCGCCATTCAACGCGAGCCGGGTCATGTTGAACAACCCGCCCACGGACGGCGAGCGACCGAGCTCGAGAAAACGCTCCATGGGAATACCGAGCTCGCGCACGAAATCGCCGAAGACCGAGATCATCAGATCGTGCGAGAACGCATCGTGACCTGCCGCCACCGGCGTGTGCGTCGTAAACACACAATCCGCTGCAACCGCCTCGAGCGCGGCAGCGAACGGTAATCCTTCCGCGACTCGTTCGCGCAGCAGCTCGGGAATCAGGAAGGCGGCATGCCCTTCATTCAAATGCCATACGGCAGGCGCGATGCCGAGCGCGCGCAATGCACGCGTGCCGCCGATCCCCAGAATCATCTCCTGGCGAACGCGAGTTGACTCATCACCACCATACAGGCGATGCGTGATGTCACGATCTGACGGAGCGTTCTGCGGGCAGTTGGTATCCAACAGATACACAGGGATGCGGCCCACCCTTGCCTTCCATAGGCGCGCGACAACATCACGGCCGGCGATCTTCACCGTGACTTGTACCCACTCGCCGTTGGCTTTCAGCGCTGGCTCGACCGGCAGGTCGCGCGGATCGCGTTCCCGATACTCCGCAAGTTGGTTACCGTCGTTGTCCACGGTCTGGGTGAAGTATCCCTGCTCATACAGCAGGCCGACGGCGACAAAATTGGCTCGCGCATCGCTCGCGGACTTGCAGTAGTCGCCGGCCAGCACGCCCAGACCGCCGGAGTAGATCTGGAAGCTCTCATGGAATCCGTACTCGGCACAGAAATACGCCACCAGCGGGGCATCGGCGGAAGGCGGCGGCGCGGAAAGGTACGCATCCAGGGACTGAAGCACCTGGTTGTAGCGCGCAAGGTAGACGGAGTCCCGGGCAACCCGGTCGAGATTCTCCTGGCTGACGCAGCGAAGCATCAGCCGGGGATTGCCGCCGGTCTGTTTCCATAATTCCCGGTCGAGGTCTTCGAACACAGCCCGCGTCGGCCGGTGCCAACTGAAGAACAGGTTGCCGGCCAGCTCCGGGAGCCGGGCCAGGCTGGCAGGAATGACCGGCGTGACCTCGAGTAACACATTTCTCATGAAATTCCGGCCTCTAGCGAGCAAAGAGCCGCGAGTCTAGCAACCTCGGACAGTTGCGACGAACCGTTCACCGGGTCAGGCAGTATTGGTTGCTGCCCCCTATTGGCAAGTTCACAATACTGGTCTGTGGACGATAGTCAGGGCCGAAAATTTCAAAAGGACCTCAATGCCGGGCTGGTGGCGCTGGTGCTGCTGGCCGTTCTCAGTCGCAGCTCGCAAGACCTCTACGGCTACGAGATCGCCAAGCGGCTGCAGAAGGCGAACGAGGGAGAGTCCCTCTTCAAGGAAGGGACTGTGTACCCCGTGCTGCGCGCTCTGAGCGCCAACGGCCTGCTGACCAGCCGGATCGTGCCCTCCTATTCGGGGCCGCCCCGGCGGTATTACCGGATCACCGCGGAAGGCCGGGCCGTGCTCGGGGACTGGAGCGGGATCTGGCGGCAGACTCGCGATTTCGTCGATCGATTTATTGAAGGAGCAGAAGAATGAACCGCGCCCCCCGATCCATCGACGAGTACCTCAAGCAGTTGCGTGAGGCACTGCAGAGCTCGGACCCCGCGCTCATTCAGGATGCTCTCTACGATGCGGAGGAATATCTGCGGGCCGAGTGCGCTTCGCATCCGGACAAGTCCGAGGCGGACGTGCTCGAGCTGATCGCCAGCACTTACGGAGCGCCAGAGGAAGTCGCGACCGCCTACCGGGACACGGAGGCGAAGGTCAACGCGGCCCTGCGGCCCGTCACACCGCGAAGTATCGAATCGCCGAATCCACTGCGGCGCTTTTTCGGCGTGTACTCGGACTCCCGCGCGTATCTGTCACTCTTCTATATGCTGCTCACGCTCGTGACCGGCATCCTGTATTTCGTGTTTGTAGTCACGGGGCTGTCGCTCTCCGCAGGTCTTGGCGTGTTGATCATCGGGTTGCCGTTTTTCCTGGCATTCATCGGGATCGCCCGGGTGCTCGCGTTGGGGGAAGGCCGTTTGCTCGAGGCAATCACCGGCGAACGGATGCCACGCCGGCCTGTGCACCCCGGACCGCCCGCCGGCATCTGGGCGAGAATCGGGGACATGTTGAAGGACGCCCGAACCTGGACCACCCTCGCCTACCTGCTGTTGATGCTGCCGCTGGGGATCTTCTACTTCGTGGTGGCGATTACGGGTATCTCGATCGCGGGTGCGCTGGTCGCGGGGCCTTTCATAGTGTTGGCCCAGCACCTGGGCTGGGATTTGAACGACGGGGTATCCGTGATACATCCGGCAATTCTGGCGGCGCCCTTGATCAGCCCATTCACCATCGCGGTCGGGGTCTTGATTTTCACGGCACTGATGCATGCGGCCCGTGGCATCGGCCGCGTCCAGGTGGCGCTTGCGCGGGCACTGCTGGTCAAGCCGGGAATGTAAACTTGCGCGGATGAAGAGAATCCTGAGCGCGGCGTTGATCGCATGGGCAACCGCCGCTGTAGCCGCCGCGGCCGTGCCGCAAACTGCCCCGGCACAAAATGGGCGGGCGCAGAACGCGCCACCGGCGAACCCGCTGGCGGGTTTGCCGGCGTCGGGCGCAAAAAATCTGCACGGCTGTCTCGCCAGTGGCGACGGTTACCTGCGTGCTCGCATCCGCGGTGCCCTGGTACTCGATGTGAGCCTGCGCAACTTCGAGTTGGAATGCGACGGTGGGCCACGCCCGGACGGCAGCGGAATTCGCGTCAGCTTCGCGGGCCCCGCCCGCTCGGATGGCCGGCGCCTGCGCATGGTATTCGGAGTCGCCAGGGCGACTGAAGGCAACCTGGGCCGCGAGCTGCCGACCAACCTGACAGTCATTTTTGAAGGCGAGCAGCGGATGTTCGCCACGCTCGGCGACGACAAATGCACGGTGGACGAATTCAAACAGGAGCGCGTGGGCGCCCTGGGTGGCCCTCTGCGCAATTATCGCGTCATTGCGCGCGGATTCTGCATCACTCCCGTGAAAGCCTTGAACAGTGAGGAAAGGATCCTGGTCAACAGCTTTGACTTTGCCGGGAACATCACCTTCGAGGATGTTCCGGCTTCCGACGCGGCCCCCGCAAATCAACATCACTGAAGTTGCCGCGAAGAGTCGGACGCTCAGCGCAAGTTGGCTGCGAACAGCTCGCCGGGGCCGGGCGCCGCAGCCGTGGACGTCAGGCCGTGATTGATCTCGCGCGGGCCCTGGTGAAAGCCCTTGAAATACACTTCCGAACGCGCGAAATCGATGACGAAGGCCCGCGAGGTACCGAGCACATCCATGCCGATGATGATCGCGGGCTGCGCCTGCAGTTCCCAGACTTCAAAAATGTGAAAATCGCCGTATACGA
>Ga0307510_10012531_pt1 | contig 10056 bp, 3 predicted proteins | sample 12_EM_MG_FD_207224 | JGI IMG/M metagenome (GOLD analysis project Ga0307510, IMG submission 207224) | Populus trichocarpa ectomycorrhiza microbial communities from riparian zone in the Pacific Northwest, United States - 12_EM | ecosystem: Host-associated > Plants > Roots > Unclassified | place... | reverse complement strand
TCTAGTTTGGCTTAGAGCACTTGATTAATAAGATTAATTCTTTTTTAGCTGTTGAATTAATAATATCTCTCAATTGATGTTATTGTTTTTAAATAATGCTAAATATAAAGAAAACATAATAAAAAAAACTTTAAAAATATATATGTATTTTAAGATCATGGTCCAATAACACAAGTACATTCTTGAATTTTCTTATTGTTATATTTTTCATATTTAGCATTTGAGATGTCATAAATTCATCTATATTTATTATTTTCAAAGTTTTCTCACCGATTATTAATTATTTTTTTATCATTTTAAATCACTCCATTTAGTTTTTTTCTTTTACATGATATAAAATATATTTTTAATTTTTTTTATTTCATAAAACTAAAATCATCCTCCACCTATTTTTTCAAAATTGTACGCTACATATTTTTCTCAATTTCTACCTATGGCTATGAATGAAAATGCACGCCCAACCGTAAATCCATCTATCAACCCATTGAGAAACAAACAAATAGTCAGAATAAGGGCTCCACCCCATTATTCTATTCAGATTACCCTTCTATCCCTCTATCTGTCACTATAAAATGCCCCATGCCGTGCTGGATATCCACGTGTTGCTTTCTCCATGAATGACCTTTTTTCCTTCTTGTTTAGTTATGTGACAAAAAGCAACAGCGTCAAACTTCAATTTCGTCCCCAAGATATTACTCTATTACTAATTGAGCTTCGAAATTTTTTATTTTATCATTTTTTATCCAAACACAATCAAATTTAGATAATGGACCTATTTAGGAGTGTGATAAAGGTTTTTTAAAATATATTTTCTCTCAAAAAATTAATTTAAAACAAAAAAAATTAAAATTTTATAAAAACACAGTTCAACCGCATTCTTAAACACTACCAATTTCGTTTGTCAACGTTCAAATATAACTACAAAATAAGCTAACAAGAGTATTTCTAATATGAAAACGGGATGATATTGTCTAATATTGACTCCATTTAAGATAAAAAAAAAGTGTTTGAAAATATGATAGCGGTTGTGTTCAAAGTATTTTTTGCTCGAAAATATATTTAAATAATATTTTTTTTAAAAAATAATTTTTAATTTTAGCACATTAAAACAATCTGAAAACAAAAAAAAAATCCTATAAAATCAAAATAACGATGACTGAATTGACAATAAGATAATACATTAAAGACTAAATCTAGGTTTCTCCAAGAAACAAAATAAATCCTCTGCCTTTGTCGGCTTGACATGAGTGACGAGAAAGGAAGCAGTGGAGGAGTCGGTCAATCAGTTACAGCTAACAGACATCCGGCGTACGTAGTTGAAAATTATTTTGTAATAGTTTTTAAGTACTGTTCGCGTTCACGCGGTTTCCTTTACTGCTCTTTCTGATAATTAAAACAAAATAATAGTAAGAGATTAAACTTTAACTCAAGGTTAAGAAATAATAATAAAATATTAGACTTCAATTAAAGGTTAAAAAATAATAGTAGAAAAATAAACCTCAATTTAAAAAGTAATAGTAAAGTATTAAACTTCAATTTAAGGCTAAAACAATTGTGATTAGGACTTTTGTGGTATATTTTAGCTTTTTTTCCCGTATACCATATTGATTTTTTTAAATGATATTTAATATTGAAAAAAAATTATTTTATATATAATTAGTTGTATTGTAAAATATTTTATGAATAAAACTAATTAGAAATAAACATTTTATCTTTTAAAATTATTAAAATATAAGATTCAAAACCGACAGTTTTAATTAAAAAAACTTTCATTTCTTGGCTTGAGAGTTATTTTTTGTTTTACCTTTTTATTTATCAATAAAATTAGGAAAAGCTTGCATTTTTTTTTTAAAAAAAAAATAAGTTGTCGTTTTTTAATCCTTTCCATGATAGGTCCAAGTGAAATCCTAACCTAGATGTCTTTCTCTCTCTTTTCCTTTTCCTTTCCGAGAAAAGATCCTAGTGAATTAAGAACCTCACCCTACTACATATCTTAAATTCAATAACTTGCCGAATTCAATAACTTGCCATAATTAAGTTTTGAAATGAATTTTTCGAACTTTTTTTTATATATATTTTTATTTTTAAATTCAAATTTCCAACAACTCCCATTAATTTTACTTGGACATGGTCCTAGGAAAATGGCATTTAAATTTTAAAGACTTCACTTTTGGCTGATCAAAACTTTGAACTTGAACCCGTCCTTGCATGAGATGACGATAAATGCTAGTGCCATTTCTAGATGGGTTAATTAATAAGTAATTGTACTTAGGATAAGAGGAACTCGTGTTAATAAATTGATTAAAGTTGAATACGATAGTTATCAATATTGTTTAAGGTTAACCGTAATTAGAGTTGGAAGAAATGTGGTATATAATAACCTCATTAAATAAACAAAAAGGAAATAACTATAATAAACAAAAAGGAAATAAATATATCATATAAAACTTAGAAGTCAGTAAGATTTTTTATTCTCATTATTTGAATGCGGAAATTTGACTAATACGTGATAGATTTTCATTATTAACCAGTGCTATTAAAGTTGAGTGGGTCTACCTTATCCTTTAATTTAATATTTTTATATGAATTGAGTTTTAAATTAAATTAAATATAAATTAATTTAATATAATTTGGATAATCTAATGGATGAATTCGTAACTTGGTTAAAATTTAATGTATTCTTTTTTAAGTTGAACATTCTAAGGATTTGATTTGTGACCATATGAGTTTGTTTTCCATTATTATCTCTGTTTTTAAGTTAAGAAGTGGTGATAAAAAATAATATTTTTTTGTAAATATAAAAATTCAAGTATATATATATATATTATCTAATATTTAATAAATTTAATCCAAATACATAAAACAGTTGAAAAAAAATCCTCATCATAAAAAGATTTCTTGATTTTTTTTACCAAGCTTTTTGTTTATTAATTCTAAATAGAAAATGAGAAAAATAAGATCCTATACTACCTGCTAAAAATTCCAAGGGACCAAGTCCCCCTGCAAAACCATAAAAACCCTCCCTCCCCACATAAAAAATTTAAAACAAAGAAAAAATTTGTACCCTGAAGAGAGAGTGAGAACCATAAATGATATAAATATTGTGTTCTGACCCCTTTACCGAGTATCCCATATTTTCACCCTCTCCCTCTCACAAGAAATCAATAGCTGTATGCTTCTCTTCCATTTGGATAATTCTAATTGACTACACTCTGCTTAGTATCCCTCTCAAAACATCAAGACATCAACATACTCTGTTTTGGATAGTGGTTTGTTTCTTGATTTTCCAAGCTCTCGCCATCTGCTGTTCTTTTCACTTAAAGTTGATTCCGTTTTATCACTTTCAGTTATAAAGAGAAATACATTCTTGATCTTAGAGCTACAAAAGAAAAGGAAGCAGAGGAGTATTTAAATTCTCACTTTCTTGTATTTACTCTGCCTTTCCTTCCTTCAAAATTCAGAGTGGTTTCTTGCTGTTTCTGTTGATTTAAAGTGTTTTTCTAGCTGGGTCTTGATTTAACTTGAAGAATTAACGTTGAGTTTGTGTTGTTTGATTACCAAGACAAGTAATTTGGTTTCTTCAATATTGATCAAAGCAGAGTCTCTGTTTTGTAGTGTAACGGTTGAGTTTCCTTCAAGAAAAAAACAAAACAATATAAAACAAAGGAGTAATTCCCACTCGAGAGAAGGTTTTAGTGTTCCAATTTGAAGAAAAAATCTTGCCTGAGTTTTCAGTCTCCGGTGACAGGGAAAAGATTTGATCTTTAGACAACATTATCATTTTTTCCTTCTTGTTGCCAACAAAAACTTATTTATTTTAGTTTCTGTTTGATAAAGATAAAGATAAAGTAAAAGAAGTGAGATTTTTTTTTCCCCTTATATTTAGATGTCCAAACGTCAAAAAATAGAATTCTCTAACATTTCTGTTTCTTTCTTTGAATAGGGAAATCGTATCCCTATAATCTCTCATTCTCTCCGCTCTTTCTTCCTATCTCTCTATTGTCCCTCCTCTGTTTTCACAGGGACAAGAGGAAGACTCTTTGACTCGAGATTTCCTGTCTTTTTTAGTCTAAAATCATGTTTCTCGACAAAGGGTCAATGCAATCAAACCTCGATTGCTTCCTTCATTGCACAACTCCGCTGGTCCCATCTCAATCCCTCCACAAGGTTTGTGTTTTTTTGTCTTGCTTCTGAAGAGTTTATCTGCAAATTGAGTTGTGCGTGATTGTTGGCCAATTGTTTTATTTGTGTTTTAGAGGGAGATTAGGAATCTAAACAGACTATGGCACCCATGGGAGAGAGACACAGTGGAGTATTTTACTCTGGGTGATCTATGGAATTGTTATGATGAATGGAGTGCTTATGGGGCTGGAGTTCCTATTGCTTTGGACAATGGTGAAACCTTGGTTCAATACTATGTGCCTTACCTCTCTGCTATCCAAATTTTCACAAGCAATTCTCCAGTCAACAGTTTCAGGTATCACTTTGTTTTCTTGTGTTTATGCACCTTTAATATTCCTCTTGAAATTAATGAACCATGTAAGTTATCATGTTAATTGATGAAAGAAGATCACAGAAGTGTTTCAAAATCCCAGATGCATTAGCTAAAAACTTATTGATTTTGTGACCAATACTGTTGCAATTAGCCCTTTCATTTGTTCAAGTTTTTTAAATTATGATTGTTGGAAGTCTGTAACATACTAACTGGGAGGGTGAATTGTGTGAATTTTGAGTGTTCATCTTAAGCAGACGAGGCCGAGAAAGTAATGTTTGGAATGTTTTTGATTTGGTGTTTGCAGGGAAGACACTGAGTCTGGTGATGGCGAAACGAGAGACTCTTTCAGCGATTCGTGGAGTGATGATAGTGAGAGTGACAAGAAATGCAGGTGCGATGGATGCTCATCAGAAGGAGGGTCAGAGCAAGACAACCCTTGTCCTAGAAATGATAGACTGGGGCGCCTATATTTTCAATACTTTGAGAGATCAACTCCTTATGGAAGAGTTCCTTTGATGGACAAGGTTGGTGTCTTTTTTGCTCTTGCGCAAATCTTACAGCTTGTAGCTTTTTTCAATCTACTTTGATTAGCATTTTTCAGCAGTTTTCAAAGATTATGAATGATAAAGACAAAGCAAAACTATATTGATTTGTTGAGAATCATTCCGCATCCTTTTCATGATAGGCATCTTGTAAAGAGGAATTGCAACTTTTGACTTTTGTACTATAAAATAAAGAACTGCAATGTCTTAAGCTAATAGATTCATATCTTTCGTTGTTTAGTTCATCATGGTGTTTCCTGAGCATATATTCGCACGTTCTATCGGTATTGTCTCTTTAACTTTATACTGTTGTCTGGAAGAAGAATCCATGAGACCATCAACAAAATGAGTTCTTAAAACTGGGGTTGATTTTGACTATTAAAATGTACTAATTCCTTCGCTTTGTTTTAAAGCTTGGATTCTATGACACCTTCTTGGCCTTTTGCTTACAGATTAATGGATTTGCTCGACGCTTTCCGGGTTTAACATCATTGAGAAGTGTAGATCTTTCACCGGCAAGTTGGATGGCAATTGCCTGGTTGGTTTCTCAATCTCTCTCTTACAGAAACTCGCACGACAAGCAATCAAAATAATTAAGTTAACTACAGTATACTCAAAGGCATGGTTTCCACATTTAACATGGTGCCTAATTGTTTATCCTGTTATTCAATTCATGGGAGTTCCCTGATAAGCTTCAATGAATCATTATTCTTCACACCCATCAGCATGTTTATATTAATAACATCGAAGCATTTGTGTTCAACTATACGCAGGTACCCTATCTATCACATTCCAATGGGAAGAACCATAAAGGACTTGTCCACATGCTTCCTCACGTACCACACCCTCTCATCATCTTTTCAAGGTACCTTTTCTAGCCCAATTCTCTGATCTTCACCTAGAGAGCTTCGAATATGCTGATTGATTAGCTTATTTAGTACGCGTTTAATGTATGTTTATGCCTTCAGATATGGACGTAGAAGATGACATTGAGAGTCCGGAAAAGAAGCGAAAGGAAGGGGAAAACATCACTCTCCCTCCATTTGGTTTGGCCACTTACAAGATGCAAGGGAACGTGTGGGTCTCAGGCAATTGCGGTCGGGACCAAGATAGGCTAGTGTCACTTCTAAGCGTGGCAGATTCATGGCTAAAGCAACTATGGGTCGAGCACCATGACTTCAATTACTTCACGGGGACTAGGCGTGGCCAGTACCATAACTTAAAAGATTTCACTTTTGAAACTTCCCCTTAACAGGGGGATTGATTACTAAAATCCTCCTTTTTTTTGTTGGATCTCCGGCGTGGACTTTGTGTCTGAGGACTCTAGCTAGTTCTTTCTCGCAACCAAGCTCAATTTCTAGCCAGTCAGTGTTGATGAGGTTACTCCTCTTCTTTTGGCTGCTGTTTAAGTGGTAAATGGGGCCTCGTTATGTGTAGAGTGATGGTCGAGGTCCCTGAGAGATAGTAGGATTAGAGGCTCTTGAACTTTGAACTTCCTTTTATTGTGCAACACACTTTTTCTTGACCATCATGAAATCGTTGAAAGTGAGGAGATCACTGAATACTTTTGCAAGCTTCCTCCATGTCTCTAAAGCCACAGCAACTTGCATGTGTGTGAATGTGCTTTTGGATTGTCCGGCACAGCACTCAGCACTCTCTCTTGATCATTACTATAAATCTATTGTTTTCTTGCATCATGAATCACCATCTAGTGGCATATTCTATATGTTTGATGACAGCCATACGTTCACCTTGGAGATGGACTCTGATTCTTGTGAATTTGGCCTCTGGGAAAAAATCAAGCCAAGAATCTTCAGAAAATTTCATACACATTTCAGCGGCATGTTCCCCTCCTTCCCTGTCAGATTGATTGGACTAGATAGCAGTGTCATTAAATCTAATCTGGCCTCTTGATAGACCTGACCCGCGCTCGATCAAAAGCCCGGGCTAGTTTTAAAAGAGAGTCCATTTAGAATTTGTTTGGTTTGATTTTATTTACTTGAGAATATAATCCAGTTTAATTAATTGTTCTAGATTAAACTTGATTAACTTGTCCTCTTGGTGAAATATCACCTATCCATGAATATAAAAATCATATATTTTTATGTAACTTAACTGTTCATGCTATATATTTGTTTCCTAGGGGTTACCGGTTTGAGTTTTACAAATCTCAAGGCCACTGGAGATATACATGATCATTAACTCCAGATCCATAAGATTAGTCGAGGTAAGCACAAGTTGATCCGGATACTCACGTTAATAAAAAAAAATCATATATTTAGGGTGTGTACATTTTTACGTTTCAAAAACGTTTTTAACAAAAAATAATTTTTATTTTATTTTTTTTCCTTACTTTAAATTAATTTTTTTAATATTTTCATGTTAAAAATAATTTTAATAAAATAAAAAAATATTATTTTAATATATATTAAAAAAAAAAAACTTTAAAAAATAAGTATTACCTGCATCTCAATCATCCCCTCACAATAATGATGAAGCTCGAAGGATAGTCTAAACCAAAGCAAAAGTGGGTCCTTGATGCTGCTGCTGAAAAATCCCACTATAAATCTGTTTTTGACTCTTTTGGTTGCAATTTCCAAAACCATTAAACACATTCTTGTGCCAGTGACTTGGGGTGCATGCTCATGTGTGCTGGCATTTAAGCTCATGTCGGTCGATACCAAGCACTTTAGTTGTTGGTGGTTATGCATTCTGCTGGTTTTGAAAAAAAAAAAATATATATATTAGAGTAATCAGACAATTTTTCTATGCAGCCGGGCAAAAAAGAATACCAAATGTTATCTGAATTATGGTTATGAGGCTAAATTTCTTGTGGCAAAACAAAATGGATAACCATGCCAAATGTTTGGTGAGCTTGTCATTCTTGTCAAGACATGTACATTGTACACTTGCACTAGACATGAATGGCTGCCATATTGTAGCCTTTGTGTCCTTCAGGGCACGCAACCCAGATTCCTAGGGACCAAGAATTATTGGTAAAGGACATCATAGATATGGTGCTTGTGCTGTGGAATTCTTGCCTTTTGTGTATGTTTGGTATAGAAAATATGGTAAAAAAATCACACTTGAAATTAAAAAAAGATAAAAAAAAATATTAAAGATGAAATGAGAATGCCAATTCATCTGATTAGGTACTGGAAAAAAAATAGCTCAATAATATAGTTATTTCATATTGAAAAATTAAAAAGCAATATACATTGATGTATGCTATAAAAAAATATGAGGTATGAAGTGTAATATAATCATTCTATGTTAAAAGTTAAGAAATAATTCATGTGAATATAAAATATATAAAAAAAATGTGAAGTATAGTACAATTATCCCACATCAAAAAGTTAAGAAATAATTAATGTGAAAGTAGATTATGTATAGTTTGTGAAAGTAGATTATGTATAGTTATCTCATGTCGAAAAGTTAAAAAATAATTTATGTGAATGTAGATTATAAATAAATATTTGAAGCTATGTATTCATAAATTATTTTATATTTTTATATTTATAAAAAAAAATGTAAAAAAAAAAAAAATCTCATCAGGGTTATATTGAATCACCTGGATTTTAGAATAACTTAACAAATCATTTAAGTTTGATTGTTTCAATTATAAATCCAAGTTTAACTTATTTAAAATTTAATCAAAATCTTAATCAACCTGTCAAACCAGACAAGTTTATAAACATGGATTGTAGCTCATGATCTAGCCAGTGGATTATCAAAAACAAATGCATTTGATTGACGTTGCTAGTGGTTTGTAAAAAAACAAAAGCATTTCATTGACGTAAATACTAGCCAGATAGCTTCTAAATTTTCAAGTGCCATCCACTTTCTGTCCACTTGTGATTAGTTTTTTGTTTCTGAAACTATTCAAAGAGTTTTGTATCGTAACATTATTTTAAATAATTTTTTATTTAAAAACATATTAAAATAGTATTTTTTTAGATTTTATTTTTATTTTTAACATTAATATATCAAAATAATCTAAAAATACTTAAAAAACAATGACTTTTTTTCTTAATTTGAACTTTTTATATTAGATTAATTTTAGATTTCATTTTTTATATATATAACTCGGGGTGTTCGGGCCAGCTTACGCGCACCACAACTAATCCCCACGCTCACTGAACACCCTGCAAGTCCAGTGAGCAAGTAAGGCACCGCGGGGGTGACAGATATACACAGAGAGGATCGAACCTGGATGCAGATGAAAGGAACAAATCCCTTCCCCCACTAGATCATGACGTCAAGTGCATTTTGAATTCCATCTTATTATTTGTTTTGGTTGTCATGATATTATGTATTTATTGTGTCAAGGAACAAACCTAGCTCTTGATTGATGCTCAATATCACAAAACTAAATACAATTCTGTTAATATAAAACAAGTAAAGATTAAGCCCTTTTTTCAATGGTGAGTCCTTTTTTTCAAGTTATGTGTTCCGAGGTAGGGGAAAAATTAAAAGTTAAAATTTAATTTTTGTAATTCTTTAGCAAGCGTTATCGTTATCACATTTTTTTTAATCTCAATCTATTTACTGTAGTTTCTTTTTATTATATAATTAAATAAAATTATTTTATTGGACCAATAGAATCCATAACTTAAATGAGATTTTAAAAAAAATATATATATATTAGTAATATTTGAATATTTTTTACATTAAAAAAAATCGATACAACACACCCGGTAAAGCGTAATTTACCTATCTAGCTACTAGCTATAGACATGGGTTTCTGGGACCTTTTTTGTTTTAAAAGTCAAAAGGTGGCATGTGGATAGATTGGTTGTATGCCACTTAGATTATACTTGGATTATGAAGTCCTTGTCCATATATATATATATATATATATATATATATATATATATATATAAAAATACCAACAAGATACATCATACAGAAATGTCACAATCCCACTTTAGCTTAATATATATCCGCTCGGCTCGCAATCCCTGGTTCCACACACAGGTGTCAGGTTACATGTCTTTTTAGGCTGCATTTCAAGCTATA
>Ga0307510_10012530_pt1 | contig 10056 bp, 7 predicted proteins | sample 12_EM_MG_FD_207224 | JGI IMG/M metagenome (GOLD analysis project Ga0307510, IMG submission 207224) | Populus trichocarpa ectomycorrhiza microbial communities from riparian zone in the Pacific Northwest, United States - 12_EM | ecosystem: Host-associated > Plants > Roots > Unclassified | place... | reverse complement strand
ATATATCTTTTGTTTTACAGTTTCTTGTTCTCAAGATCTCTTTTTGATGAGTTCAGATATGTTGATTGCAACATTCAAATCTAGATAGATCAAGCTAGACAGGAAAATATTGGCTCAAACCTTTGTCCGTAACAACACATGCTTCTGTTACAATTTCAGGAATTTGTAAGAAAAACACAACATTTTGTTAAAGATATTGCGACTAGAGTGCCTTGGAATGACACTAAAACAGCTTGAATCCAATTGATAGCAAAGTCCTTTCATATCAGGCCATGAACCAAACATGAAGATTATCCCAGAGAGGGGGAAAATAACAGAACCACACCATGAAGGGTAGCCATTTTTTAAACCACCTTTTTTCCCTTCCAATTCTTAGCAGTGACCAACTTTTTTAGTGATTCAGACCCATTGACACAATTGGTGGTTAAAAAATCAAGGCCCTGAATGATTTGTGCAGTCCACACTTGGTAATCTCCACCATTTGAAATTTCCATTGCTTCTGGCTCGATAGCATTGACAGTTTTAGTCCATTTAATCTCCTCTCAAAATCTGATAGCAGCTGGGATCATAAAATAGAAAAAAATAATCATTTTGTGTCTAAAATCTAAGATCAACTTGGTCGAAATACATTAAAATTATATACATGGAAGAGAGTGGACGGGTGATGGTTGGGCACACAGGTCCTAGCTGCCAACTTGGAAAGAATGAAAGAAAAGAGAATAAATCCCTTTATCTAATGGATGTAATGATCGATCCCACACTCTTTTCTTTTAAACCAAACCAATCAGCTGCAAATACTTAAAATATTAATTGGGTTATTTATATTGTGGAGTTCTAATCATATGCTATCATGTGCTGCCTAATCATGATTAGCCTTGCTAATGCTAATCCAACAGTCAGAATTGAGAGTGGTTATCTTAATCCAATGGCAGAAACTCAAGGAGCATCGGGTTGTCCTACTCCTTGACTGTAAATTGAAGTATCCTCAATAACAGAAAACAATATACTAATTCCATAAAAATAAATAAATAAAACTTAATTTTCATTTCCTTTCCCATTCAACCTTTTCTCTTTCTCTGCTTTTAGTACCATTATTATCATACCACCTCCCTCCCCATTTGATCATCTCTGTCTGATACAAAATTTAATCACACTCTACAAAAAGAAAGCTCCCTCTCCATGCCTATTGCTGACCCAAAAAGAAGAAATCTTGGTTAAAAGAGAGAGGTGCAGAGAGAAAGGAAAAGAAAGAGAAACAAAAGCAGAGGATTCCATTTCCTTTTTTCGGTTTTGAGTCCTCTGATCTGTATGTCAATCTGGTGAGTCATTCATTCATTTCACTCTGTTCCTTTAAAAAGTCTCAAACTTTAGCATCGATCTCTTGCCTTTCTATCGTGTTCTGCCCCTCAGGTATTGATATTGCAATGATCACTAAGTTGATCGTAATTTGAATGGTCCAGATTTCTATTTGGATTGAATTTTTCTTCTATCTTTTTGAACTCTACCCGGAACCCATCACTTAGATTTTCTGATATTTTTTTCGTTGGATTTCAGGAGTTGAATTTGATCATCGTTTGATTGCTCTGTATTTCATTTGATTGGGTTTTTTTAGGTCGGTTTTGCTCAAATTATCAATTATCAGCTCCTTTTATATGTTTTCTAATGTTATGTTTAGCAATTGGGTTTCGTGGATCTAGTGCATTTTAGTTAGTTTCTAATTCCAAGCTCTTTTTTTGTTTGTTAAAAAACAGGTTGTGACAGGAGAAGGAGAGAGAGACGAAATGGGTATTGATGCAATGAGAATTAGAGTTCAAATCAGGAGATTTTTGGTGATTTCATTTCAATTATGTTATAGATCAGTTTGCAAACATCCATTTCTTGTGGGCATGGTTTGTTACTTGTTATTGTTGTATAGGTCATTTCCTTTTTTGTTTTCCCTTTTAGTCACTGCATCCCCTGTTTTGATTTGTACTGCCATTTTGCTTGGGACCCTTTTGAGTTTTGGGGAGCCAAATATACCTGAAGTTGAAGAAGAAGAAGAAGAAAAAGAAGAAGAAGAAGAAGAACAAGTTAGCCATGAGATTTCATATTTAAAGAAGGAAGGGGTTGCAGAGGATGCCACTTTTGTTGTTCAGAAAGATGAAAGCTTTAGTTTAGAGGGATTTGTAGGGAACAGAGATGTTGAAGAAGAGAGCTTGCTGGAGAACAAAAATAGGAAGATTGAGGTTCATGGCGATTCAGGAGATTATGTGCCGCTGATTGATGAAACTTCCCGAGAAGTTCAATTTGAGAAGCAAATTGTTGAGGAAGTGGAGAGTGATTTTGATAATTTAGAGTTAGGAAAGAAGAGGGAAATTCAAGAGGAGAATCTTGGGATCAAAGAAGTGTTAAGTCATGCAGAGGGTGTCGAAGAACAATATTCTTTGCTTCAAAATTCAAGAGATGAGAATCTTGACGATGATAATTCTGTGGGAGAGTTTATTGAAACTCATAATGGTTACTTGGAATTTTCTCAGGAATCATCTTGGAAACGTGCATATCATGATGATGAAGAGGATGATGACGAGGCTTCTGATTCTGGATCTGATGGGGTGGAAAGCTCCTCTCCAGATGCTTCAATGGCAGACATTCTTCCAATGCTTGATGAGCTCCACCCACTTTTAGATGAGGAAGCTCCACAACCAGCTAACATTTCCAATGATGGATCTGATGCTGGTTCAGAGGGGTCTCATAAGAGCGATGAGAGCAGTATTGAGTCAGAGGAGGATGTGGGAAACCAGGCAGATGAAGACGAAGACGGCGATGATGATAATGATAATGAAGAAGAAGCACAAGGCAGTAAAGAGGATGAAAGTAAATCTGCAATCAAATGGACAGAGGACGACCAGAAAAACCTCATGGATTTAGGGACTTTAGAACTCGAAAGAAACCAGCGTTTGGAGAGTCTTATTGCAAGGAGAAGGGCTCGTAGAAACATGAGATTGATGGCTGAGAAGAATCTTATAGACTTGGATGCTGCTGATATGCCCATCAACATTCCATCTATTTCAACAGCTAGGCACAACCCGTTTGATTTTCCTTATGATGATGTTCCTGGGTCTGCTCCTTCTGTATTGTTGCCAAGACGAAATCCTTTTGACCTTCCCTATGACTCAAATGAAGAAAAGCCCGATCTTAAGGGAGATAGTTTTCAACAGGAATTCTCTGCAACTCAGCATAGGGAACCATTTTTCCGAAGGCATGAAAGTTTCAGCATTGGGCCATCAACTTTGGCGGGGACCAGGCATGATCTTCGATGGAAGCCATATTTTGTACCCGAACGATTTGCTACTGAAGGGACAAGCTATCACACTTTCCAGCGCCAATTAAGTGAAGCTAGCGAGTCAAAGGTGAGCTCAGTTCCAGATACCGAGTCAGTTAGTTCAGCTTTGGAGGAAGAGGACAAGAGGATCAATGAAGAAGATGTTTCTCAAGAAACAGAAATGATTTCCAATGTTGACCATGCTTCTCTCCTTGTCGAAAGGGGAAGTTTATCATCTGAAGAGGTAGATTCTGTGGAAGATGAACAGGTTGAGAAGAGTGATTTGCACCATGATGGGGCTGAATTTGCATTAGGGGACGTTGAAAACCACCACGAAATAGATTCTGGCTTGTCTGAATCAGGAGGGGTAACTCCTGAGGAGCTTAACACAAGTGAAATTCTTCTGCGTATGGGACATGGTGAAGAGGATTACAGCAGTAGATCAAGCCTATCCTCATTGTCAGAGATAGATGAAAAAATATGTGATGTGAATAGAGGATCAACAAGTCTGGAGCCAACAAATAGTCAGATTGAGGGCTCTCACATTTCCATCCAAACTTCACTTGATTCTGATTTTCATTTTGTGAATGGGTTGGCAGATGATAATGAACACAGGGAGCCTGTTTTGGAGTCAAGAAATGATCATATTGACGAATGTGACATCTCAACGCAATCTTCTCTTGATTCAGATTTTCATTTTACAAGTCAGATGATGGATGGAAGTCAATACAGGGAGCCTGTTTTGGAGTCAACAGGCAATCAAATTGGGGATGCTGGCATTTTGAAGGAAGGCTCAACAGAGTCTGATTCAAATGTTTTAAGTGGAATGGCAGATGACAATCAAGAACCTGTTTTGGAGCCAGGAGGCCATCATATTGAGGAACCTGGCATTTCATTACAAACTTCTCATAATTCAGATATCCATTTGACAAGTGCAGTGGTGGATGATGGTCAACATAGTGATCCTGTTTATGATTCAAGCCCCCCATCAATTGAGACTATTCTCTCCTTTTCCTCTCTTTCTTCCGACACACAAAGATCAGAAATGGGTTCACCTCTGGCAATGGCTGAATTTGCAGATAAAGATTCTGAAGCGCATGCTGAGAACTTGGAGAAGGATACGTCTAGTTACCAAGTGATGCTTGAAGGCTCTTCACAAGCACACTCACCAGATGAAACTGAATTCAGATCAACAGGAGTTGCAGAAAATACTGGGAATGAGATTACAGAGCTTGGGTTCTCAGGAGCAGAGTCAAATTTTGATGGTCAAAATGGGTTTACAAAGCCTGAATCAGCTGCTGAGAATTTCTCAGTTGATTCTTCTCCATCTCTATCAGACAATGGATCAGCAAAGGAGGTTGTAGCCGGTAAGGAAGAAAACTCTCATCACAAAGAGGATCGACTGCACTCATCAAGTCTTGATGCAGAAATCATTGTTGATGGATATAAGCAGTTGGATTCTGCCTCTTCTAGTTATAAGATGGCTTCTGAAGAGAGCAATTTGCCTGTACTGGAAAAAGATTATCCTCTACTGGTAGTTGAGCAGGTTTCAGTAGATACTAATTTATCTGCTTCAGAGGCTAAACCTGTCGAGGACCATGCAATTGGTATTGAAAAATCTTTTGGGCTTGAGCAGGATCAAGTCAGCTCAACAAGTTTTGATGTGGATATTCATGCTGATGGCTTCCAAGCTGTGGGTGAGAAATTAGATCCAGTGGATTCTAATTCTCAGCATGTTCCTTCGAATGATTTACATTTGTCTGTGCATGAAGAAAGAGAGCCATCAGTGGTGGCTGAGCAAGTTAAGGGGACTCATCTAAATGTATCTTCTTCGGAGATGAAGCTTGTGGAGGAGCATTCATCAGAGAAGGGAGAAACCATCCAATCTGAACAGGATCAAGTGCATTTATCAAGTTCTGATTCAGCCATTGGTGCTGGTTTTCACCAAGATGTGGATGTGACAGTTGTTTCTTCAGAATCTGGTCACCAAAATCCACTGTCTGAGGAAAAACCTCATCTTGAATTGGAGAAACAGCAGTCTTTGTCAGATAAATCCATGCTTGAACAATCTTTTAGCAATCACGATGAACCTCGGGTAAGGCATGCAACTCTTCTGCTTCTAGTTTTACTTTTTTCTTAATTCTAGTATGTATTGCTTCTTGTACATGTTTTGTTGAATGACTGATCTGAGATGAGGACCTCTTGTTGTACGCACAGCATATTTCATGGGTTTGCATAAGATTACCTTCCATGAAGACCTCTTGTTGTATGAATGCCTTCCTTTGGGAATAATTGAAGAATTTATCAATATTATTTTCTCAAACCTATATGAATTTTTGCTCGTGTGTTGGATTTGTTTGCAATTAATTCTAGTACTTGAATGCTTCTCTCAACATTTAAATCATTCAATATTTGTGGTTTGGATTTTGTATTAGAACTCTACAGCAAATCAGTGATTTATTAGGTAGCTGAATTAGTTCATTAAACGTGATTTCTATGACACCAAACAGGGACTATCTGTTACCATTTCCAACAATGAAAACATTCCAGAAGTCCACAATCCTGAAGAGAGAATTTCAAGAAGTATCACCTCCTCGATGTCAAATTTCACCTCAGACTCTCCCAATAGTCTACCATACAAATCACCAGATGGTGGAATGGATTTGAAAGATGATGTCCTTGATAAAATTGTATATGAGGATTATCATCAGGTCTTAGAACACTCTAATTACCCAGGAGAAGCATATGGCCCCCCTGTTTCCGAGGAAAATATCAACGAAGATGAAGACGAGTTAAAGGAGATTGATGAGGGATTGTTGTCAGAATTGGATACAGTTGGGGACTTCAGTATAAAAGAAGTTGTTGGCGAGTCACTCCATGATGAACAAGTACCAGAAAATACTAGTGTTAGTCCTGAATTTGACTTCTTGCCAAAAAATTTAAGCCTGACAGAGGTCAAGCCAGAGCTCCCAGTCCTTGAAGTTAGATCAGTTGAAGATATAGACTTGGCTTTCAAGCAACTTCATGAAGGAGCAAATGTTGAGGAAGTCATCCTTCCAAGTATGGTTGAGGAGCAATTAGCTGAGGATGAATCTAAACATCAAACTGATTCAGACTTGCGAGTTGTTGAAGCAAGATCTTTAGAAGATATTCATATTGCTATGAAGCAAATCTCAGAAGAGAATATTGAGGAACTGGTGGATTCGAGGGATGCAACAACAGAAGCAAATGAAATGGGATCTGCCAAGGAGATCCCAGTCCTTGAAGTTAAAACAATCGAAGATGTTGACTTGGCTTTCAGGCAGCTTCATGAAGGAGTAGAAGTTGAGGAGATCATTGTTCCCAGTGCAATTGAGCAGCAGCTAGTCGTGGATGATACCAAAGATCTCGGGCAAACCAGTTCAGCTTTGCCAGTTGTTGAAGCAAGATCTCTGGGGGATATTCATACCGCCATGAAGCAGGTTTCAGAAGGAAATATTGAGCAGCGGCCAAAGTTGCTGGATCCGAATGATAAACCAGGACATGAAGCAGCTTCTACCAAGGAGATGGATTCTAGGAATTCAGAAATAAATGAAGAGGATTCCGCTGAGGATATTGAATCAAGTACTGTAGAAGTAAATGAAGTGAGTTCCATCAAGGATGTGGAATCAAGCATTGTGCAAGTAATTGAAGTGACTTCCATCAAGGAGAGTGAACCGGATACTGCTGAGTTTGGTGGTGGAGAAACCAGCACAATTGCTCCTCATGAATCAAAACATGGATTTGATGAAACACCTGGAAATTCGAGTTCGAGCATATCAGATACCAAAGGCAAGAAGGCAAAATCTCATAGTTCGAGTTCTAATTCCAGCTCGAGCTCGAGCTCTAGTGATTCAGATTGAAGATAAGCATTGTAGCGAAGAAAAGAGAGGAAGTTTTGTGGTTTGAGTTTTCCTTCCTTTTGGTTTAGTTGTGTGAGATTGGGTTTTTTTGATTTTATAGTTTGGTCTACCACGATTTATTACTTGGCTGGGTTTTGATTACTTTCTAATTTATTGATCTGATCTCTTCAAGAATGAGTTTTGGTTTTGATTTCTTGAAGTGTGAATTTTTTAGGTTCTAAGAGTGAGCAGTTTGAGGTTTTCTGGGATAAAGATTGTTTGAAATCCCTGCATATTGTAAATTACAATTTGTAGAATGAATGTGATCAATTCCAGGCGTTTAATGCTTTGTTTCAAATTTTCTCCTCAGTTTTTCCTCTTCATCTTTGATATGCCCAGGCATTATCTTATAAGAGATTATTCGAGTAGACTCTGTGCGGGTGATATGCAGGGTTGTCATCTGTCCGTGGACCTGTTGCAGCATGATTGTTTCGGATCCGTTCTAGGTCTTGTCTAGTGTAGCTGTTCAATTTGCCTGTTCCTTGAAATGCAGTATTTTGCTGTATATAATAGCACTGCAAGTTCACAGTAGGACATATTGTTCCATGTATTGATTGGACTGAGGATGTGAGTTATGTATTGATCAAGTTTGACAACAGCAATGCTACCGCCTTTCTACAGCTTGGGTTTAAATGTGCTTGGTTGCCAGCCAGACGCCATTTTCTAACTGAAACACAATGCAGGGAATATATCTCAAGCTGATCATCTTCTCTGTTGCTTCCTTTCCAAGGTTCTTGTAAGTCAGACTGTTGGCTTTTCATGGCAACTTCAAAGGGAGTTAGTTACTCTTTCAATGAAACTTTAAAGATGCACTTGGTTGCGTGCAGACAACCTGTCCTCTCCCAGTAAACCACCATGAAAGACCCATTTATGGCTCCTAGTATTCCGCCCAGCACGACCAGGGACCATGGCGGAGATATATTGTAAGGTTGCTCCCTTATCTATCAGAAAAAAGGATTCTTTCTTCTTCCTCTTTTCAGTAAAGGGGTGCGCAAGTAGCTACATCTATAATCAAAGAGTGCTGCTGGCTAAGGTCAATATCTGCAAAGGGAACAAAAGAGAGAGTGGCAAGTGGGGCTGGTTAAGTAAAGGTGACTAGAACAGCCCACCTCTCTGCATTACTGAGATCATACGTTACGCGTCAATTCTTCTTTCTGTTGGCATAGATACGTTATCAGATTGACGCAAGACAACCGACCCTTGAATTGTTGTTGGGTATGAATCCAATCTAGCCAGAAAACAACAACGCTTTTCGAACCGACAATTTGGTGTTGATCTTGTCCTGTCCCTCTCAACTTGAGGGGAACTAAGAGCAATGTCCCAGCAAAACATGATTTTGTCAAGTATATTACGCAAGGTGAAACATAAAGTTATGCCTTCAACTTTTCAGCCTTTCGGTTTCCATTTCTTTAAAGCCAAAAAACAATTGAATTTGGCTGCCTGCCAGACGCCAATGCCTCAGCAGTAAGTATTTATAATAAGTAAGCTGTTGAAAAGACTAGGAGTAAGCTATGAATGTGATATACATATATCAAAAAAGTGAATTTTAATGCGCAGACCCCACCCACCTTCTTTCCGACTTCTACATTCGAATATTCGATTCCTTTCCAGCCGGTAGCCTTGGACTTTCTTTTTATGAAAATTATATTTCCCTTTTCTAGTTTGATTTCCCATGCAAACTAAACACGTTTAATAAAATAAATAAAAAATTACATATCTTAATAAATAATAATAAATTTATTAATTCAATTAAAAAACTAAAATAAACATATATATATATATATATATTAATATATATTACGAAAAACTTTTTAGTTTTCACTTATAGAAATAAATAACTTAAACTTTATTGAAAAAATATTTTCTAGTATAATTCATACTTTTTTATTAATATTTTTTTAATAAAAAAACATATCTTTTTCTTTTTTATCATGTGCTTTTAATTTGATTAAAAATAAAAAAAATCAAAACAAATACAAATTTTTTTTCTCATTCAATATTAATGACAAATTATTATCAAAATGTCACATGTTAAGCTGATACATAATCATCCAAAAAAATATAGATGATGCGTCGCTTGCCAATCTAGATTCCGATCATTTTGGGATGGTTGAAAAATCAACCGATGTGTTTTCGGGTTCAAAATTTCATTTTTAACATATTTTGACACAAAAACCTAACAAACACAATATAAGCATCAATAAATTAACTTCTCAACTCAAAACATCCAAAATTGTTCCAAAAACATAAAATCAAACTGAAAAAAATAATCTCTCTAACCCGATCTACTTTTTCATGCAAGATGAAGGCTGTGTTGGGTTCTCGAATATCATACACGTAGCGAAGATAATAAAACAAAATTATTCAGGAGTCATGTTTGACAGATCTACAGTTGTTTAATGATATATTACTTGAAGATATGATCTTCTTCAGCTTTGAATAATTCTTTAAAGGCTAGGTTGTCGCAAACTACAAGTCATCCAATTGTTTGGAGGGTAATCCACATGAACTACCAGTGAGAAGTTTTCTAAATTCCTATTTAGAAGAGAGAGATTGCTATGCCTAGAGTGCTAACTCTTTGTTCTGTGACTTACGTAATTTTTTTGTATATCAGACAATCATTCTAAAATAAAATGCATAACTTACTATTTATAGAGAAATCTAAAAACCCTATAAATTGACAAAATATCAATTTGTCCATTGAATAGTATCCATATATTAATTCAAGATAATTTTAGAAATTAATCCAATCAAGTCCTTACTTGATTCTTCCATGTCTAGAAATAATTATATTCTTGTCCTTAATTTCTAAAATAGATTTTAATCAAGTCATAC
>Ga0307510_10012529_pt1 | contig 10057 bp, 9 predicted proteins | sample 12_EM_MG_FD_207224 | JGI IMG/M metagenome (GOLD analysis project Ga0307510, IMG submission 207224) | Populus trichocarpa ectomycorrhiza microbial communities from riparian zone in the Pacific Northwest, United States - 12_EM | ecosystem: Host-associated > Plants > Roots > Unclassified | place... | reverse complement strand
TCGGCAAGTTTCCTGGCTGCTATCAGTGTGGTTGAACGACAGATTGTCATTCTCCTGAACCTACAACGTCTATTTTTGACAAGCCACCGAACAGAAACAAATAATTACGGGAAGGAATACCAGCTCCGACAAACTCCCTTCTACCCGAATATTGCCCCAATCCCCATCCCTCTGCAAAATCCCGAGGAGATATGGCCAAATACCTTGGACTCTATAGACAAGGTAGTTCGAGAGAGGAAATATTCTATTGAGAAGATCAAGGTGCTTGTAGAAAATATGGAGGTCAAGAAAGAAATTGTATAGCTCACATGTCTAAACTCACAAGGAGTATACTAATTACTCGACAGTTTTTTGGATTCCTAAAGTCTGATAACGCTAGAACAGCCCCCTCCGAGACAACTGTCCAAGAAGTAATTCGCGCGGTGAAGCAGATAAGGGATTTTATGGAGAGGGACTCGGCCGAAAAGGCGGGGCGAGCAATTGATGCAGCCCAGTACGCTAGTATCGCTGGACTGTTGGCAATATTTGGCCCCCTCAGCTTTTGCGCTTCGGTTTGATACCAGTTGTCTACGATATGAGTGTTTTCTGATAATAAACCCTATTAGTATTATGGCATGAATAACATAAAGGAATTCAGCGAACATCCCATGTCCCGAAAAGAGTTCTGGACGGCCACACTCCCAGTAACTGGGGCAATACTATTACTAACAACCCTAATCATCACTTGGAAGCGTCTATACTCGAAAGAACTCAGGTCCCGTTTCCGGAAGAAATTGTGGCTCTTCCTGGATTGGCTACACCTGTACAACTAGCCACTGTACCCACATCAGCTGGACTACTGGGCCCCGTTCTCCTGACCCCGCCTTAGCAGAGCGACAGTTTCTCACAGGGGCAAACTCAACAAACTCGGCGAGCCAGAGGGACCCGGAGAGAGATTCCCTTCCTCTACCATCTAGGAGTCAACCGGGTACCTCATCACTTCTGGCAGCAGCTAGAGGGTCGGTTACTCATCCCCGGTACCTGAATGGGAAAGCGGAGGATGGGGGGCCTGATGGCCAAACTGTGCTCTGCGATTGGGGGAATAGTTGGGCAACCGGAGAGATCGGAAAACGGATGGACTAGGGGAGAGGGGGGGAGAAACACCATAGCTAAACTCTGTCTATGCTGTAAGGTCAGCAGTGGAAATATCACGTTTGAATAATATGACCGCTAAGTTAGCGGAAGAGGGGAGTTTTCTCCCTTAGTCGCTATTTCTGTACTTAGTTTTCAATGCGGTTTGATAGAATATGACTTAGAGGCATGTGCCTCTTATGGCTGTTTGGGTGGAGATACGCATATAGGCTATTGGGAATATTAGTAGTTCAACGATTAAAGGAATATTGTTACTAGCCACCCTGACAGCTGCTTGCGCCGAGGCTAAGGTAAAGGGTTTCACACCACTCGCTAATCCGGCAAGAACAAGTTTCTTAGTTTCAACTTTCAACATCATGTGCCCTGCTAGCATGGGGCCTGCAACAGTATGATACCCACATGCATGCAATTTGGATGTTTACTGTCAAGAATTGAACGTTTTGTTGCGGCGGAAGATTGTTGATTATGTTCTCTATCTATGATAGCCAAGCGGAACATGAAGGGTATAAGTATACCATATTGTGATCAGCCAACCCATGATGGGGAATACACACTTCCGCATACGCTCCCATATACACAATAGTGAGTAGCAAATCTCTCATACCTCCACCCAGGGGACCATTTCTCAACATTTACCTCCCTCATCTCCCCGAGTGACAGATTTTGATCACTCTGCAGCTTCAAAAATACTGGTTATCCAATACTGGGTCAATATTTGATTAAGAAACCAAGGGCCTGCTCGGCTGCCGTCGGATATCGGGACACCATATTTGAAGCCGAGCATTCCTAGCAGTCACACAAAGAGCAAAACCAATTTTGCTCCCAATCAACCCAGAAGTTGTTGGGGCAGAAAACCACTGAAAAATCACTGTGAGGCTTAGCACTGGCATTAGCTGGATATGGATCTAGCAAATTAGTTCCTGAGTTTGCTATATCAACATCATTCCGATGGTGTTGGATTGTGCCTGGAATTGTACTCGCACCTAAAGTCATTCTTTTGGGCGATCTTGGCGGACTGAGATGCACTAATGCAAATGGGCATGTCGAGGGGTTTGGCTGGAAGCTTGCCTATTGAGATGAAGTTTCAAAGCTTGATTCTAGGGCTATTTTCACAATCGAATTTTTTTGTAGAAACTGTTGAAATTTTACTGCTCACTACATTGAGATTCTTCAATGGAAACCTACTACTACAAGAAGAACATCTTATCGAATTGTTACTAGAACGAACTAGTTCCAGACTATCATTGTTTGATACCGACTACACCACTGTTAGCTTCATACAAATCACACAACCCTGTATACCTAGTTCATCACTGATCAACAATCACGAAACACCTTAAGTGAAAGGTACCACAACACCCAAACACACTATCATCACGATAACCAGCACAGCGCCTGTGATATCAACCAAACACAACATCCCTCAGTCTGTCATGATACCGACAGCAGAGTGCCTTCCCTGACCCTCAGTAAAGCAGATTTCACCTCAGTTATGATTCGGAGGAGATTCAGCAAAGATGGGTAGTGGAGGAAATGCGAGGAGAGAATCGGCATACGTAGGTCGTACGTAGGTCATACGTCCGACAGGGCGTTTGTACTTTGAGGAGGATAAAAGGACACCTGTTTTCCCTTTGTTCGTTGTTTCGACCATCTATCAGACATTCGCTTTTCTCTTCCCTCATCTTCAGTACACAGAGTATGAGTCTCTTGTTTTTTTATTCTTTATTGGATTTGTTTTCTTGTCACCTTACTTGTTCGTATCAATAAAAGTCTTTGGTTCTCCAACTGTCAGTGATCAAATCCGCTGTGCACCAAACCATTTTGTTCAAAAGAAACCACAGCTTCGTGTGTTGTCAAACACTAGAAGCATTTTCGGAACTACAAGCCCGATCGGTTGGAAAATATGTATTTCTATTTTTAAGTCATGTTCTTAGTCTCCCAAACAGGCCTAAGCAAAGCACTACCAGTAGCAGATATCACAGGAAGCTAACAGCTTTGCCAAACAGCCCTGAGATCTCTGAGCCATCGTATAACAATCCTAGCAGCAGAACGTGGTAGCATTGGAAGGGCGAAGAGAGTGCAGATATCGCGAAGCGCACGTATGGAGGAGCACGGAAGCCGGCACTTGTAGGCACAGTAGCGCATGATTGGATGTATCAGATTATATATGTAGGAAGGTTCTCTTATTTAGTAGCAATCAGTGAGCAGCCTTCAATAGATAACGCACACCAAGACATTACCAACCAATAACACGTCCGAGCGAGTCTTTCACCTTCTTCACCAAGGCCGCAGGGAATTTACCATCTCCAGCAGGAGGTATATTTCTTCCCTGGTCCCGTTTGGCACGTCCCGGCGGTTTAGAGATGTCTCTGTATTTGCTTACAATAAGGTGTAAGGCAGAGTGGAGAAAGAAGGGAGAAGCATTTTCCCCGAAATTCCAGCGTCTCGTGTCCCGTGGATGTTGTGTATCATAACTTTTCCATTTAGGGTTTTGTAGAATGGACAGGAGAAATGGCCTGGCAGCCTAAAACATTTTCAGAGGAAATCTCTGAGTCAACACCAAATCACACCCAGATCCTAGAAACCCAGGCCTTTGAGAATGGATACTATGGGGTGACTACAATTATTCTAGCTTCACTCAGGCCTACCACGATATCACGCACCGCAAACAAACGTCGGGACCTCATATATATCATCACAGAGACTTCTGCACTACATTCTAGGTAGCTGAGGATTACTGATACTTACCAAATACTGTACTCACCATACTACGGGATAATTAGAAGCCTATAAAATTGGTAATATGATGTGGGCCCTCCCTCCCTCCCAGAGTTATTATCAAGACCGGTAGTCATCATTCACCTAGGTGCCAGTGGGTACAGTTGGGTAATGTAAGTTGCGTTGCGCTCACCTTAGTATACCATCACCTTGCGTTCTGCCCCAGCTTGCCCGTTCCTGTATCTTGTTACCCCACCCCCAGTATGGTAAGTTATCGTGTTTCGATAGGGTGTAGGCTTCATTACGGGGCCCCGTTTCCGAGGAGCGGGGACAAGATAACCTAGGTTATTCTGATTAACTGGCCGAAAAAATCATCCAAATCGGACCAGAACTGACAGAGATAGAGCTCTTTGAAGTTAGACAACTTCAAAGAACCCTATCTCACTCAGTTTTGGTCCAATTTGGACGATTCCTTTTTTAATCTGCAGTTAATAACCTGCTCTTGGCGCCCCGTTTGTCAGAAACGGGGCCCCGTAACGAACGCTAATAGGGTGAAGCTAGGTAAAATAGATTATGATGGGGTGAATACCCCCATTATCGCTTCTATAGCTATGTGAGGATTGGGGGGTAGGGTTACTGAGCTTTTTGATTTAGTGGTTCTGGAGTCTTTTGTATGAATACTAGTATCTGTACTTAGGAGGTGAGCATAGGTAGTTCGATATACTACACCACCATCTTAGTGGTACACTTCGGCTTATATCAGCGATAAATAGAAATTACTAGAGTAGCTTAAATACCGCCTTGTAGCCCTCCTCCAAGCAAACAAAATCACAAACGTAACCCAACTATCATCACCCTGCTCGACGGCAATGAGAGCTTGGTCGCAAGGCTGGCGCCTCGCCTATAGGGGCTTCGTGGAGGATTCCATTATTTATGTTAAATTTATAGAGTGAGTAGTGGGCTACTGATATATTCACTTCCGTATGGGGGCAACAGGGCGCATGAAAAGAATAGATTTGTATCTAACGAGTTCTTAGGTGGTAGCTTCGGCATGAGGTATTCCGACAGCTAGGACCTGAATTGCTTTATATCAGAGAACTCGCTAAGAAGATACGAGTAATATAGGCTAGATATAATGATATACTTTGGGGTAGATAGTCGAAGTATTGGTAACGATAAGATAAAAACTTATTATATTGATAAGATCTCTTCTCCGTGCTTGTTGTTCTTAATAGCAGTGGAGATGCTTTGATATTTATATTCCGCGTCTGAGCAATCGCAGTATACATGCTAACTCTATACTAACTAAGTATCTTGCTCACAATTCTGCGAACTTCACCTGAGTGCGAACACTTGTAGACCCTGAAAACTCTCTACCACACCTTTTGCTCCCATGGCCAACTTATCGGTCTGCGCTTTTGTTATTATTCCTGATGGCGTGGAGACTACGTCAGGTGTCAGCTCATCCGTTTATCCGTTGACAACAATTGTTACGAATTATCTTCTCCCCGTGCTCACTGAGGATAGTCTAACTCGCTGGACAGAAGATCGCCAATCTTCTTTGGTTGGTTCTGTCGAGAATTTGACATGCAACTGCATGTTGTATTCTGGTCTTCCGGCATTACACAACTTGTCCTCGGAATCGTACCTATGGGCTTTTTCCCTCGGACTCCATCTTTTACCAACCTGTCCTTTGTGGATGCACCCAATCCACTTACTGGGCGTAGTTACCACCTTCATACTCTACACGTCTTTGTAGGTACGAGGGGACTAACCTTCAGGCAAAACGTCCCATTACCTGCGACCCACTCTTCTGACTGTCTGTCTTCAAGTGTCTGTATCTTTATGCGCCGTTGTCAGATTCGCCTGCTTCCACTTGCATAAGGTTCCCGAAGGTCACCCCTCATATATCCTGCGAACAGGATCCGGTCGGTCGGACGGCCGCGACGTATCCGGTGTTATAAGATGTGTTCCATTGCTAGTGCTCTTTGGTGTTGGGACGCAACTACCCAGGCGGCCAGTGATGACGTGCCGTCTCAACGCCGGGGCTGGAGCAGGGTGTTATCTTTTTCCTTCAAAGTTCGTGCGTGTCAAGGTAGGGTAACCTTACCCTGTAAATCCTTAGAGGAGTCTGTGCACCTAACACGAGTGAAAGAAAGAAAGCTGATATAAATGAAAGTTGTGACAAAAGAAACACGAACAATAGGGTCTCCTGTAGAGATGGAGTAGGCCAAAACCAGGGATAGAAAAGGAAAGGACGGAATGGAAAAAGTAGGAAATCCTCCACTGTCTCGCATGTACACCAATGGCTCCCACCGCCCACAAATCCAGCACACTCAGCAAATGTAGACGTTAGATGGTATAGACGTCATGACTACACTAGCAGTGTTTCTTTCCCTCAGCTTTTGTACTTCAATATGTTGTTTCCCGTACAAAGTATGAGTATTTTCTTACAAGAAACCTTATCAGCACTTCGGCATGAACCTAAAGGAATTCAACCCCTGTCCATCGCGTCGCATTTTCTGGGTGATCTCTGGTCTTGTATGTGCCGCAATGGTACTGCTAACAGTAATAATCATCTCCTAGGAAGGCCCGAGGGTGATTAACTTCAGAAGGAAAGTCAGACAGAAATTGAAAAGGTCTGCCAAGAAAAAACTGTGCGATATCGAGAGCCAGTAATAGAACTGTAGGCCTTCCAAGCATTTAGCAGCCATGGTCACTATAGGACTCGGAGATAGTATCCAAGCCACTATAGTGTTTAGGGAGAGCAGCACTGTGAACACTTCAGGGGATCTGGTTGCCAAGCTCAGATCCGCCATCAGAAGGGCAGTAGCGAGAGCAATTGCTATCTGAAAATCGAGGGACAAAGGAACCCGGAAGATGGGTGGGACAACTAATTACCAGGCTTTCTCTGCCGTATATGTAGAGGTGGAAATATTACTGTTGGAGGATACAGGAGCAAGAGGAAGGAGGCATTTATTTCTTCAATGAGATTTCTTGCACTCTTGTTTTCAATGCTGTTTGATGGGATGTGATTATGACTTAGAAGATTATTTCTTTTCTTACCAGTTGGGTAGATCTGGATTCATGTTATCGAGAATATTAGTAAGGATAGACTTTCATATTGTTATAGTGACATGACTAAAAGAACACGGGTACCAGCCACCCAACAACCTCAAAGAGGGATGACAAAGTAAATACATTCACCCCTATAGTTACTCCAGTAAGAACAGGTTTCCTTGTTTCAATATCATGTACCCCGCGGGGCCGGCGACAATATCAGAATCTGTGACACTTAAAGGTTCACTCGCTTTTTCACTTCGAGTGACAGGTGATAATTAGATTACTCACTTGATCATCCGATACTAGATCAAGATTAGATAGGAGGTAAAAAAAGGCCTCGTTCAACCGCAATCACAATATCGAACTATGATGCCGTACTGGTTTTGAAACCAATAACTACCAGTGGCCACGCCAAGGGCAGAGCCAGCTACCGTACGTACTCGAGTAATTGAACCTCCCGCTAAGCCATCGGAAACTCCATCTCTTGGACAGGGGGACGGGTGCACAGCAAAAACTAACATTAGCTCCAGCTTGGGACACAGCTTACCGGCGGAGGCAGCTCCGACGCCGCAGCGCGAGGTTCAATTATTCCAGTTCTTACGGCATAGTTCAAGTAATCCCGGGGGTGTATTCAGGAGATAGGAAACTGCTACGAGACTTGGCACAGCCATTGGCGGGATGGACTCAGGTCAATGAGCTGATTATATTGACATCATTCCTTGCTTCAAAAGAGGAAGAAAAGGCAAAAAAAAGAAGGGGAGCTAGCTAGCTTCGCATTGCACAGGTACTAAACATTATTCTCTTAAGTAGCTGAAATAATAGAAAGTGATATAATAAAATATAAAAATACCAGGGTATGGTGGTGGAGTAAAGAATAAGAATAATAAGAATCACCGCCGGGAGGTTTGAGCATCGATCAAAATTTAATCAAGTTGAGGCTCTTTTTTTCTCCGAATATATTTGTCACCACATGTAATAAATCCATGGCTGCCCAGCCGGGCGCTCCCCAAGGGTGCCACCTCCAAACGCCACTTGGGGTCGTTTAATGGAGTGGGGGTGTTGGCATGGCTAATATCATCACACAAAGCCACTGTCCGCCATACAAGTACCCACTACCATAGCAGCATGTAGGACAACAGGAAGCAAGCCACCCCGTGATCCCCCCGACCATGAGAAAGAGACACCTGCATGGTAAAATTCTCCGCCCGCAAATGTGTGACGGAGGACAAGAAGTGGGGACGGAGCCGAAGTTTATAACCCTAAGAAGGCTTGTAAAGGGAAGGGAACCGGTAACTTAGCCGAGAGTGTGAAACTCCAAAATCTTGATAGCGGCATGAAAGAGGGGATAAAGTAAAAGGAAGCTAGATTAGTAATGTTAAGGCGAAGGTAGATCGAGTGCAGGCAGCCGGTCAAAGCGCCTAGCACCACGAGAATCGATCCACAAGGGACGAAACCAGCCTGGTTGGTGGTTCGGTGGGAGAGAATATAACTTACCCGTAGATCAGTCCAGCACCATTGTCATGGTACAGTACTCGGGTAGTACAGGTATTGGAGGTTCGCTACACCCAATAAAATTGTCCAAGTTCTTTGTGCACTTCGCACGAAAGCGGCTGACTATGCCATCTGAAATATTGGCCGCATCTGCGACAAAACTGTGATGGTGACAAACACGAGCAAATGGGCAAGCATGTATTCAATATTCGAGTAAATAGTCAAGGTTAGAGCTACAAAGAATTGACACCTCAAGGGAGACTCCACTGGCAGTCCATAATAATAATTGGGCAGGGCTTTTTTTCGAGCAGGTTAAAGGAAACACTCCCCCGCACACTTACTGGCACCCACACTAAGCGAGACACCGGGCTCGCGCTATGAATTTGGAGTTGCCTTTGCTAGAAATGTCAAGCGCGGTTTTCTGCTTTTTTTGTTTGTTCCCCGATTCAGGGAGATTTTGGATATCTTAGTGCAGGGTTTAATTATTCGAGTTCTTACGGTAAGCTATATCACACCTACTTTCATACTGGCAGTTCCCTCGATAGTTTAGGAGTCCAGTACCGGTATTCGTACAACTATGACACTCTTGGCACCTACGAGTACAGTATCATACACATGTGGCACAGTAGAAGAAACAGCGAGCCGGAGGGGCAGGGGAGGGGGGCGACAAACTCCCCTTCTGAGTCTGGGGTTTGCTGCTGGGTTCCCTAATGTCTTGCCCGCTGTCCCATCCACTAAGTTAAACGATGAACGAATGAGGAGAGAAAAGTATCCCCAGTTAGACACATCCTCTAGCGGTGAATAGGTGGCAACACAGCTGAAAGCGAAACCCGACAGATGCCCGACCGGGGGGTCCAACCGACACTGAGTTAAAGCTTCAGGTCACCGACAGCAAGCAGAGGCGGCAAGGCGACTGCAGTTGTACTCGCAATGCAGGAGGGTTTTCAAAAAAGACTGCTATTGCATACCACCAAAATTTGTCCTTTTTTCTTCGATTTGGGCGGTATGCAATAACAGTCTTTTAAAAAACCCTTCGACATTGCGAGTAATGGATATCGTGGTTTTAATTCTCTGCCGCTAAGCCAGAGAATGATTACCGGAGCTACCCCGCATGCAGAAAAGAGTATGACGAGGCTCATCTGCAGCCCTTGTCGGCCCACTCGCACCGACCGGGCTCTATCCAATGTAATTGGCCCTCTTAAATTAACTAGTGTAGCACTGCTATATGGTTTACCCTACTTGATAGTGGCGACCCCTGTAAACTCGAAACTCTACTCGTAGAGTGCGGATGGCAGCCAAACTCTAGCTGCATCTTCTAATCTTCAGAAACCCGCATTGAAAAAGTCACATTGTGTCACTCGTTTGCACTTTTCCTCTGAACCCACCTGGAAATTCCCACCCCCCCACCCCCCCACCCCCAACAACCAAACCAGGCCAGCTTGCACACCCTAGCCGCTTCACGGAGGCGCCACCTTAATAGTTTGAAGCGAATAAGATGCTCCATGGCCATGTGGTATTACTTTGTTACTGGTGTTGTTAACAAGCCTCCGGGACCCAACCCCGGCCTGAGTAATGACCATGAGCTCCTGCTACAAAGGTCACCACCGCGAGTTGTGTCGTATGTCGTTCGCCTAGTTTTGGTTGTATGCGCTTC
>Ga0307510_10012528_pt1 | contig 10057 bp, 2 predicted proteins | sample 12_EM_MG_FD_207224 | JGI IMG/M metagenome (GOLD analysis project Ga0307510, IMG submission 207224) | Populus trichocarpa ectomycorrhiza microbial communities from riparian zone in the Pacific Northwest, United States - 12_EM | ecosystem: Host-associated > Plants > Roots > Unclassified | place... | reverse complement strand
TGACGTATTCCAGCCGAACCGAACCGGCCAGGTGTGCATTGCGTTGTTCCACTCGTACGAAAGCCATGCTGTGCTCCAGTCGAGAGGGTTCAGCCGGAACCCGGTCTTGGATTCCTCAAAACTGATCCTCTCGCTCGGACTTCCTCGCTCCCGCCCACGGGCGGGCGGGGGGTGGGCACGGCCCCTTCCCTCACGGGAAGGGGTGGGGGATGGGTGGAGTCAAACGCAGCCGAAGCGATGAGCCGGCTTCCCGGCCCACCGCATCGAAGATCCCCCCACAAGTCCCCCTCGAAAACGACGGGGGCGCAGCTGGGGGGAGCGCGGTGGGTCAGCCGGCGATGAAGGCTGCAAAGAAAAGCCGAGGGCCCGCGCAGGCAGACGATGTGACAGGTCCCCTGGCGCAGCGGATGCAGCGAAGGTGCCCGCCCCACTTTCGAGAGACGGCGGCCCCGCGGCCGGCGTGACACCAAGTGAGCCGAAGGCGAGCGACTGGCACGTCGGTCGAGCCGGACCGAGCACTTCATGTGTTGACCGGGCTTTTCAGCGGCCCGGCATCGGGCGTGGCGGGTGACCGGGGTGACGATCTGACGGGTGCGCAGCGATCGAAGCGAAGCGCCGTGAGCACAGCACCCGCCAGTTCGTCAAGCGGGCTCGTTCACGCGCAGCGTGAAGGAAAGAAGCCCGCGATCCTCGGGCACGGGAACGGGCCGCTGCTCACCACCGCCGGCGCAGCCGGCCTGATATGGCAGTTCGCACCGCGATGAAGGCGCAGCCTTGATCGCTGCATTGGCGAGAGCACCGGCAAGGCCAAGGCCGCCATCCGGCGCCGCCCTGCGCGCCAACGAGCGCGGAGGGTGGCGCCGAGCTTCGCGTGAGGGACGGCCGCCCGAAGGGACGAGACGCTGGGCATTGACAGTGGCTCGACGCGCAGCGCAACAGCCCGGCCTCGCGGCGCGAGGACACGCCCGCGTCATTCCTCATTGAGCACGAGCCGAGACAGTAGGCACGAACAACCCGTGCACCGATAGAGTCTTGCCCCGAGGTCACGATCGACGCCTCTGCGCACACTTAGTTGCTAGAGCCGCGTTGCCAGCTGGCTCCACGGTCGGTCAGGGGCGTGTGTTTTCAGGTACGCCAGCCAATGCCTGGGCCCGACACTGGATGCCGTTTATAGGATGAACCTGCTCCGGGCGATGCCGCTACCCGGCGTCGACCATCCGCCCTGACCGCAGACCGACTTGTTCCACATTCTTTAGCCTGAAGCGGAAGGCGGCAGCTCACAGATTTCGGTAAGAAGTCGGAGTCGGCATCAAGGCATAGTCGCGCTTCTGGCTTTGGGCGGGCACACTTGAAGAATCCAACTCAAAGGTCAACATGGCGATCGCTGGAAAACTGATTGAAATCGACCTGCAGGTGCTTGATGGCTTGCCTCCCGTCGTTTCTCCGATCTTGCCGCTGCCACAAGCTCTTCTGGCGCGAGGTGCCGGTGAGGAGGCGTTTCAGAAATCTTTGGCCAGACACACTGAGTTCTTCCCGTTGATAGTGGACACGCATCATGGGAACTGGCACAGGTGGGTGATTGCCAAGTACGAACTCCCTAGCAAGCTAATCACCGACTTTGCGTATGTCGTGACGACCTCCGTGGAGAACAAGATTGTTCTTGTGGAGATTGAGGATCCTGAAAAGCCGATGTGGGTTGGCGCCGCTCACAAGCCCAGCAAATCTGCTCCGTTCGTGGCCGCCCTCGAGCAGGTCGAGCGCTGGCGATCAGACCTTCAGAATCCCGCCTATAGGCAACAGGTCATCGACGACATGGCGGCGATGATGGGACAGTCCGGAATGCTGCAGAACGATTGGACGATTGAGTACGTCCTCGTCTACGGCCGATCCGCTGAAAACAATTCGATGGCTCGAAAACGGATGTATGCCGACTTGGCGCGCAACAGTGGCATCAAGTTGGCAACCTACGATCACTTGATCACGGCTAACGCCAACGGTCAAACGCGCATTCACAACGTCGTGAAGATGTCGGCGGGTCGCAGCTTCAGCTATGCCTATTTGAATCGCGAGCCGAACTACGAATTCTCCTACCTTGCCAACGGGAGCCTGCTTCTTGACGCCAACGCGGCGAGGCTGTTCACTAGCTACGGGTACAACATCGCCGCCTGGCGCAATGGGCAGTCCCTACAGGTGAATGGCAAGCAGCCGCTGACAGCGCTGCCGCAGATTGTTGCAACCGTACTGACGAGCAATCCATAAACTTGACCTGCGCCTGACTGAACTGCGTGGACGAGTCCAACATCAACGATCTGCTCGCTCGACTGGACATGAGCGCCATCGCCAACCCAGGCGACAAGATGCGCGAGTGCGAGTTCTTTCTTGGGCTTGCATCAGTCGAACAAGACCGAACCCGATTTCGCTGGCTGATCAGTGCGCACCTGAACGCTGCCTACAGCTACTTTGAGACGAACGCCTTGTACGCCAACCTCGCGATCACAACGGAGAATGGCGAGCAGATCGCAGATGACGGGGCCGTCGACAGGCTCCGCGAGTACGTCAAGGTGACAGCCAAGCCGACGAAGAAAGGTCTGCGTGTGGATACGAACGCGCTCGATCCCGTGCTGCAGCGCCTCTACAAGATTCGTGCTGCAGCGACACACCACTTCCCGCTGTCGATCATGGCAACCGGTCCAAACTTGCCCGAGGATTTTCACTTCGGGAACATGCGAGGCGAGGGTGAGCCGGTTCTCGATCTGTGCAGAAGGGCGCTCGCGATTGTCAAGAAAGCAGCCGAAGACATCTACTGGTGAACCTGCGGCCCGTCCGACCGAGCAAGACAAAAAGGCTTCGAACCTGCGTTTCGCATCCAGGCCCACAAAGTGCCCATCAGGAATCGCTGCCCTGCCCTCGAGCCGGTCCGGCGGGGAGGACTCCCTCCCTTTTGTCGGTCTGACCTAACGCTCGATCTCGGGCCCGCGTCGCTCCTGCGATGTCACCCTCTATGAATCGCTTCATGTGGCGGCCTGAATCGCCCCGGGGCGATTCACTAGGGTCTCGTGCGAAGGGCATGGTCAATGGACGCGACGTTGGTCAAGCAGTGCCCATACGGAATTTAAGCCGCCCCCCGTGAGGCGTCCGCTCGCAATCTATCGCCGATCCAACCAATAGGGCAGCAGATCTTGTGCGTTCATGTCATTCGACAACTTGTCTCCGCGACCATTCCGAACTACATCATGGCATTCGGTGCCAAGCCTCCCATCGGAAGAATGTGCATGTTGGGTTCGTTGGCCGGCGTCATCAAAGATTCCGCAGACGTGAAGGTGGCCATCGCGCTGAGCAGACCACTGACTTCGGAAGACAGAACCTTGGACCCATCGTTCAGCCGGAACTCTTCGATCTGATTCGCTGACGACACATACCAGTTCTTGATCGTCAGCTTGTCAGTCTGCCCAATGACACTGAGCTCCAGATCGTTGCCGTTGTGGACAAACTTCAGATCGGCTTTAGCGATGCCCGCGAATAGGTCGATGTGGTCGAGGCTGCCACCAGCATCCGTCAAGCTGTCAATGCCTGAACCAATGCCCCACCGATACGTATCGTTCGAGGTGGTCACGCTGTCGTTGAAGGCGTCGTTGCCTGCGCCGCCGTCGTAGATGTCGTCGCCCGCATCGCCCGTCAGCACGTTGGCAGCGAGATTACCGATCAGCGTGTTAGCCAAGGTATTGCCCACGGCGTCGATGGCGCTCGTACCGGTCAGCGTCAGATTCTCGAAGTTGGCTCCCAAGGTCCAGGTCACGCCCGACAACACGGTGTCCGTTCCTTCGCTGGCCGCTTCGGTCACCACGTCGGTCGCGACGTTGACAACATAGACGTCATTACCCGCGCCACCGATCATCGTGTCGTTGCCCAAGCCACCGTCCAGCGTGTCGTTGCCCGTTCCCGCCGTCAACGTGTTCGCGCCGCCGTTGCCAGTGAGCACGTTATCCAGGGTATTCCCCGTGCCGCTGATGGAGCCCGATCCTGTCAGAGTCAGGTTTTCCACGTTACTACCGAGCGTCAAGGTCACCCCGCTCATGACCGTGTCCGTTCCTTCGCTAGCGTTTTCGGTGATCACGTCGGTTGCAACGTCGACGTAGTAGGTGTCGTTGCCGGCACCGCCGACCAGGCTGTCGGTGCCGGTCCCTCCGTCCAGCGTGTCATTACCACCGCCCCCCGCAAGCGTATTGGCCGCGGTATTGCCAACGAGGACGTTGTCGAGCGTGTTACCGGTGCCGTTCACCGCGCCGCCACCCATCAACGTCAGATTCTCGACATTGGATCCCAGCGTCCACGCGACCACGCTCTGAACCGTGTCCGTCCCTGCACTTGCGCTCTCGGTCACGACATCGGTCGCGACATCGACGACATACGTGTCGTTGCCGGCGCCGCCTTGCATCGTGTCGTTGCCGGCGCCGCCGCTCAGAACGTTGTCCCCTGCATTGCCGATCAACAAATTCGCCAGCGTGTTGCCTGTGGCGTTGATCGCCGATGTGCCGGTCAGCGTCAGGTTTTCCACCTCCGTGCCCAAGGTCCAGGTAATGCTGGACTCGATCGTGTCCGTACCGCCAGAGGCCGCCTCGGTTACGACGTCACCCGCGACATCGACCACATAGGTGTCGTTGCCGGCACCTCCAGTCATGCTGTCCGCACCTGCGCCACCGTCGAGTCGGTTGACACCGGCGTTGCCGATCAGGGTGTTTGCTGCGGCGTTGCCGGTCGCGTTGATGTTTCCGGTCAGCGTCAGTGTCAGGGTTTCCAGCTCGGCCCCCAGGGTCCAGCTGATCGACGATTCCACTGCGTCGAGCCCGCCGGCCGCGAGTTCGGTGATCAGGTCGCCAGCGTTGTCCACGACATAGGTGTCGTTGCCCGCGCCGCCGGTCATCGCGTCGGCGCCGGCGCCGCCATCGATTCTGTTCACGCCCGAATTGCCGATGATCACATTGGCCAGACCGTTGCCCGTCCCGTTGAACGAGCCACTTCCCATCAGCGTCAGATTCTCGGTATTGGCCAGCAGCGTGTACGCGATGCTGGACTGCACGAGATCCGTTCCCCCGCTCGCCGCTTCCGTGACCACATCGCCGGTGTTTTCCACCACGTACGTGTCATCGCCCAGCCCGCCAACCAGCGTGTCGGCACCCGTCCCACCGTCGAGCAGGTTGTTGCCTGAGTTGCCGGTCAGCACGTTGGTCAACGAATTACCCGTGCCGTCGATGTTGGACGATCCGGTCAGTGTCAGGTTCTCAATATTCGAGCCGAGTGCGAACGTGACGCTGGACTGGACCAGGTCCGTCCCCGCGCTCGCCGCCTCGGTCACCACGTCGCTCGCATCGTCGACCACGTACGTGTCGTTGCCCGTGCCGCCTGCCATGGTGTCGGCTCCGAGCCCTCCGTCAAGGACATTGGTACCAGAGTTGCCCGTCAACGAATTCGCCAGGCTGTTGCCCGTGCCGTTCACATTGCCAGACAACGTCAAGGTCAGGTTCTCGAGATTGGCACTCAACGTGAACGCGACGGTAGATTGAACCGTGTCGGTGCCTTCACCCGCGTTCTCGATGACCTGGTCGCCGACGTTGTCCACCAGGTACACGTCGTTGCCCATACCGCCCGTCAGCGTGTCGGCACCGGTTCCGCCGTCGAGCGTGTTGGCTCCCGCATTGCCAGTCAAAACGTTGGCCAGCGTGTTGCCAGTGCCGTTGATCGACGACGTCCCCGTCAAGGTCAGCTTCTCGAGGTTACTCCCCAGGGCGTACGTCACGCCGGCCAGGACAAGATCCGAGCCGGAATTGGCCGATTCGGAGATGAAGTCCCCTGCTACGTCCACCACGTAGGTGTCGTCGCCCGCGCCGCCGTACATGCTGTCGGCACCAGCGCCGCCGTCGAGAACATTGCTTCCGGAGTTGCCGAACAGTGTGTTCACCAACGCGTTGCCGGTACCGTCCAGATTGCCAGAGCCAGTGAGGATCAAGCTTTCCAAGTTTGCGCCCAGCACATAGCCCACGCCGGACTGGACCGTGTCGGAGCCTTCGGACGCGTTTTCGATTACCACGTCGCCGAGCGAGTCGACTACGTAAGTGTCAGACCCATCACCACCCGCCATCGTGTCATTGCCTGCGCCGCCGTTCAACGTGTTGCCGGACACATTTCCGGCTAGAAGGTTGTCGCCGCTGTTGCCGGTGGCGTTGACCGAGTACACGCCAGTCAACGTGAGGCGCTCAACGTTGGCGCCGAGCGCGTAAGTCCCGGTGGACAAGACCGTGTCCGTCCCTTCGTTGAGGGCCTCCGTAATCACGTCGCCCGCGCTGTCGACGATATAGGTGTCGTCACCAAGCCCGCCCACCATGGTGTCGGTACCAGCGCCGCCGTCGAGGGTGTTGTTGCCGGCGTTTCCGGTCAAAGTGTTCGCATAACTGCTTCCGGTGCCGTTCAGATTCGCGGAACCGACCAGCGTGAGGTTCTCGACGCCGTCCAGGATTGTGTAGCTGACACTTGCAAGGACGGTATCAGTCCCATAGCCGGGCCAGTCGTCGACGATGTCTCCGGCGTTGTCGACGATGTAGGTGTCGTCACCCGCGCCACCGCGCATTGAGTCCGCCCCCAGACCTCCGTCAATCCAATTGTTGCCGTCGTATGTAAAGATGGTGTTGTCTAGGGCGTTGCCCGTTGCCGACACGTCGCCTGACCCAAGAATGGTCAGGTTCTCCACGTTGTCCGTCAATGCATAGCTCACCTCCGACTCGACATAGTCGATTCCTTCTCCCGCGGCCTCAACGACCATGTCGCTCGAGCTGTGGACCAGGTAGGTATCGTTGCCGCCACCGCCCATCAGGGTGTCGGCCCCGCCACCTCCGGCAAGGGTGTCATCGGCAAGGTTTCCGATCAGGACATTGTTCCCTGCGTTCCCCAAGAGAAAGCTCGATTGATCGCCGAGGGCGGTCAAGTTCTCGACGTTGTCCAACAATTGGTAGAACGTCGCCGTGGTCAAGACAGTGTCCGTTCCCTCCCCATCTACCTCGGTAACCGTGTCATTGATGCTGTCTGCGACGTATGTGTCGTCGCCAAGCCCACCCAGCATCCAGTCGTCTCCGATCCCACCATCGAGTTGGTTGTCGCCAGCGTTGCCGGTGATGATGTTGGACCAGTCGTTGCCGGTGCCGTCGAGATTGGCGCTTCCTGTTAGAACCAGATTCTCGACGCCGAAGGTCAATGTGTACGAGATGTTGGTCCGAACCGTGTCGGTGCCACCATCCTCGTCCTCGACGATCACGTCACCGAGGTTGTCAACAATGTAGGTGTCGTCCCCCGTTTCCCCAATCAAGGTATCGGCACCGGCTCCGCCATCGAGAACATTCTGCATAAACGTGCCCCGTATGACGTTGTCCGCGCCATTGCCAGTGCCGTTGAGGGCAGTCCAGTCGCCGATGAGTGACAGATTCTCGACGCTGGCGCCCAGCGTGTAGTCGATCGCGGACTGGACTTCGTCAATACCTGCATCGGCGTACTCGACCACCACGTCATTCACGTTGTCGACCACGTAGATATCGTCGCCGTCACCGCCCACCATCGTGTCGGCGCCCCAACCGCCATCGAGCACGTTGGCTCCCGTGTTGCCGATGAGGTTGTTGTTTGAGTAGCCACCCGTGCCGTTCAGATCGGCACCGCCCATCAGGGTCAGATTCACCAGCCAATCACCCAGAACATAGCTGGTGCTGGCCTCGACGCGCGACTCACCTAAGTAGTCCTGGATGACATCGCCGGCGTCGTCGACGACATAAGTGTCGTCACCCAAGCCGCCGTACATGGTGTCCGCGCCGAGACCGCCGTCAATGCGGTTGTTGCCATCATTGCCATAGATCGTGTTGGCGAGCTCGTTGCCGGTGCCGTTCAGATTTCCGGGGCCATAGAGCGTCAGGTTCTCTGTGTTTGCGCCAAGAACATAGTCAACAGACGTCCAGACACCGTCGATGCCATTGCCTGCGGTTTCGACGACGACATCGTCAGCTCCGATGTAATAACTGTCGTCCCCGGCACCTCCGATCATGGTGTCGGCGCCGGCCCCACTGTCGAAAACGTTCGCATTGGAGTTGCCGATCAACATATTGGACAGGGCGTTGCCTCCAAGGTAGGCCGCACTTCCTTCGAGGAGCGTGAGGTTCTCGATGTTGTCGCCAAGGATGTAGTCCGAGCGGGCAAGCACCGAGTCGACGCCACCGTCTGCGAGCTCGATGGCCACATCACCGTAGACGTCCACCAAATAGGTGTCGTCACCCAGGCCACCCGACATGGTGTCGAATCCGGTGCCACCGTCCAGGACGTTGTTGCCCGAGTTCCCGACGAGTGTGTTAGACCACTCGTTGCCGGTTCCGTTGATGCTTGCCGAACCCGTCAGTGTCAGCTTGTCGAAGGTGAAATAGCCAAGCGTCCAGCTAACGCTCGACTCGACCGCGTTTTGACCGCCGATTTCGCTGAACGCCTCGCTGATGACATCGCCGGCGTTGTCGACAACATAAGTGTCATAGCCATTTCCGCCCTGCATCGTGTCGGCGCCCGCGCCGCCATCGATCCGGTTCGAACCGGAATTGCCTGTCAGCACGTTGTTGGAAGCGTTCCCGGTCAAGTCGGCAACGTCCGTCCCGGTCAGGTAGCCGTTCTCGACTTCGGCGCTCAAGGCCAGTGTCACGGAGCTGTAGACTGTATCCAAGCCCCCGCCAGCGCTCTCTACGATGACATCCCCTACGTTATCCATCACATAGGTATCGTCACCGCCTCCGCCGATCATTGTGTCCGTGCCTGCGCCCCCGTCCAAGCGATTGGAGGCCGAGTTGCCGACAAGAACGTTCGACAACGCGTTACCGGTACCGTCGATCGCCAATGTGCCAGTGAGCGTCAGGTTTTCCGTGCCCCCGAACAAGGTTCGGGAAATGCTCGCCTCGATGCGGTCGGTCCCCTCATCGGCGTTGTCATAAACCGTGTCCAAGATACTGTCGACGACATAGACGTCGTCACCCTGTCCACCGTACATGGCGTCGCCGTCTGCCCCGCCATCCAGATAGTCGTTGCCTGCGTTCCCTACCAACTGATCTTGCCCAGCCAGACCAAACAAGGTGTCATTGTTGGACATCCCCGTCAGGTTGTCCGTCCCGGCCGTTCCAAACAGCGTCTTGGCGGTCGTCTGTGCGACCACGATGTCGAACAGATCACTTGTCGCAAGTCCGCCGTCGCTGGCGACGACCCGGATGGTCGTTGTTCCCGGCACAGCAGCCGTGCCCGTGAAGGTGCGGGTGGACGAATTGAAGGACAACCATCCCGGTAGCGCACTGCCATTGGCGAGAGTCGCCGAGTACGTCAGTGCGTCCGCGTTCGGATCGACGAATGCGCTGGCTCCAAACCCGAAGCTCAATGTCGCGCCTTCAGCGACGCTCAGGTCTGTCAACGGCTGCGCCACGATGGGCGAAAGGTTCGTGCTCCCATTCGCGACCAGGGTCTGGATCATGCTGAGATTCCACACCGTTCCGTCCGCGAACTCGACACGTTGAAGCGGATTGTGGCTGCTGGAAGGATCGCCTCCATTTGGAGACGCGCCGTAGAAGAACGAGTTGGCCTGGATCATGTCGCTCGTCCCGTTGATCAGTAGCTGCAGGTTTGACCCCACCTGCTTGAGCGTGATCTCGGACGCCGACACCCCTGCCTTGAACCGCAATACATTCACCGCCCCAACGCTGGTATCGGGTGCTTCGATGATTTGGTCCTGTCCGTCACCTCGACCGAACACGTAGATGTCACTGCCAAGCCCGCCATCGAGGCCGTCATTGCCGCTTCCGCCTTCGAGCTGATCGTTGCCCGCATTGCCGATCAGATAGTCATCGCCCGAAAGTCCGTTCAGCGTGTCATTTCCCGACAGACCAGACAAGGTCTCCGACGCGGCCGTTCCGTTGAGAAGCTGATTCTGAGCCTGTACCGTCACATCGAACGTGCTCGTGGCGCTCAGGCCGAGATAGTCGAATGCTGTGATCGTCACACC
>Ga0307510_10012527_pt1 | contig 10058 bp, 10 predicted proteins | sample 12_EM_MG_FD_207224 | JGI IMG/M metagenome (GOLD analysis project Ga0307510, IMG submission 207224) | Populus trichocarpa ectomycorrhiza microbial communities from riparian zone in the Pacific Northwest, United States - 12_EM | ecosystem: Host-associated > Plants > Roots > Unclassified | place... | reverse complement strand
CCTCCATCCAACACGGCCCGCGTGGCGGACGCGTGATCCCCCGGAACGGTCCCACGCTGCATCTTTCGATGTACCGGAGGTTCGTCACCGGCGACGACGATCCGGGCCGCCCGCGGCGGGAGCCTGAACAGGAGACCGAGAGGAGCGAACCGTGATCGTCGCCTTGATCGTCGCCTGCGAGATCGGCTTCTGGGTGCTGCTGGCCGCGGGTCTGGCCTTCCGGTACCTGCTGCGGATGCCGCGCACCGGCCTGGCGCTGCTGCTGTGCGAACCCCTGCTGGAGGTCGTCCTACTGGTCGTCACCGCGGTGGACCTGAAGAACGGGGCGGACCCGAGCTGGACGCACGGTCTGGCCGCCCTGTACATCGGCTACACGGTCGGCCACGGCCACCGCACGGTGAAGTGGCTCGACGGTCACGCCGCCCACCGGCTGGCCGGAGCGCCGAAGCCCGTCGGACCGCCGCGCCACGGGATGGCCCGGGCCCGGCACGAGGGCAAGGTGTGGCTGGGCACGGTGATCGCCGCCGCCGTCGCCACGGGCCTGCTCCAGATCGCCGTCTGGTACGTCGACGACTCCTCCCGCACCGGCTCCCTGGAGAGCTGGCGCCACACCGCCTGGCGGGCCGCCGGCATCCACGGCCTGATCGCGCTGACCTACCTGATCTGGCCGAAGAAGGCCCCGGACGCACCCGAGCCGCAACACCGGACGACGCTCACGAAGGAGGACGCACGGCGATGAGCGGGGCGCCCCGAAAGGTGCCGCGCTCAGCGTTCGCCGCCGGGGACCCACAGCACGTCTCCGACCTCCTTGTTCGCCGTCCGCGCCAGAATGAACAGGAGGTCGGACAGCCGGTTGAGGTAGGTCGCGGTGAGCGGGTTCATCGTCTCGCCGTGCGCCTCCAGCGCGGCCCAGGTGGAGCGCTCGGCCCGGCGTACGACCGTGCAGGCCTGGTGCAGCAGGGCCGCGCCGGGGGTGCCGCCGGGGAGGATGAAGGAGCGGAGCTTCTCCAGCTGCTCCAGGAAGCGGTCGCAGTCCGCCTCCAGCTTGTCCACGTAGAACTGCTCGACCCGCAGAGGCGGGAACTGCGGGTTCTCCACGACCGGCGTCGACAGGTCCGCGCCCACGTCGAACAGGTCGTTCTGGACGCGGGTGAGCACCTTGACGATCTCCTCGTCCAGGTCGCCCAGCGCGATCGCCGTGCCGAGGACCGCGTTCGCCTCGTTGGCGTCGGCGTACGCGGAGATCCGCAGATCGGTCTTGGCGACCCGGCTCATGTCCCCGAGGGCGGTGCTGCCCTGGTCGCCGGTTCTGGTGTAGATGCGTGTCAGATTGACCATGGGTTCAGCGTAGTTACGCGCCGGACGTCCGGCAGGTCCGTGTGCCCACCGCCACGGACGGCGCGGCGGATCCGACGGCCGCCGGTGACGCCGTACGGCACGAGCGGCGGGGGAGGCCGCGCCACTCTCCCACGACCCCCTGAGGAGGCTGATCTCCGGTCAGATCGCGGGGTTCACCGGACCGCGCTCGTCACCCTCCGGCCGTCGGACCGGCGCCGGGCGCAATCCGGACGAAGGGGTACATGTGGCATCCGTGCTTCTCGGTGACATCGAGGAGCTGTTGGGCCGGGAGGTGCCCAACTGGGCCGTCCGTGGGGTCGAATGACCCGTGCCGGTGTGATGTCCGTCAGATGAGACGTGACGCGCGTTACTTACCGGTCACACCGTCCCTCACGAGCGCTAGGGTCCGCCGAAGAGGCAAACATGAACAGCGTGTGAGCGCTCGTGTGCAGTCATTCGAAGGGGAGTCGCACAGTGGCACGGAAGCTTGCCGTCATCGGCGCCGGCCTGATGGGTTCCGGAATCGCCCAGGTCTCCGCGCAGGCGGGCTGGGACGTCGTGCTGCGCGACGTCACCGACGAGGCGCTGAAGCGGGGCACCGACGGCATCAAGGCCTCGTACGACAAGTTCGTCGGCAAGGGCAGGCTGGAGGCGCACGACGCCGACGCGGCCCTCGCCCGGATCACCGCGACCACCGACCTGGACGCCGTCGCCGACGCGGACATCGTCGTCGAGGCCGTCTTCGAGAAGCTCGAAGTCAAGCACGAGATCTTCCGCGCGCTCGACAAGATCGTCCGCGAGGACGCCGTCCTCGCCTCCAACACCTCCGCGATCCCGATCACCAAGATCGCGGCCGCGACGGAGCACCCGGAACGTGTGGTCGGCGCGCACTTCTTCTCGCCGGTCCCGATGATGCAGTTGTGCGAGCTGGTGCGCGGCTACAAGACGAGCGACGAAACCCTCGCCACCACACGGGAGTTCGCCGAATCCGTCGGCAAGACCTGCATCGTCGTCAACCGGGACGTGGCCGGCTTCGTGACGACCCGTCTCATCTCGGCGCTCGTCGTCGAGGCGGCCAAGCTCTACGAGTCGGGCGTGGCCACCGCCGAGGACATCGACCTCGCCTGCAAGCTGGGCTTCGGCCACGCGATGGGCCCGCTGGCCACGGCGGACCTCACCGGCGTCGACATCCTGCTGCACGCCACCAGCAACATCTACACCGAGTCCCAGGACGAGAAATTCGCCCCGCCGGAGCTGATGCGCCGGATGGTGGACGCCGGTGACATCGGACGCAAGAGCGGGCAGGGCTTTTACAAGCACTGAGGGCCCTGAAAACCGCACAGGCCCCTGGCGCATCACACGACCGGGTGAATTCGGTATCGGTTCGCTTACAGACGGCAACCTCTGACCGCTTCCCGCCGTCAGAAGTTGCATCACCTGGCACACGGCAAGGCAACTCATTCGCGGAGCACGGCACGTACGTACAGGGGAGCGAATATGTACATCAGGGGCGACCACGCCGAGCTGGTCGTCGGGGGCCGCCTCGACGTCCGCAGCGCGGCGGACGCCCGTACGGTCCTGCACTCGGCCGTCGACGACGGAGTCGGCGATCTGGTGCTGGACCTGTCCGAGCTGGACTCCTGGGACGCCACCGGGCTCGGGGTGATCATGGGGGCACACCGGCGGGCAGGCCGCTGCGGCCGACGGCTGGTCCTGCGCGACGTACCGCCGCAGATGCAGCGCCTGCTCGTCGCCACCAGGCTGCACCGCATCCTGGCGATCGAGGGCGGCATCGGGGTGGAGTCCCTGCCCCGGGTGTGACCCCCGGCGCGAGTGTGGCCCGGCGGGGAGGGGGTGCCTGACCTGTACGTACGGAACGCACGACACACTGAATCCTCACGAGACTGTGATGTCCCGGACGGCGTAGGACCCCGGTCTGTCGGAGATACTGTGCCAAGGTTCAGGGTTCGGTCGCCTGCGGCGTGACAACCCTCGAGCGGGCCCGGACCAGAAGCGACAGCGCGGTGTGCAACAGGTCGGGAGGGGCCGGAGCTGGGCACACGACGCTTTTGGGGGGCTTGAACCTGATGGACCCGAACAACCGGGAACTTGAGGAGTACGGCCAGGACGACGGGCCCGCCTCCCGGTCGAACGCATTCGAGACCGGGGCAGGCCATGCGCCGCGCCCACGCCCGCCCAGGGACTCCCTCACCTCCGACTTCACACCGCAGGCGCCCGCACTCGCCCGCACGGTACGGCTCGTCGCGGGCGACTACCTGCTCACCGTCAATCCCGTCGACGGCAGCGAGATCGAGGTCTGTCCGCCGGGCGAACGCCCGGGACCGCCCGAGAAGTTCACCGCGGCCCAGCGCGCCGAGTCCGCCCGCGCGGCCAGGCCGCCGGTCCCGCCCGGCCCGCCCCGGCCCGAGCTGCCGCTGCCGGCCCGCCAGGACGAGCGTGAACGCCTGGTGCGACTGCTCGCCCGCGGCCGCTCCGTCCGCCTCACCGGCTCCGCCGGCTCCGGCCGCACCAGCCTCCTCGACATCGTCGCCGAGGACTGCGCGGACCTCGCTCCCGACGGTGTCATCCGCCTCAGCGGCTTCCACCGCACCGCGAGCGATCTGCTGTACGACCTCTTCCACGCCGTCCACAGCGCGCCCCTGCACCGCCCGGACCAGGACGAGCTGCTCGGCCACGTCCGGGAGATCGGCGCGGTCGTCGTCCTCGACGACATCGAGTTCGGCGGCGCCGCCCTCGACGAGCTGCTGGACGCCACGCCCGAGTGCGCCTTCCTGATCGCGGCCACGCCCGACGTGCCCGCCCCGTCCGCCGACTCCGCGCTCGAGGAGATCTTCCTCGGCGGCCTGGAGCGCGCCGACGGGCTGGAACTCCTGGAGCGCTCCGTCGGCCGCGTCCTCACCGAGGAGGAGTCCAACTGGGCCGGCGACCTCTGGTTCGAGTCCGAGGGCCTGCCGTTGCGCTTCGTCCAGGCCGGGGCCCTGCTGCGGCAGCGCGACCGGCAGCGGGCCGGGGTCGTCGACGAGTTCGGCGTCCACACGGACCTGACTCCGGTCGACGCACCCTTCGACCAGTCGTTCGACCAACTCTTCGATCAGCCCTTCGATCAGCCCTTCGACCCGGACGACGTCGAGAACGTTCCCCTGCCCTCGCTCGGCGAGGCCGCCGCGCCCGCCCCGCTGCTCGCCGCCCGGCTCAGCGACTCGGCGCGCGCCACCCTGCGGTTCGCCGTCGCACTCGGCGGCGAGGTGCCCCACCAGGCGCACCTGCCCGCCCTGGTCGGCGACACCCACGCGGACGCCGCGCTGGGCGAGCTGGCCGCCTGCGGACTGGTCTCCCAGGCCGGCTCCCGCTACCGCCTCGCCGCCGGCGTCCGGACCCAGCTGGAGGCCGCCGGATACGGCGACGACACGGAGTCCCGGGCACTCACCGCCGCCCTGCACTACGCCTGGTGGGCCGGACACCCCTCGGTCACCCCGGAGCGGGTGTGCGCCGAGGCGGACGCCCTGCTCGCCGCCCTCGGCGTCCTCGTACCGGCCACCATCGCGCCCGCCGAGGGCGAGGAGAGCGCCACCGTGCACCTGGCCCGCACCGCGGCGCCCGCCTTCGCGGCCGGGCTGCACTGGGGCGCCTGGGAGCGGGTGCTGCGGTTCGGCGCGGAGGCCTCCCGGCTCGCCGGAGAGGTCGCCGAACAGGCCTACTTCCGCCACGAACTCGGCGTCCTCGCACTCTGCGGCGGACAGCTCGACCGGGCCCGGGCCGAGCTGGAGTCCTCCATCGGCCTGCGCGGCGCCCTCGCCGACAAGCGCGGCACCGTCGCGGGCCGCCGCGCCCTCGCCCTGGTCGCCGACCGCTCCGGAACGGTGCCCGGCCTTCCCGCCACGATGGCGGAGGAGGTGCCCGAAGCGCGGTACGAGGAGTCGCAGTCGCCCCCGGGCGGTGTTCCGGCGGCCTTCCCGACGCTCCAGCCGCCCACCGACAGCGGCACGCTGGTCACCTACAGCCCGTCCTCCGGCACGTCCGGGCGGTCCGTGTCGTCCCGGGTCCCCGGCCTGTCCCCGTCGACGCACAAGGCGCGGGGCGGCCTGCGGGGCATGGCCCGGCGCAACCTCGTGGCGTCGGGCGCGGGCGCCCTGCTGGTGGCCGTGCTGGGCACGGTGGTCACGCTCGGCGCCACCTCCAACAACGACGCCAACCCACCGGCCGACCAGGTCGGCGTCAACCCGTCCGTCAGCCAGGGCACCGACGACGGCAGCCTGGGCGCGGATGTCCCGAAGAACGACGACGACGGCGACACCGGCACGGCGACCAGCCGGCCGACCGACCCCGGCCCCGACGGCACCTTCGGCACCGCCGACGACCCGACACCGACGGACCCGGCGACGCCGTCCGACGACCCGAGCGGGACGACGGGGCCGAGCGACGGGCCGTCGACCTCGTCGAAGCCTTCGTCGTCGCCCAACCCGCCCACCTCGTCGTCGAAGCCGCCGACGGACACCCCGACCGACTCGCCGACGGACACGCCCACCGACACCCCGACGGACACCCCGACGGACACTCCGACGGATCCGCCCACGGACACTCCGACGACAGCCCCGGAGACCTCCGACTCGGCCAGCGGCCCCGCGACCTCCAGCGCGCCCGTGGAGACCAGCAGCTCCACCGGCACCCCGGCCACCGGCGAGGCGGGTTCACCGAGCAGCTCGGAGCCGGTGATCTGACACCCCGTACGTGTGCAGGGCCTGGTCCACCAGCGGACCGGGCCCTGCACGTCGTACGTCGTACGGGAGTGACCGTTGTTGTCAGAACAGCCGCAATTTGTCGTCCTCGATGCCACGCAGGGCGTTGTAGTCGAGGACCGCGCAGCCGATGCCGCGGTCCGTGGCCAGCACGCGGGCCTGCGGTTTGATCTCCTGCGCGGCGAACACACCGCGGACCGGGGCGAGATGGGGATCGCGGTTCAACAGGTCCAGATAGCGCGTGAGTTGCTCGACACCGTCGATCTCACCGCGCCGCTTGATCTCCACCGCGACGGTCTGGCCGTCCGCGTCCCGGCACAGGATGTCGACGGGGCCGATCGCCGTCATGTACTCGCGGCGGATGAGCGTGTAGCCCTCGCCGAGGGTCTCGATGCGGTCGGCGAGGAGCTCCTGAAGGTGTGCTTCCACGCCGTCCTTGATCAGGCCGGGGTCCACGCCCAGTTCGTGCGAGGAGTCGTGGAGAACTTCCTCCATCGTGATGATGAGCTTCTCGCCCGCCTTGTTGATGACGGTCCAGACGCCGTCGTCGTCGCCGGAACCCTCCTTCAGCGTGCAGGGCGGCGACATCCAGTTCAGAGGCTTGTAGGCCCGGTCGTCCGCGTGGATCGAGACGCTGCCGTCCGCCTTCACCAGGATCAGCCGGGGGGCCGAGGGGAGGTGGGCGGTGAGCCGGCCCGCGTAGTCGACGGAGCATCGGGCAATGACGAGACGCATGGTCGGCAACGCTACTCGACGGGCACAGGTGCACGCGATTCGGCCCGGTAAACCCCTGTTCGGTTGTGGCCGATTGTGGGCCCAATGAGGCCTCCGCATGTACGCATTCTGCTGGTGCCGTCACCGTCCGTTGCATACCGTAGGAAACGGGAGGTCGCGAGTTGTGTACGCAGCGTGTTCGATATCGCGAACTCCCTTTATCTGTCCGGCAACCCCTGGCTAACGGGGGTGCGAGAGGAGAACCCATGTCGCTCGACGTCTCACCGGCCCTACTCGAACAGGCCGAGCGAGGCGAGGTCGACGAAGCTGCCTTCGTCGACTGCGTCCGGACCTCCCTGCCCTACGCATGGGAGATGGTCAGCTCCCTGGTGGCCCAGCTGAAGGTCGACGGCGGTCAGTTCGCCGACAACCAGACGCCCCCGCCGGACGAGCAGGCACGCGGTCAGCTGCTGCGTGCGCTCGCGAGCGACGCGATACGCGGCGCGCTGCAACGGCACTTCGGGGTGCGGCTGGCCTTCCAGAACTGCCACCGAGTGGCGGTCTTCCCGTTGGACTCCTCCGTCGACGAGACGCTGGCGCGCTTCACCTCGGTGCGCAACCAACTGTTGAACCAGTCCCCGGAGTTGCGGGACTGCTGACGCAGTGAGCTGTCGGCTTGCCGCTCCCTATGCGGGAGGTGCTTCAGTACCGGGGCGGCAAGCCCCCTGCCGGACAGTACAGTTGACGGGTCGTCAGCCGAGGTGCGGGATGACCTCGGCGCCCAGCCGCCGTACGTTCTCCTCGGTGGCCGCGAGGTCTCCCGAGCCCTCGACGAGCAGGGCGAAGCGGGAGATGCCGGTCCGCTCGCTGGTCGCCGCGAGACGGTCGGCGCACAGCCGGGCGGTGCCCACCGGGTGCAGTCCGCAGAGCAGTTCGGTGTACGCCAGCGGGTCGCGCATCCCGCGTTCGCGGCCGTCCACGGTGATGTGGGCGCCGAGCCCGTACTTCAGCCAGTCCGGCATCGCCTTCAGCAGCGTCTCCACCGCGTCCCGGCGCCGGTCCGCGATCTGGCAGACGCCGGCCGAGACATGGGCCGCCGAGAGGACCTCCGCCGGCGGATGCCCGCACGCGCGCGCGTGCCCGCGCCACAGGGCGACCATCTCGGCCTTTTCCTCGTCCCCCACGTGCATCCCGAGCAGCATCGGCAACCCGCGCTCGGCGGCCAGCCGCACACTCGCCGGGGAGGTGCAGGCGACGACCACCTCGGGCCCTGCGGTGTCGGTCAGCGCCTCCGAGGGCCGGGGTACGACCGGCACCTCGCGGAACGTGAACCGCTCGCCCGTGGCGGCGACCGCCGGTTCGCGCAGCCAGCGCACCAGCAGATCGAGTGATTCCGGGAACCCCGACTCGTACGCCTCCAGGCCCGCGCCGAACACCTCCAGGTCGACCCACGGGCCGCCGCGCCCCACGCCCAGCGAGAAGCGGCCGCCGCTCGTCAGGTGCAGCAGCGCGGCCTGTTCGCCGAGGGCCACGGGGTGGACGGTGGGCAGCACGCTGACGGCCGTTCCGACCTGGATCCGGCGGGTGCGGCCGAGCAGCAAGGCGGCCAGGGTGATCGCCGACGGGCAGGTGCCGTACGGCACGAAGTGATGCTCGGCCAGCCAGACCGCGTCCAGCCCGGCTTCCTCGGCCACCTCGGCGGAGCGGACCGCGCGGTGCAGCGCCTCCCCCTGGCCCTGCCCCGGGAACTGGGCCGCCAACACGAAACTACCTACGTGCATTGCTTTTCCTGCTTCCTTGGCTCCGACTCGGAGCTCCCCCACACGGCATAACCGTCTGACACGTGCCGAGGACACGGTCTGGCGAAGGGATTTGCGGATTGTCTGCAGAATGAGTCGCCACGGAGCAGTACTTGTGGGGGTCGGTTCCCTACGTCTACCCCGGCCCGTGCCGCGTAGGCTGGACACGAGCCCTGCATCCTGTATAGCCCCGTGAGGTGTCCTGTGTCCCCGCGTCGCAACCGACCCAAGGGATCCGACTCGTCGAGCCACAGCGCCGAGGACGACCGGCCCGGCCGTTACGGCGGCTGGCAGAGCGCGGAGGACTGGCAGGGCGAGCAGTGGAGCGTGCGGCATGTGGCCGGGGCGAGCGCGCAGGGCAAGACGTACCGCTGCCCGGGCTGCGAGCAGTTGATCCCGGACGGCGTTCCGCACGTGGTGGCCTGGCCGGAGCACTCGGGCGTCGACGAGCGTCGTCACTGGCACAAGGCGTGCTGGAACGCGAAGGACCGCCGCACCACGCGGGTGCAGCGGTCCCGTAACGCGCCGAGATTCTGAGGCCCCGGCCTTCCCGACGTGGGTTACACGTCCCGCCTCTCCAGCAGGGCGTAGGCACCGGCGAACGCGGCGACCGTCACACCGAGGGCGATCCACAGCGGGTCCCAGCCGGACGGGCCGGACTCGGTGAGGGAGTTGGAGTAGAAGACGCTGAGCTGGTTGGGGATGGAGTACTCGAACAGGGCCGTGCGCAGACTCTCCAGCGACTCCGAGAACATGAACAGCGCGATGACCAGCGGGGCCAGCACCAGGCCGATCATGATGGTGATCGCGCCCGCCGAGTGCCGGATGATCGAGCCGACGACCAGCGAGATCAGCCCGAGCAGCGCGATGTACAGCGAGATGCCGACCGTGCCCTTCAGCCACTCCTGGCCGCTCGGCTCCCTGGCGTCGTCCAGCATGGCGACGTCCGCGAGCGCGACGACGAGGGCCGACGCCAGGGTGACCACGAACGCGACCGCGAAGAACACGATCGACTTCGCCGCGAGGACCCGGCCGCGGGACGGGCACGCCACCATCGTGGTGCGGATCATGCCGGTGCCGTACTCGGAGGCCGTGGTCAGCACGCCCAGCGTGATCACGCACATGCTGCCGAGCAGCAGCCCGAAGAACCCGAACGACAGCGGGTTCTCGTTCTGCAGGCCCCCCGGTTCGGTGTTGGCGGCGACCAGCGCACCGGTCCCCAGTCCGATGCCGATGACGAGCAGCACGAACACACCGAGCGTCCACATCGTGGAGCGCACCGACTTGATCTTCGTCCACTCGGAGGCGAGCGCGTGCCCGAGGTGCGTGCGCACGACCGGGATCGGCGAGGTGTAGCTGGGGTACGACGGTCCGGGCGCCGCCTGCCAGGCGGGGTCGGCCTGCGGCATCGGGGGCTGAGGGGTGCTCATCGGGCGTCCTCGGGCTTGGT
>Ga0307510_10012526_pt1 | contig 10058 bp, 6 predicted proteins | sample 12_EM_MG_FD_207224 | JGI IMG/M metagenome (GOLD analysis project Ga0307510, IMG submission 207224) | Populus trichocarpa ectomycorrhiza microbial communities from riparian zone in the Pacific Northwest, United States - 12_EM | ecosystem: Host-associated > Plants > Roots > Unclassified | place... | reverse complement strand
CAAAAACCCTAACAAAAAAAAAAAAGAAGGAGTTGCAGTCTTTATTGAACTCCTTTTAATTCTCCATGTAGCCATCAGATTTCACAAAATCACATTTCGAATTTCGATTTAATTATAATTTAATTACAAATAAGAAAGATTACCAGCAGCACGGAAAATAATAGTAAATAAATAAGAAATCCAATTCGATAAATGAACAATCAATTCAGCATCAATTAGAAGAAGATAAGGAGAGATGGATACAAAAATGAGAGAGAGGAATGTGTACGGACATCTTTGAATTGGATGAGACCGAGGTCGCCGATGTAAGAGACAGTGTGGTGAGCAGATTCGATAGGGATGATAAGCTGCACCAATTGCATCGCTTCTGACCTGAACAGATCCATCGGCGGACAGCATCCTCCTCCTGCTACTCTTGCCTCCGCCATTTCCTTTCCCTTCCTCTCCTATCCTGGACTCGATTTCTCTCTCTGTATCTCGCAAGTCACAGAGATTGATTGAGATTTTTTATGAATTTATTTACGGGGTTACTGATTCAATCAGGTGAAATTGTTTTCTTTTTTTAAAAAAAAAAAAAAAGAAAAGAAAAAAATAACAGAGGAGACGTGAGGGAACAGAGGGAGGAGAAGTCGATTTTCTTCTATTTTCTTTTAAGCGAACTACCACGGTACCACGTCACCTTGCGTACAAGATTTGGCTGTTTTACAGTTATATCCTTGGATTTTTTTTTCTGTTTTTTTTATTGGATTATATATTTCACTTGTTTAAACAAAAAAACAAAATAAGAGAATCCTATTTTAGGACGTTTCCTTTCAGTTTCGTCTTAGATAAATAACGAATACAGACATTGCATTCCATAAATAATAATAATAATAATCCCCAATATATATGGATTCCAAATTAATCTTTTTGAATAAGATTAATTATGATAATATTAGTAGATGAAAATATCTTAATGTCATGAAAATACACGATAATAATCTTTTATTTTATAACATTAATCATTCATTTTATGAGTAAAATAGCCTAATTATATAGGTGTGAAATATATTTTGCTCTAACCAATGATTTACTAATCTTTGAGGAATGGCAAATCACAATAATAATACATTGAATCGAAGACCCACAAGGCTAATCATGAAAAATATAATTTATAATAAATACCATATTTTATATATATATATATATATATATATATATATATATATATGACTTTATGAAACTAGAGTAAATTTGTACAGTTTTTTTTTTTTTAATGTGAGAGAGAACAAAGTTATTATCTTTAGTAATGGATGTGTAAAATGCTATTTACAAAAATGATTAAGACTAGCTTAATTAATTGTTATCAATTAAAAGATAATAGATTTGAGCTTGGAAAGAACAAAAGGGTAAAAATAATCAAAATATTTGGTCTTGGTTTTTTAATATACTTATTAGAAAATAAACTTTGAATCTACTCCGTGGTAATATCTTGTACAAAAACTTCTTATTGCAGGAAAGCGGTCGATAATGAAATTGAATTTATTATGAATAATCATACATGAAAACTAGTGGATCTTTCTCCCAAAAATAAATCATTAGGTCATAAGTGAATATTTAAAAAAAAAAAAAAAAGTTGATGGCACTATTGATAAATATAAAGCTACGCTTGTTGTTAAAGGTTTTAAACAATAAAAAGTTGTGGATGATTTTGACATATATTTACTCGTGTCAAAAATAACTTTTATTCGAATATTAATAGTCATTGCAATTATTAATAGGCTTGAAATATATCAAATAGATATAAAAACGACTTTCTTAAAAGAATGACATTTATAAGAAGGTTTATACATGGAACAACCCCAGGGTTTTATTGTCAATAGACAAGAAGAAAAGGTTTGTAAACTTGTCAAATCATTATATGATTTGAAACAAGCATCTAAACAATGACATGAGAAATTTAATAAGGTTATGTTGTTAAATAAATTTAAAATGAACAAAGTTGATAGATGTGTTTATGTAAGAAATATGGATAAAGGTTATGTCATTGGATATCTCTATGTGGAAAATATTTATTTTAGATAGTAATGATCACATGATCAAGTCTACTAAGAAAATATTAATTCAACAAGTTTAACATAAAAGACTTGGGTGTTGCAGATTTCATAATAGGAATAAATATTACCAGGACATTTGATAGATTGGTATTGTCTCCATCTCATTATGTTGAGAACGTTCTCGAAAAATATTTTAAGGGTGACAATAGCATTGTAAAAATACTAATGAACATAAGTGTCAATCTGTTCAAAAATAAAGATAAGATATTAATAGGCCAATTAGAATATTCTTGGATAATTAAGAGCTTGATACACATTATAAATTGCACAAAACCTGATATTGCTTACTCAGTTAGCAGACTAGGTAGATTTTTAAGTAATCTAACTATAGATTATTAAAACATAATATGAAGGGTACTCAAATATTTGAGGTACAGCGTTGACTATGGGATACACTATATTGGTTACCTGGCAGTACTATAAGGGTATAATGATGCTAATTGGATATCCAACACTAAGGATTCAAAATCCACAAATAAATATGTCTTCACACTTGATGGATAGATGTGTCATAGAAATCCTCCAAACAAGTATTTATCACTATATCCATAATAAAATCAAAGTTTATTACTTTTGATAAAACTGTAAAGGAAGCTAGATGAATTTGTAATTTCTTAGAGGATATTTCATGTTGGTAAAAAACCAGTGCCAGATATTTATGTCCGTTGCTATAGTCAGTCAATAATTAGAAAGGCATAAAGTAGTATGTATAATGGTAAGTGAGTGTGTGTATGTGTGTGTATAATAGACATAATACCATTAAGTACTTGCTCCCAAATAAAATTATTTTCATTGACTTTGTAAACTCAAAGAAAAATATTATGGATCTGCTAATTAAAAGTTTGTTGAGAAAGCTTGTGTATAATTCATCGAAGGGAATGAGCTTAAAGCTTTTAAAAGATAAAAGAGTGTAATGATAGTAACCATACCTAATTAAAAGTTTATGTCAATAGCATACCTTTATAATGATAAACTATCAATCCATACTAATTATTTTTAAATTACAATATTATTACATAAACTAAACATATTTATACACTACTCTATATATATTTATAAACTTTGGTTTTCAGAAACATGGTGGCGCATGCTATAAAGGTTGTGGTTGAGGTTGATTCTGAGGTGGCAAAGCATGATTGGTTGGTTGGAGGAGTAATTGTAAGGGAGCGGTATGGTGTATCGGCGTCTGCACCGGGTTCGAGTGGCCGGAGAACAGTATGTGTTGCTGATTGGGCTGGACGCGAGTTCTTCAGGTGATGATGGGCCGCCTGAAGAGGAGTCGGAAGCCATTGATGCAGAGCTAGAGACTGTTTAGGCATGGAGGGAAGATACGGGAATTTCTTCTGGGTTGATTTCGTGGGAAATGGAGGTGATTTTAGTGCCAGATTATCTTGGTCTTGATGAGTTTGTTTCTAGAGCGTGTTTGAGAGTGTAGTTATAATTATTTTTTAAAATGCTTTTTATTTGAAAATGTATAATTTTTTTTTAAAAAAAAATTATCTTTTATATTAGCGCATCAAAATAATTTAAAAATACCAAAAATATTTTTAAAAAACAAAAATAACAGGACCTTAATAAAATCTTAAAATGAGAGGCCCAATGGATAGGCTATGACTTCTGAATCCCAGGCTCTTGCTTTTATAACCACAAGACCCACAGCATGGCCGAAGCTGCTCATCAGACGTGTGTGTGTGTGTGAAATGAGAAAACAGACCAAAACACAGAATGATTGATTAATTTCATCAATGAAAGAGCCATATTTAGCAATGATTTTCTGGTTCTAATATACATGGATCAAATAAGCTTAATTTGCAGGAGGAATTGGTCACATAATTGGATATAATTAAGAGACAATCAGAGTATTAATCTGCACCCAAGAAAGGAGTAAACTAGGACAAGAAATTATAGATGCCTAGATGATGTCGTTGGTACATAAACTAATTAGCAGATTAATTAATCTCCATACTAGATTAAACACACGATACAGAACTGAAGATTGCCTGCCATGAAATGTACAGTACTATACGTTACATTCAAATTTACAGCCAGATGTAAGCCATCTTTACCATGGCCAGTAATTAAGAACCTGAATGATCTTCGAAATACAAGAACCAGAAAAATAATAATATATAAATCGCAATACAGTTTAATCTGTGAATTTCAATCGTGTTTTTTTTTACAAGTTTTGCAAGCATTCTAGTTATTCAGTGATCCTGCAACTTCATCCGCAAAGAAAGATTGAAATCTACCGCTTACCTCTCTTGTCTATTATGCCATGGCTGCAATAATACATGTAGTTACGTAGAAATAATAGAAAAACACCATCTTTTCATGCAGGAGACATTTTGGCTCTCCATTTAATATATACGCACACCAGCTAACTGCTCGGGTATAGTACTAAAAGTATTTTATATATATATAGTACTAAAAGTTGCTGTATAGGGTAATAAAATACTGACATTGAGTGAAGGATTGAGTTCTAAAATAATATATATATATATTGAATTTGATAAGCATAGGCATCGAATAGCACCCGTTAATTTATGCAGCTTAGGAACATATAGGCATATAATAGCCCGGAATGAGCATCTAGACTTTTATCCAAATAAATAATCACATATAGTTGGATTCATATATCTAAAAAAAAAAACATATGAGGGGTTTCCTGTGATGCTTAAGAATATAAATAAAACAGTATTTAATTTTGTTTTGATTAATTTTATGCTTCTAGCACTAGTTGATTTGCTGTTAATTAATCATAGCTATAGAAGACAATCATGCATGATCTTGGTAATTCATGCTTATCAACCGCATGCATTCATGCTTATCATCAGAAAGATTGTATAGCATTTAAGCCGAAGCATCAAAACATCCCTAATTTCTCCTCTTTCGTATTATTACATATAATTATTGTTTTGCAATGACCTAATTAATATCTAGTATCATGAACAATACAAGTGCTCTCATGCTTGTTCTTCTTGCATCCAATGGCGATCTTCACCAATAATTTGAGTATAGTACTGTCTTGAGGGAAAATTAACAATTACCAGAATGATGCAAGTTCAAGCATCGAAACTCTTAACAGTCTAGCTAGCTAGCTCATAAATGAGGCTCCCTAGCTTTGTCTCTACTAGAATATAGATGATGGTGTTCTAGTTCTGAGCTCTTGTCATGCACAGGGTCTCGTTTTTTGATGAGATTTGATTTGCCTCTAAGAAAAAGAAAAGAATTTCAGAGCAGTTTGAGACAGCAGGAAACAGCCTCCTGCCCCCAGAGACACATTACCATCACAAAATGATGCCTAACAAAACAAAAAAAGTACTTTACATCTTTGCACTACCAAACTAGTAATAAAATAGAAGTCCCATCTTCTATTTAATTAATAAAGTAAAGGATCGGTGCATAAATCTTCTAGGTGAACATCATGAATAGGATTTTTCTTATTTGAGAAGAAAAAAAAAGGCTAAAGAACTACATTCTCATAGGGGATGCTTGTGAGGTTTCTCAAGGCATGCAGGTCATGCTGTGGGTAAAGGTTGATGTATGGGAGTGAATTTTAATATGTTTTTTTTATTAAAATTTAATTAATTTTCTTAATATTTTTGAATCGTTTTGTTGTATTAATGTAAAAAATAAAATTTTAAAAATAAATAAATATTATTTTAATAGTTTCCAAAGAAAAAACAACCTAGAAAACAACCATTATAAAACTAATAAACGCACTCATAATCTATTCACATAAAAACATCATTGGTTGACCCACTCTTGTGTCTTTTGTCCCATCCAAATTGTTGTCTATCTTCCACGAGAAGTCATTTGATCTTTACAAGCAAAGGATCTTTAAAACTTTCTTTTCTACCTTTCTGAATGAGAATCCACTTAAAAATTTCAATTCTGAGTTAGGCGCAGCATCTTCACTCAATGCCTAGCCATTCCACAACGACTCTTGTACCATGGTTCCATTTCCAAGTACAAGGGATATATTCGAGTGGCTGTGTCACTGGGAGTATCAATCTTTTCCCATTGTTTATTAATTAGTATGTTTGTCTCTTCAGCTAACATTAGAAAACCTACCTAAGCAAGAGGTTTATGTAGCGCTTTCAGATGAAGTCATCATCTCCAAAATCTCACAAAGATGCCTACCAAATCTCTCTCCTTCTTTTTTTCTGGTTTAAACCATTAAGTATCCAACTTTAGGGTTTAGCTTATGCTTTGTGGTGAGAGTGTGTGATTCTGATTCCCCCCTCCCCCTCCCAGAGAACAAAAGAATGCAATGAGTACTAAACTAGAAGTGCATTTTTCACTCAAGATCTATATTACCGTGACATACAAAGACAATATCCTGTTAAGATCAGACACATGAATCAACGACAAGACATGATGACTATGCATGTCAACGTAATATTAAGCATTTTCCTTCTTTCTGCGGTTAGTAATTCTAATTCCTATTCAAGAAAAAAAAATCAATAAAAGCTGATGAAAAGCATTACTGTGTTTCCTTTTTCTTGCAGACGTTCCAAGCTGATGACAAGCTGAATATTTTGGCTTTGATGCCCATGCATTGGTGAAACAACTATAATATATAAACCTGTAAAAGCTATCTTAATATATAAACCTGTAAAAGCTATCTTAATTACTAAAATCTTCGTAGCTTCTCTCTAAACACACAAAGAAGCAGATACAGTCCAGCTTAAGGCCGGCAAAGAAACGGATAAACTGGAAAAGGTAGCTTCGAAGTTCATAACAAACAATTTTGGGAGATCGAAGAAACATTAAACCTGGGCTCAGAAGATAATAAAGCAACAAGGAAATCAATAAGAAGACAAACTGAAAAATCAGTCTGCAGGAGCATGCCACATTTAAAATATTTGAGACTAATTGAACATTAAATTATATATATAAATATATTAAGATTTGAACAAAGAACAAAATCTCCAGTTATTCATTTCTAGTTCAATGGATACTCATAGGAAGAACCATAACCACGAATATGTGGCGATTTATGGTAATATAGAAGAGAGGAAAATCCAATTTATGATTGACAAAAAAAGTTGGGGATCCTTTTAACATTTTAATTCCCTTCTTTTTGATAACTACAAAAATCAAGACTGATGAGCCCTAAGATTTTGGGTGCAGGAAAAGTTGCGTACCGGACATGGAAGCAGTAAGGGGAAATGGATATGAAGGGTGTGCAAGAGATTCTGCAGCACCTGAAGTTGAAGCTAAAGCGCCAGGAGTTAGGGCATCTGCACTTGGGAGATTAGGCTCTTGAAGTTGTCTGGAAGAGCTTTCACCAAAGTAATAACGACTTTCATGAGGACCTTGATCGTAGAGAATTCCCTTGAAAACACGGCCTCCTATATTAACACTCGTTTGATATGCAAATTGATCAACTGATTCATCAATGGAGCTCACTCTAAAGCAACGAAATGTGACTGTTGAGTTCACTTCAGCAGGAAAATTCTCGATTTCTAAACCTAAAAAAGACCCAATATACACCATTAAAACTCTTAAAAATAAGCAAATCGTTAAAACAAAGATAAACTTCGTGATGAAAGATAAGGAGAATCATGTATATGGATATGCAATATGCTCTTTGTCATAGCTACACCCTTGACAGTAGAATAGAATAAAGAGTAGTACTACATATATAGCTACTAGGATTACTATGTTCATCACATACATATCAAGCAAGTGATATGGTTTTCTTGAGTTTTTTCTTGACAATATCTAAATAGTACAGAATAGATCTAAAGGAACTGTAACAGTACCTGTTGAGGGATTTTCTCTGGGCCTTTTAGGGTTGTGTCCTTGAAGCTGCTGTTGTTGACAAGGCAAAAGATTTTGAGCCCTCTGTCGCCGTCTACAAGCGGGAACCCAAGTGCTCTTAACATGTGTTTGACACTGAAATCCTTTACTGTTACAGCATGTTCTGCATCTCATGTAAACACAGTCTTTCTTAGCTTGGTTTCCACATTCTTGACACCTTGAGCCCCCCAAATTACTTCCTTGTCTCATCATCATCATCATCACCACCACTATTCATCACAAAAGAAAAGCCCCACCATTCCTCACTGTTGAATTCCCTTCTTTTCAGCTCCTACTTATCCTTGTTCAACCTTTCTACAGTACCAGACTGATTCAACAGGGATTTTCTTTGGGAAGGTGATCTTGTTTTGATGGCGGTAATGGATGTGTTGTTTGTAGTTTTGGGTTGGTGGGGTCAAATCATTTGGTTTCTTATTTTTTGTTCACGACCATGCTTAGTTCGTGAGAATTGTAGGATTCTTCAGCTTTTCCAGATACTACTCGAACTAGTAATGCTTAAGAATCATTGTTTTGGTAAATTAAGTGCTCATAAATGAAAGAGTTACCAAATAGGATGAATGGTAGCCGCCATAAAACCATCGATCATCAGTGCTTCAAGTATTCAAAACCCATTCATTCTCCCAGCCGTTACCCAGTGAGCTAGCACTAGTAGCAAATAAAGAATAGGCATAGTACCGCTACTGATTAATAAATAAAGAAACATGTAACCAAATAATAATAAATTAAAGAGACAGATTAAGAAAAGAAGGGACTTGTCTCATCATTTTAACAATTGAGTTAACTATACCTGATTTGATTGGAGTACTGGGCTGGCTAATGCATGCTTTGAATACAAATTAGTACTGCCAGATTGTGGGGTATTCGTTTGAAGGGCTATGAGAAAATGTTTTTTACCCTCCATCGTCTCACATGACTTGATCAGTTTGGCTCTTTGTGGCCATGATAGGGATGGTTTTTGTAATGGATATGAGCTTGTTTGGCACTTGGCTACAGACATATATATCATTATGCAAAAACAGTAAGGATTTGATTATTCAATATTTGAGTATCCCCAACAATATCTATGATGTTTAAAAAAGTGTGCCTCCAGACTGACAGCGCTATCACTTACTCGTCCTGGCACTTAAAAGGGACCAAGCTGCCGTGACAAAGCCAAACACACGCACACACCAGGTTAAACCGCGACGGTCTTTCCTCCTCCTCCTCCTCCTCCTCTATCTTGTGTACTTTCTGTACGGCTTTTGTTTAATTATTGCCAGTCAAGAGGCTCCCTTTATGGTATTTACCCTAAGCTAATCACTTTCAGAGCCTGCGTCAAACTCGCCCCGTCAGAGGATGGCTGCCTTATCAATTATATCAAAAGAGAAGAAAAACGACCTCTGTTAATTAAGCTTGCAAGAAGCCAAGAACATTTATGATCACAATCTTGCGTTTCCGTGATGGGTCCTCGCTAGCAAAGGTTGTGTTTAATGGCAGCGGATATCCTCATGGTTTCATGCGGGATTTGTCAATTTAAACCATATGATTTGAAAAACATCAATTGATTTCTAGAATGTGTCACGTTTATTTCCCTATATATCTCCTTGAATTGCAATGAATTTTCATCACCTAGAGAATACATGTTGAGAATGTTCTTAGAGTCAACATTTTGTGTTGACTCTTGGAGGGTGGGACACGTATCAAAAACTCATTCATCATATAATTCTTTTCCTTGCATCAAACCCAATTCAGTTTTTTCAAAAAGTTTCGTGTCCGTATAAAGCTTCGATAAATCTCTAGAATTTATTTTTATTGGAATTCGGTCCTTATTTCACAGTGCCATTTCTCTCGCGAATTTCACCAAAATCAAAATTTATTGTTTCTCAAATGAGAAAACTCTATTAAAGTTGATATGATGACACGCGAGTGAAAGTAGTAGAGTTATTAGCTGGATGCCCGCGCTTTGTGACGGGTTTATTTTTTATTTTTATAAAATTTTTATAATAAAATATTTTTTTAATATTAATAAAATATTTTTTCAAATTTATTAATTATTTTATTAATAATATTAATTATAATAAAAAAATAATATTTATAACATAAATAATACTATTTTTTATATGAATATTTAGAATTATAATAAAAATAATAACA
>Ga0307510_10012524_pt1 | contig 10060 bp, 10 predicted proteins | sample 12_EM_MG_FD_207224 | JGI IMG/M metagenome (GOLD analysis project Ga0307510, IMG submission 207224) | Populus trichocarpa ectomycorrhiza microbial communities from riparian zone in the Pacific Northwest, United States - 12_EM | ecosystem: Host-associated > Plants > Roots > Unclassified | place... | reverse complement strand
AAAAACAAAAAAACAAAAACCAAACAACATTATACATCCATAGCCAAAACCCGTAAAACCAACAACTTATCCCGTTCATCAGCACCCTCAGCGTCACAATCTGTGATAAACCGAATCCACAATGCGGGCCAACACCCATCGTTCGACTCTACCCTCAAGTGACTCAGCCATTTGCTACTGCCACGAAACTGTGCCCCGCAACCCAAGCAAGCCACAACATCTTGCGTATGCTTCCGGTACAGCCGCTTCACCGCAAAGCTTAAGGTTCTCCGCCCCCCCAAATCGGTCCCATAAAAGTTTGACGCCATGCCAAAACCATAGTTCACCCTTGACCAAGCAATCCGCATAACGGTCGAAGTGCCTAGACCGATCCTGACGGTGGTTTAACCGCGTCAAACACACCGGACATGACTCCAATCACTCCTGATCCACGGAGAGAAAGTAATACTTGCTGGACAGATTGATCGCGGGGAGAGAGCAGCTAGCCGACGAGTGCACAAGGTTGCACTGCTCGCACCGATACATAGGGGCCGCAATATCTACAACGATTCTTTTCCCATCCCTCACTATGTATGCCGTACCATCAAACAGGTTGCCGAAAGCAACAGACACCCAACCGCAGCTTCTCACGTTCCACGGAATCCCTAGACCCTGTTAGATATTAGGGTAGCAGTAGGTACGGGTAGCTATCCTCATATGTGTTGGGGTTGAGCAGTAGGGTTAGTAGAACCGGTTGTTGGCTCTTGGCGGTCATGTATCTCTATATATACCTTCGGTCATAGATAGGAAATACACTAAGTCATTCTTCCACCACCACCACGTTCCTACAGACCCAGCATGTCGTGTAGCCTGAACCACTTTACCCATGCCGCAACCTTATTGTTGTCGAAGAGGGTCGAACGAGGGGGTCAATTATCGAGGTACCGATTGCACTCTACCCAGTGATGATGATCATCCCTGGACCGGCAATCATCGTGTCCAACCAATCCGGTGCCAGAACGTATGCGGATCAACACAAATAGGTCCAAATGCGACAGCCCACGGAGGTGTCTAAAGTTATGAGGCGTACCACCATAGTAAGTGTGGCCCTTGTCTGAATGCCATAACCTCCATTGTACAAAACGTGCTTTGCGAATCGGAGTGTATGCGCCTGTACCAAAGTCCACGTATTCCCATCGTGCCGGCTCGAGACGCAAGCCACACGCCCTCTTCGCCATCCTATCCACAAGTTCATCACAGAGGATACCAACATGACTGGGGATTTAGCAAAAATCGACACTGTCAATACGTGATAGTAGCGGCGTGAATGCCTCCCATATACCGCTTGTAGTGTCCGAGCTCGACGCACCACGAATCATCCGAATTGCCGTCTGGCTATCCGTAAACATCGTAACAAACCGAGGCGACAGGCCCAATATGTCTCGAAGTAGCGACAGTATGGCGAACAGCTCGCAAGAATCAATATCCCATTCCGCAGGCAAACCACAAGATCCACCCCTCACTTCCACCAACCCAACGTAAGCAATCCAAGCGCATCCACACCCCGTACCCTTGTTGCTACCGTCCACAAATCCAACCATCCCGGATCCCAGTGCAAGATCACAGATCAGCCGCATACCCTCAACCTTGGCCGTTTCTTTATCAGGGGCAATGGCGGACAATTGTGTACCTGACATAACCTCAAATGAGGTCATACGTACTGCAGCCATACCAGGTAGACACCATGCATTCCGAACCGATCCGTGCTACGGAAAAGAATCACAATACCCATAGTTGGGAAATCGCGGGGCGCACCAAGAGCGAATATATGTACCCCTAACATGCGTCGGGGGATACCGCATTCTGAGTGAAGGATAATGTTGGCCAACCGTAGTGGCATCCTAAACAGTGACCGTAAGCAGTCCAGCACATGAATATTGATCTTCTTGACAGCAACATGATCGTCCATAATGAACTCCAGGCCATACTTGACAGTCGGCAGGTAAGCCCCTTGCACCAAGCGCATCACCTCCCAAGCACCAAGACTACCAAACCCCCCAAACCTCCTCGCCAATGCCCCAATACGAGCCCAGACCCCCAGGCCCCTCTTCAACCAGTAGTCTACATGTTTTCCCATCTTGCCATCCTTGGCAAAGCGCATACCAAAACACGTAAATCATCCTCATCCGCCACCTCTACACCATTCAACTCAAGCACGCCCTAGTTATGCTTTCCAAAGCCTATCCACCTTGTTTTCAGCCCACTAAAGCCCATCTCCCGCCCCCTGGCCGTCTCCACACAACCCCCGAACACCTCCTCCAGCCTATTCCTCACCATCCCAACCGAGTCACCGGCAACCCCAATCAGCCCACCATCAATATAACTGATCACCATCGACCTGCACGAAGGTGATACCTGGAGTTGCGGCCTGAATATGTCCGCCATGTAGACCCCGAACAAAAAGGGTGATAGTGGTGACCCCTGAAGGATGCCTTTGCTCAACATGTACTCCTGGGAGATCCAACCGTTGAACCTGAACTGTATCCTGCGTTGTGTAGCCCAGTGACAAATCCACAACACAGGATCGTTGGGACACCCTTGCGCAGTAACGAAGCCCGCCAGAAGGTCCATGTCTCTCCGGTCGAAGCCACCTTCCACATCCATGGAGAGGAGCGCGGTACAGTACCCTTCGTGAGCCTACAGGCATTCATAGATCATCACGCATGCATCATATGTACCACGTTTGCACTGACTACAAAATTGAGTCTCTTCTAGCTCAACATGTTTGACCACCTCCAGAAGGACCATCCGCTCCACCACCTTGGCCATAACCGGTTGAAGGTGGATCTTACGCCACCCTTTCACGACCTCATACCTTGGTTTGTCCGCTTTTCTGATGAGAACCACCTCGCCCAAGTGCCAATCCTCATTCCCAAACCGGACTGCATCCTCCAGGCACTGCACAAACGAGGATCTAGCCTTGCGAGCCCAGAATCGGATAAACAGATAGCTCATGCCATCATAGCATGTAGCAGTATTGCTGGGAGACATAGCCAAAGCCTTGTCCATGTGTTGTCCCACTGTGTCCCAAACCATACAATCGCCCGGGATCAAAACAGAAGGTGGAACCGGGTCTAATGGTGCTGCAATCAGGTCCGATATGTCGGGATGGGATGTTTGGAAGGTACTGTCACCGCAATGCATCGGGGGCAGGTTCCGAGACGTCTCCGATCCCCGCACAAACCGAAAGATATCCGGGTCCTTCGCAGAAGACAGCATCGTGCACATGTTGTCGTACCGTGCCTGGATCATTGCCCCTCTGACCTTCCGTGCAAGGATACAGTTTTCCCTCCCACTTCTATCCCTAACTGAGATATGTCGTAGGCGTCGCACATCGCTTCTCATTCGTTCGAGATCGTCATTCCACCAACGACACCTATCTCTACCATGGCTCATCCGCGGAATGGAATCCACCACTACTGTAGCCTTATCCCATATACCCCGGTCATGCTCATCGATGGCCTTCAGGGAGTCCTCAATCATGTCCCAGTGTGCCAGCTTGTAAGCCGGCATTGGAGGTAGTAACAGATCAGGATCCGCAGCAATCTTGATTATCTGCGCCGCGTGTTGCAAACCTGCCCTATGTGATAGGTGGTACTTCCTGGGTGACCTCTTGAAGGCGCATAGATCGATAACCCAAATATCATCAAATGTAATGACCGTAGGAACCATGAAGTCAAAGTCTGCCAGCACACGTGCCACAGTATTGCCCTGACTGTTATGACCACCCACATCAGCCACATGGCCCCATTGGTCAGGCCTAGCATTCATGTCTCCAACCAACATGTGACACCCTAAATATGGCATCAATGCAGTTTCAACACCCGCCGTGGACAAACCCGGCCGTAGGTATATCCCACCAACATCCATCATCACACCGTCGTCAACCATAATCAAAATAACAGCCAAGCTATCCAAGTAAACGATATCAAACATGCCAAGTAAACTCTTCCGAATAAACACATGCACATCACAATCATCCTTTCCACAAACAAAAACAAAATCACCAACATCCCCATCCTCGTATTCACCTCTTGGACCAGCCGGAGGATCAACAAAAAACAAAACATCAACATAAGAAAACACCTCACACGCCAACACACGATTCCCAACACTCGCCCCCACATTTATAACACATAGGTTAATAAACATTACCATGGAAGAAGGGTATCGTTACCACCAGACCGTGACACATCAGCTGGTGCTGATGGTGACCTCGCAATACCTTTACCCTTATCAAGGCGGGGGACCACAACCTCACGGCTATGCGCAGAACGAACTGGGTTAACCTCTGACCGTAACTTGACCTCTGAAATGCCAACATGAGATACCCCATTATCAACCATGTGTGACGCCAGTGGTGTACCTGGCTGACCTAGGGCTTGACGTCGTAGACATCCACGTGATCGGTCGCTAACACCTAGTACCGAGGAATGGTTAGCAAGAACCGAGGTAGCCGGTCCCAAAACAGGGGGGGAGGACGAGCTTCAATGAAGAGCGGAACACACGCGGTCACCCGTCAAATGATCTTCGGAATGGCACAAGATGCATATCCGCTGAACATGCTGGCAAGCCGTTTCTACCTTCTGGCACGAAAGCACTGGGCAAGTATGACCTCTCGTCAAGTGCGCTCCATAACAAAAGGCACACACAGGCTTGTTCTTGCACTCTCCTGCCCGATGACCAACTGTTTGGCAGTTGGCACATACCACAGTAGGGTTGGCCTCATGCCATGCACGGCATACACGATGGCGTCCCGCCACAACTATACGCGGACTGGCCACCGTTATAATAGCAACAACCTCTGGGGTCTTCTCCAGAACGAGGATAAGACCAGCATTGTTGACCTTTTGTTCCTTTAGCTTGGGCAGCCTCCCAGCCCATGATGGGCGTGCCGCGATGGAAACACCCGGGTTGCTCTGTTCAATGTCAGCAGCCAACTGGTCAAACGCTGAATGGCCCTCCCATTCAGAAGGCTGCCATCCTCCCCCAAATCGTGATAGCGGGACCATCCCCACAAACACCTTCAATTTCTCCGTATCCCGGGCAAACGTAAAATCATCGAACCCCAACCGTTCCAACACCTCACGTCGTGCGGGGTAGTATCCCACAATATCATCCACCTTGGTCGCCGCAAGTGTTAGCAGCTCATCGCCCCACTTACCAGAAGAGCACATGGACAAGTATGCCCCGCAGTTAAGACGGAATAGGGCATTATTCAACGTATCCCTGATACGTCCGACATTAATACCGGTGGGGAGGATACACTTCTCATGCCGCGCCCTTGTCAACTTGATGGTCACGTGACGTGACCTCGCCGGAATAGAAGTAACTGGGACGGGGGAGACCGCTTTCTGACGTCCGAAGTGTTTTCGTCCAGCAACGACATTGTACCCATCGGGTGATGCATTGGATGCAGCAATCGAGGCGAAGGACTTCGTAACCCCTGCCCCGCCCATAGTTGCATATGCCGGACACCGAAGAATGGTAACCGGAACAGCCGGAACGATCTTATCACTATGCACTTTAGCAGCAGGAGCAACACTCTCCTTAGCCGGCCTAGACGCATTCTTGTTCCTCCTGTTATCTGGCTGTACAGCCTTAGCAACGGGAGCCATGCGCTCATTAGAAGGGCCCGCCGTAGCACGAGTATTAGTAGTGCTAGCCTTATGGAGGGGGGGAAACCTTAGCCCCAACTAACGGAATAGCTGGTATCGTAGTCCCAGCCGTCTTCCGAACAGTATTCTTACCCTGACATTTGGGACATCCGTTCGCCATGACATCAGCCTTCCATGTCAACAGCTGCTTAACCTCAACCTCCAGGGCCTCAACGATATCACGAAGACAATTGAATAAGTTCCTCTCATCCTCAACCGCTGTCTCGAGCCTAACAATCTTGTCATGATCGGTCAGCACAACTTTGTCAACCTTCTGAGCTCACTGTTCGACATCATCCATGAAGTCTAAACTTCCATCACAAGAGTCTAGCTCCGCCGGCCTGGGTGCAATAGTCCCGGCCGCATACTCTGCCAGCGCGCCGAGAATGTCCTGTGTAGCCGAAAGCGAGTACAGAACGGTAGCCGGAAGCGAGGGGCCCACACTAGAATCAGCCATAGCCTTCTTTGGTACAGCATGACGGCTGTCACCAAGACCATTTAGTTCGGTAGTCTTATCGTCTTCGAGAGACATAGCTACATCGTTAACCACAACAGAGGAAGGAACATAGTCCAAATCGCTTGCCCTGTCAAGTGTCATACCCTTATACAAAGTCCTCTCCGACCTCCCAAGGTCTAGAATAACTGAGGGCCAGGAACTACTAAATTGCGAGACACATCCCACAACAACCACTGCATCAGATGTGCTATCCTGAGCACCTTCCATTAGTTGTTCCCCAACTAAAGAGGCCGTACCTGTAGTGGAAGCACTCATGCCAGATGAGGCTCCAAAAGAGAGAGTCCTGGCTATGCTCAGAATAAAGCATCCCAGCCGAGTTATCCTTGTCAATGCGACACCCCTTCGGACATCCCATAGCTGCCATCACTTCCCTAGCCGCCGTAGCTATCTCGTTCATAACGGTGGGATTAGCATCCCTAATGCATTGAATCAATGTATCATCCCGAGAACTGTTTGCACATCCCCCGACATGAGAGATCACAATAGAAAAACCCCCCGGAACGGCGTCAGAAGCTGACCGGACCTGAACCAAAAGCCGCCCATCGCCTCCAAAGGGTCCTTGCTCCATAGCCTCCACCAGACTTGAAGGGATTACTAGGTATACCTAGATATCTCGCCCTAACAAGACCGTGAAACAACTAAGGGAAACAAAAAAAACACAATGTAAACTATCGCAACTGATTTTTGTCGATGTGTCAAAAGATGATTGGATAAAAATAAAGATAACACCGATTAGTGCCCGTAGTGCGACGCTAAAAGTGAGTGAAATTCGGTACAGCCGAAGGGATACTCAACTAACTAAAAACTAACGGTGAAAACAGGGGTGTAAATAAGATAAGAACGGAGCTCTCTCTCTTATCCTCCTATCCTTCCTTCAATCTCCACGCCGGTCCATTCTCTTCAACGCATACCCCCCTTTCCCTTCCGCAAAGAACTAAAATTTATCTTGCTAACCAGCGAAAAAACAAACGTTACAAAGAAAACTTCTTCAGGCCCCATAGCCCCCGTGCGCCCCACCCTCCCTCCATTTTTTTCCGATACCCCACCGATCCCGGACACTTCTCCCGAGGTTTGTCAAACGATATCGGGATAGGTTGCGCTTACGCTGCCGAGCAGCATCAAAAAAGTTGCCCCCGGCGGGCGTATCAATCCAGAGCGCATGTCCGAACTTTCTCTTTCTAAACGATAATGGGATAGCTGTGTGCATGCCCGATAGGTCAAGCATGCTAACTGACATCGAAGAATTCCAACTCTAGTTAGAAGGAATGGGGGCTCTCTTTAGTTCCTTTAGTTTTTCCCATACAGTTTCTTCGAAGGCCTTTGTTTTCTTGATTCTAAGTTCTCAGAATTGAGCGATCCCGGAGGTAATGGCAGGTCTGTGCTATTTCACTACATGGCTGGGCTATACTTTTCTTATTTAGATGGATACGGTTTTGCAATCAAAAATCTCTGCCGTTAAATATTACCTCTTCTCTATCAAAATGGTCGTCCATTACTCCATGAAGTAATCGAAGCTACCGAGTGACGTTCTATGATGCCGATTAGCGAAAGTGTTCGACGTATAAGAAATAATGCCGGGAACTACAAGACCTCCTGCTCAATAGTATTTTATCAGCACCTCACCCGACTGCCCTGCTCCTGGGACTTGCTCTATGGGATGGGTTTTCATGCAAGGCCTCATAGCGAGGCCTCATGACATCCCTCTCGTCTTCACCACTTTGTCCAGCTCTCCATCTCATATTATTCATATTGTCAGGCAAAGTTTGGCTGATGTAGGTCTCTCACAATTCTACCAGGCGATCCTATAGGCGTTATAGTGAAATGTTGGAAATGTTCGGGGCTGCTCACCATACTAAACTCCCCCCCCCCCGGGCAAAGCACTTAGCCCGGAGGCCCCGCACCAATCCTACCCTGTTATCATCCAGACAAAGAACTATCTGACATGCGCGCTGGATCAATACATCCATCAAAAGGAAAGCGAACACCCGGAAGCATATCTTGTCCAGCAAACTCAGCATCGGTACAGCGTGCACCGTTATCGTTCGACAAACCTCCGGGGAGGCACTGGCGATCGGTGAGAACGACTCGAATGCGAGTAGGCTATGGAGCCTGGAAGAGTTTTCTTTGTTCTTTTCTTTGTTAGCATGATTGTTCTTCACGGGAGAAAAGGGAGACCTGCGTGGAAGAAAGGGGCACCGGCATGGAACCGGTGATATGCATGGAAGGACGTGGATGTACAGTATGTGGCGATCGAGGGAAGGATAGGACTCGGTGGAGCGGAAGGAAGATATTGATGTTTTTACTTATACTTCTGTTTTGCCGTTAGTTATGTTAGTTAGTTGAGCATCATATGTCGTGAGAGAGTGTGTTGGTGAAGAGAAAATTTTCCCCGCTTGTGTGCGATCGTTTAGTCTTGCTCTTTGCCTTGGCGTTTATCGTTTTGTTTCACCTCCGGTCACTCGCCATACTATCGCCGCCGTTATTCGCCGCGCAACCATAGTCGATTTGTAAAATGAAATAAAGATATAGGATTGAGGCCCCGGCTAGTATGCAGCTTTTGTGTAAAGGTGGTTTTGTCAAGCAAATTCTAGTTTTTATATAAGAGTGTGCCCAACAACCGGTAGAAAACAATGATATGATACATATATGTTTATCGTGTTTGCGAAATACATCATTATTGTATGTATTGCAGTAGGGCGAAACTCTATCCATAACCACGCCTATCAGTACAATGTACACCACCGGCAAATGAAAATTATGAATAAAAACACAATCTTATCGGGATATCTCTAGCACATGATCCAAAGGAAATGCTATAGGCGTTCTTGGGCCTTGTTGCTCCTTTTTCCACGCAGCTGGGGAATATGTTGCGCTATAATCTGCCTATACCTGCGCATCCGAGAGGCCTTCGGCGGTGGTTCTTCGGGAGTGTCATTTTCCTGAGTGATTGTTGATCGCACGACCACCTCATGAGTGCTGCCAGGAGCACATTGGGATGGTGTTATATGATCGTTGTCTGGCTCATCGGGGGTGACACTGTCCCGTGAGACTGGTGGTCTTACTACCTCTTCATGGTCATTGCTAGAAGCGCCCTGGAGTGGTGTTGAACAATCGTTTTCTGGCTTGTCGGGATTGATAGCGCCACGGGAGAGAAGTAGTCTGGCCACCCCCTCATGCCCATTGCGAGAAGCCCGCTTGAGTGGTGTTTCCCCAGAGTTGTCCGGCTTGTCGGGATTGACGTCGTCCCGTGCGAGTAGTAGTCTCACCACCCCCTCATGCCCATTGAAAGAAGCCTGCCAGAGTGGTGTGCTACCATCATTGTCTGGCTTGTCAGGATTGACATCGTCCCGTGCGAGTAGTAGTCTCACCACCCCCTCATGCCCATTGTTAGAAGCCCACCAGAGTGGTGTTCCACCATAGTTGTCCGGCTTATCGGGATTGGCATCGTCCCGTGCGAGTAGTAGTCTCACAGCCCCTTGATTCCCTTCCCGAGCAGCTAAAATGAGCGGTGTGACCCCGCTCCAATCTCCTTGATTAATACCACTGCCTTGCGCCTCTATCAGGGCAGCCACCATCTCGTCAATTCCGAAGTACGATGCACAGTGCAGGCCTGTAAATAGGTGATAGGTAGGCTGGGGAGAACGAGATCCCCGAATTTCGTTAAAAAGCAAGGTCGAAGCTATATGCCTATCGTATCGGCTTAATAAATCAAGTGCAAGGAATTTGGCGTGGTCGGAGAGTTCAATTTTTGCGTGCCTTCCCCAATGCAAAGATGAATATTCCAGAAATGGCAGGTCTGCAAGGGTTGAAACATTATCGGCTGGAAGCCTCCTTACCCGGTCATAAT
>Ga0307510_10012523_pt1 | contig 10060 bp, 3 predicted proteins | sample 12_EM_MG_FD_207224 | JGI IMG/M metagenome (GOLD analysis project Ga0307510, IMG submission 207224) | Populus trichocarpa ectomycorrhiza microbial communities from riparian zone in the Pacific Northwest, United States - 12_EM | ecosystem: Host-associated > Plants > Roots > Unclassified | place... | reverse complement strand
TGAGACAATAGAGCATTTTTGTTTACAAAAAAACAGATTGATCATTTCTAGATAATTAGCAACACTAAAGGTTGTTAGTAAAAAAAAAAGGAATAATGAATAATCCTCTCAAAATGATCAACAAGACATAGAATTTTCAGCAAGTAAATGGATTGTGTTAGGCATCAGGAACGTTGAGCTAACTAAAATTACAAACATTCTAGAAAAAAACATATATAAGCTAACTCGAGTAGGCTAGAAGTCAAAAGATCAGGAATAATAGACATCACCAATCAAACAACAAAGAGATTGAAGAGAAGGGGAGACATATATTTCAAATCAGGTAAAGATGCATGCATATCATCTAACACAAAATCATTGAACAATGTGTTCTTGCATATTATTCATAAAAAAAAAATCTCGATGGGATCCATCAAAAGAAATGCCACCTCGAAATGACCAACATTGAAAATACTTCTGAAAACTTTTTTCTTTTGAAAAATCTTTGTATTTTTTATAATTGGATAGGTTACCAATTACAATGAGACCAATGTTAAAAAACTTTCAAGTTTTTCACCAATGGGCAGGTCGCCCATAAGAATTAGACTAACTAAAAAATCTTTGTATTTTTTACAATTGTGTAGGTCACTCATTACAGTGAAACCAATATTGAAAAACTTTCAAGTTTTTTTCACCAACAGGCAGGTCGCCTATGAGAATTAGACCAACTGTAAAATCTTCATATTTTATCGCTTGGATAGGTCACCCATGAAAATTAGGCTAGCTAAAAAATCTTTATATTTTTCAACTGGGTAAGTTACCCATTACAATGAGACCAATGTTGAAAAACTTTCAAGTTTGTTTCACAGACGGACAGGTCGCCCATGAGAATTAGATCAACCAAAATTGTTTTGTATTTTTTCACCTAGAAAGGTCGCCCATGAGAATTAGATCAGCTAAAAATTCTTTGTACTTTTTAATTGGATAGGTCATTCATTACAATGAGACCAATATTGAAAAACTTTCAAGTTTTTCACTAATGAACAGGTCGCCTATGAGAATTATATCACTTTTGAAAAACCTTTGAATTTTTCACATCAAACAGGCAGATCATCTAGAACAATTAGACCATTTTTAAAAATGTTTGGATTTTTCATTAACAAGGTAGGTCGTCTTTCAAATGACTAATTTTTAGATTTCACTATTTCTCAATGAAAGTCATCTGTTAATTTGCTACTTTCGAAGTTTTCAAGATTTTTTGAAAGAAGTAAAAGTTTTTTTCCATGTCTAATTTTCTTTACAAATTTATAACGCAAAGCCAAAAGAAAATGAAATTTTCAACTTAAATTTTAATTTTTTAACGATCCTTTCTTTCAATATTTGAAATGATTTTTTTAAACAATTTATTAGGATAGAATTATTTTTCTATTTCATACCTCTTTATTTTATTTTTTAAATTTAGCTCTCATTCTTTTGATTGCTATTTGTTTTATTTGAGATAAATTCTTTAAATTATTTTTATTTGTTTGTTTTATTTAGGATATTCTACTAATTTTGAATAAAAAGCCCAGGTAGTTCCCATTTTACATGGTTATGGGCTCCTAGGCTATATCATGAATGAATTTCCTTGCCCACTTACAATTATTGCTATCTTTGATGGTATTGTAACTTAGAGCCTTATTATAGACAAATAGTTAAGCATTGATCGATTGGTCCTTGGCTTGATCAATAGCTTATTGTTTGATACTCTCTATAGTGATCAACAATGAGACCAACAAAGAGTAGTTCCAAAAAAATCAATATAATAATAAGAGATAAAATTAAAAAAAATCAAGAAAATAATAAAACATCAAAACGGAGCAATCAAAAGAATGAGGACCTAATTGGATATAAAAATTAAATGAAATAAAATTTCTAAGGATGAAATTGAAAAAAAATCTAAACTTTAAAAAGCATTAAAAGCAAAACAAATAAGAATAAAAAAAAATAAGGATCAAAATTGATAGAAATACAAACTAGAGGACACAATTATTTTTTGGAATTGCCGGCATGAATTTCTATGCTATAAGAGAGAAAAGAGAGAGGAATTGGAGTTCAACCACACCTCTACTGTAACGACGCGCCATACCATTGGAAAAAAGATGATACACTGCTTTGAACGCCACCACAAATGGCAACATTTGGTAATCGAACGGCCTTGCATGCTACGTCAAAGGGCGTGAGGGCTGTCACAAGCTGAAGTATGCTTCAGCAGTTTTTTTTTAATAATATTTAATTTATAAAATTGTCAAATAACCTTTAAGTAAACCTAAAAAAAAGCAGAACGAGAAGATGAAAAGCCCCTCTATGCAAGTGTTTTTCCTATTTTTAAGGGTAATAGTGTAATTTTACTATGCAAGATTATTTGAAAAGATAAAAAAACCTCTAACTGAAAGTGTGTATATATATATTTTAAGGGCAAAAAAGTCATTTCTATGTGCTAAAAAAATTGCACCAAACAATTTGTCCCCAGTCAATTTTGCAATGTCCCATGGATCTCCTAGAAAAAGACAGATTTACCCTCAACTGCTTAGTTTTTTTTATAATAACAAAAATATCATTTTACTCTTTCAATAAACAATTAAATATGTCTTGGGTCCCGGTGTTTTACTAAATTTTTTCCTTTTTTTTATATAATAAGCAAGAGATGGAAACAGATATAAAACTACTCTCTAATTTTCTTACATCGTTTTACTTATTTTCTGGTAAATACACTTCAGGCAGTCTGGTCCTTGTATTTGGCACAATAGTGGTATACCAGTTACAAGTATTCAAGCTCCTACAAATTTCTTCCTTTTAAAGAGTATCTCTCTTTCACAATATAACTTCAAGTAATTGGGGTAAAGTTTGAAAGTATGGCTCAATTGATCTCAATTGAAGTTTAAAGTTTTGGTCTGGTCTTGAAGGAGAGAATCAAGATGACTGACAGTAGTGATTAGTGAATATAGGCATATAGCCTTTGGTATTTGTTGGGATTTGCCCCCCCTTTCTAAGAGGGTGCGCTTGAAAGGGCAGCCTCACACTTGCTTCCAGTCCATAACTCAAATGAATTTGTTGATTCTGTCCAAAAGAAGGCCTGCACACTCAAATTTGTTAGTGATAACAGTACCTCCTGGTTTTGTTATCATAAAAAATCCAAGGAGAGCTCGACAAGGCAGTGTACTGGACTTGAGACTTGAGTTACTAGGAGAGAGCTGGAAGTCCAAGGTAAGACTGCGAAGGTAAACTGCCTTTGGCATTCCTATTGATAAGAAATGTAACCATGGAAGTAAGCCGTAATTATGATGCTAGTTAATTTGCTAACAAAATGGCAGGTTCTGATTCAAACTTACATCCAACAACCCAAAATCGAAGAAAACAAAGGAGCTGTTATAAGGGATAAGACTGCTTTATTAGGTATAGACAGGTAATAACCATTCAACGCTTTCAGTAGGATTCTCCCCCTCCATGATTCCTAGCAGGTTACTTTCCCTATCTTACCTAACTTGTCAAGAAATCATGTTACCACGATTCCAAAAATCCTTGAACAAACCAAGAAGCCAGAGGAATCGAGTCAAGAAATTTTTGGAACAAACAGAAGCAAAGATCAATTTAACATGCACTGGATTGACGTTGACATCATGTCCATGAATCTTGAATAATAAGTCACCCTAGTCGGCTACCAGTTTCAATGTCATCATCAAGGAATTCTATTCTTGGTCAGACACATGGTTTGATTTCAGGTCTACCCAAATCATTAATACAGAGGATTAGATCAGAAAATCAGGACAAAGCTCAAAAATAGAAGGGAGAGGAAACTGTACTGATTGTATAACATTCGGTACAATAGTAACTATACAAGCCAAGTTTCTTTGATTTTGAAACTAAACTATATTTTTCAACGTCATACAGCTTCCAGATTATTGACGCTCACCAGTCACCTGATACCTAGACAACGGCCTGGACTGGCATTCTTCACTATACTTTTTTCCCCTCTTTTCTACGAGGAAAACTTGTCTCACAAACCCCACAAGTAAAGAAGTAAAAAACTGATGGCCAAAACAATCATTTTGAAGATACTTCAGAAGTGCAACTACTGATAGGAAGGTCATTTGGCGTAGGTGTACATACCAAAGCCCTTTGTTGTAGATGTCTCAAGCTCTGTTCCATGCTAACTTGCACCATCTCAGCAAGCATCTTCTTTGCTTTACCAGATTGTTCATCTCCATCTATCTGGGAGATGATGTTGCACACAATGTTCTCTAATGTGTCTGGTTGAAGTTCAGATCTTGGGTATGGAGTGTCTCTCAGCAAGCGTAACAGTGTTTGAGCTTTTGACTGAGACTTGGGTGTTCCTTGAACAGTAAGCTCAAGTAGTCCAGGGATCACACCTTCTCTGAGAATTGGTTCTCTATATTTACAACGATCACTCTGACACAAGGTTAGCAATGCCCCAACTGCATGCTCTCGACTTTGGAGAGAGCCATTTTCAAGCACTTCAATAACAGCTAGGATTCCACCTTCTTCAGATGTTAATGCAATTCTACCTTCGTCAAAACCAACTAAAGATTCTATGAGAGCACAGCATTTTTCTGCTGTTTTTGAAGATTTTTTACAGGTTTTTAGTAAACTAACTATGGAAGGGATTGGATTTGTTTTGAGAATTATGTCAAGATTATCGGAGTGTGTTGAAAGATTTGAAAGAGCCATTACAGCATCCACTTTGGCTTGTGTGATGCCATTTCTGAGGATTTCAACAAGGAGAGGAATGGCACCACAAGCACTTATAACTGGCTTGTTAATGGTAGAGGCAGATAGAGTGAGAAGAGATGCAGTTGCATACTCCTGCAAGATTGAATTTTGTGACTGAAGGAAGCTAATTATGGATTCTAAAGCTCCAGCTTCCACAATGCTGATTTTGTTCCTGCAAGATAAGGCAGAGAAATATAGAAAGTAAACAATCAATCACCGAATTAATAACGAATCTGTTACCAAAATAAAAATCATACATTACAAATAGCTTCAACCTTGAAGACATTGTCACAAAGTACGTCATACAAAACACGAAGCAAAACCATGAAAACATTCATGTGGAGAAAAAGAATGCAACAGGAAAAGGTTAAAATTGTAGTTGTAAACTAGTGTACCTTAACCAAATGAATTTGAGTTTGTTTCAAGCATAATCAAGGTGTAAACAACCTTACTCCTATACCATCACTTGCATGTATCTCATTTGCAAAGACTCCAAATGAATTTGAGTTTGTTTCAAGCATAATCAAGGTGTAGCAGAATAAGAGCCCTATGAACACAGAGCCAACCAAAACAGACCTTTTAGATCCCAAGACAAGATGGGGAACATGTTAAATGGTAGCCATAATGTATGAGTTTCCTTGTTCAAACTCAAAAGGCAGCAGCATAACTCCAATTGCTAATGATATCTACCAATCCAAGTGCTAAACAACCAGTAAAATGACAAAGCATGCATAAGAACCAAATGGTATCAATATCCTATCGCAGAAAATCTTGCAGAATACAGGCTCATTAAGAAGGCTGACTACACTAGAAAAGTACAAGGACAAAGCATGCAAAAGAACCAAGCTCTCTCTCCTGGAGAAATTTATCCTCTTATCTCCTTTTTTCTCACATCAACTCCCAAGAGGTAATTAAGTCCACAATTAAATTCATTCAGATAGTTTATTCACCTTTCCCTCCTCATATTACACCAAAGCCAATATATTCAACATATCCTCAAAGTGAGAAGATAAATCTCAATTAGGGTTATAAAAGAGTAACGCCAGCAGTCTTTACTAATAAAGATTGGCACATGCAGAAAAGGAAACACTTCGAAAAAAGAAAGAAAGAAAGAGAACATAAGTTTCCCTCTCTAAGAAGTTATGCAACCTCCCCCTCACCCACCACCAAACCAAGAACCCATAATTATCATATGATAACTTCATAAAGAAGATAAGAGAAAAAGTGAAAAGGCAAAAAAGATAAAGATTAACATGTGAATCAAAAACCACCACCCCCTCCAATCAAATAGCTTTTAATTTCCAACCATAAAAGCATCAAATTCTTTCTAAAGCCTTCATTCATTAATAATTCCACCAACAAATTCTAAACCCGCCAACAAATAAATATCTAAGCACTATTACAAACATATTATACCATTCAACAATCAGAAAATAATATATTTTTTAAAATATATTATTATACAAAAATTACCATTTTTTAATTTGGCCCTTTTCTTTCCACATGTTAAAGTCCTTTTTCTACAATATCCCGTAAAGCAAAATAAACTAACTTCCTCGAATTGGATAAACTAATATCCCAAATGTCAAAGTAGTCCCAGTAATCCAAAGTAACCAATCAAATGCAAAAGAGAGAAGAAAGGCAACCAAAGAAAAAGAATAGATTCTTTATGCTTACAGTACCTACATAGATTTTTGGACATCAAAAATTGAGGAATCCAAGGAAAATCTTATCTTAAAAGTTAAAGAAAGTGAAACAGAGTCACCATCCCATCTTCAACTTCAAGCAAAGAACCAATCTTTATCAAAATCCCCACAAACAGCAATCAATTTTTTGATAATTCTACAACAATAACCTAAACAAAAAATTATTTCACCTAAGCCCTCATAGATTTGTAGGCTACAAATTTCACAACAAAATCCTCATAATTCCAAATTAAAGACAAAACAGAATCTAAATGCTAAACCCTCATCAGACTTAATAATTGAATTAATTCTAGAAAAAAGCATCAATTTTTCACAATTCAAAGAAAAAGTCATAAAATTTTAAACAAGTTTCACCTTGACTCTTGTAAAATGTAAATTCAACCACTGCAAGGTATAAAAAAAAATCCCTATTTCTACAAATTGCAACGAACCCCGTAATTCCAATTAATTAGTAAACAGACCCACAAAAAATAGAAAAACAACGAGAAACTTATTTTGATAAAAATAAAATAAAAAATAAAAAAAAATCAGAAATTTCAAAAAAAACCTAAACCTTAAAAGTAATTGAAAAAACACACACAATCCAATCAAAAAAAAAAAAAAATCCAGAAACCACATGACAGAGGAAATTTACAGAAAAATCACTAAGAGTCCACTTCATTACAAAACTGCCCAAAAAATCACACACAAAGATAGAGAAAGATAAGGATCACATACTTCTCATCTTTAACAGCAAGATTAAGCAAAGCCAAGAGAGCCGACTCGTTCTCAACGGAGTCATCATCACCAACTCGTAACATACATACCAGTGGCTTAACAGCATCAGCTAACTGCCTCCTGCACCTCTGAGAAGTTTTGGTTAACCTTCTTATCTCCTTCGCCGCTTCTATTTTCAAGCTCAAATCATCAGATTGGATTAATAGTAGCGCACGGCAGACTGCGGCGGAGGGGGAGGGTGGCGTGTCGGTGTTGGAAGAAGAGGTGGAGTGAGTGAGTGCGGAGGAGCAGGAGGAGGGGGGGGAGTTCATTGTGAGATAAAGAGGAGTTAGTTTTTGTCTGTTGGGAGGTTTAGCTGCGTGGGAGTTTGGGTAGGAGAGAGAAAGAGAAAAAATCGGAAAGTGAGGGGTTCGTTAGAGAGAGAAAAACTTGTATGGAGGTGTCTGTACTTATGGTGGTGGGAGGTTTGTTTCGTCGTTGGTTGCGTGGGAGAGTTTGGGGGTCTTGGCTTGGGGTGGCGTTAAGCAACCTCTTTTTTTTTCCCCGTGCTCGCCAATTGACAAAGGAAAATAAATATTTTACGATGCATATATTTAGCTAGTTTTTTATACAGTTATTAAACGTTTCTTGGATTGATTAATATTTTTAATTAAATTAAATTAAATATTAATTTAATATAACTGTTTAACTTGACTGGGTTTTTAATTATTTTTTTAATTTAATATAATCTTGGTTAGGTTAACTTAACTGAGTTTTTAATGATTTTTTTTTAATTTAATACGATCTTGGTTAGGTCAATAACTTGTTAAGAAATTGTTGTTTTGATAAAAATAATTAATTAGATTAAATTTTTAAATTTTTACATACAAGCGGTTTTTAAAATTTTTAAATTCATAAGATTAAATTGAGAAAATCTAAATTCAAAATCCATTTTAATCATATTTTGATTCCACAAATTACGATACAAAATATAAAGTTTTTCATACTTTTTTAAGAAGAAATAGGAATTTTATTATAATAAGATAAGTTTAAAATAAAAATAAATCGCTATTTGTGACATAAACATTTCTAATTATAGTTTGTTAAAAAGATAGGGAAAAGAAGGAGAGTTAAAAGTCGTCGTTATTTTGTATAATTGTGCTGTTATTTATTTATTTATACCATGGATACGTGATCTAAAACATTCTTGCTTCACGTTTCGCAATTGTACTTCACGTTCAGTAATGAATTCGCGACTATCGCGTGGCTTTATCTCATTGTAGTGAAATTTATCTAGATTAGCAGTAGGTGGCGGGTGGTGGGTGGCGACTAGGGTGCAAGGCAGGTGAGGAAAGCTGACTTGGTGAACTTCAACGAGTAAATGAAGAGCACGTGTGTGGGTTACGAAAAAGGTGTGATAGCAAATGTACTTCACGTTCAGTAATGATAAAATGATAAATATTATTGAGATTATTTTTAGATTATTGATATTTCTTTCATTCTCAAGCAAAATTTATAATATTATAAAAAGTAATTAGCAAAATTATTTCATATTTAAAATAAATTGAGAGAGAAGGAGATAATTTTATCATATTATTATCCTTGCTTCCCAAAATACCAGCCTAACTTATTAATGATATATTTACTATTACCGTTCTATTTTTTATTTAAATTTTTTTTTAACTTCAAAATAAATTTTTTATATTTTAATATGCTAATTTCCTCTTTTCATCTTCCTCCTTCTCCTTTCATTCTACAGTCTACATCCACTAAACTTGACTATCTCTATGAGATTAGCCTTTTAGATGATACCCAAAAAATCTCTGAAACAAATCTTCCTCTCGTCAATCTTTATCATGCTTTTACCAAAAAAATCTCCATTTGTTATCCGCAGTATTAAAACTCTCATCAAACAACCTTCCCGTGTGGCCAAAGAATATGTTCAAGCTTCCTCTTTTGATCAACATAAAATTCCTGCTACTTCTCGGGAACAATTTGTTACTCTTGAAATTCCAACTGAATTTCCAGGACAATGGATTTCTCAAGGCTACACACATATTCATTTTGGTGCTATTCGGCTAGCCTTATCTTACCATGGCCGTAAAGGTTTACCTGTTGCAGCTCGATTAGCTCTTCTAGATACCAGATATCTAGAGTATCAACATGCATGCATTGGTTCTCTTGAAACCACCCTCAATTGTGGTACGACAGTTGTTACTTTTTATCCCAACTTCAATATGGCATTGGACGATCCTCAACTCCATAATTTTTTAAAAGTCCAACTACAGATCACTAGTGCTGATCAAGTTTTAGACACCTATCAAGACGCTCTTCATTATCAAATGGCTTACCGGGTCCAAAATCATGCCTTTGATTTGGTACTCCCTGTTACCAATGATGCTTTGCTTATCACAGTTGATACCAATCAACGAGCTACCTGTACTCATGTCCCGAGGCAAATCCCGAAAGAGGACTTACAAAAATTACTCCCTTCTTCTTGGATTACAAATTATGAAAAACTGCATCAAAGCTCTGTCCCTACACAATCCACAGAACCTGAGTTCACCAAAAAAGCTGATGGTACTGTTGAAATCATCTTCAAGAAAGGAGAATCTTCCTCTTCTCCACCAGGAATCTTTTCCTCCTCCATCTCGATGGTGCAACCCGCTCAAGCTCCTCTTCCCGTACCTGTCGAGTCCTTCTCCAAGGACGGCCGCCCAGTCTATTCTTTTTCTCAAGACAGCCATGTTTTTTGGGACGTCTGTAATTGTGAGCGTTGTTGTAATGAGGACTTAGAACCTGACTCCCCCAAGCAAAAACGGAAATCCTCCGGTCAAAAGCTGAAAGTGAGATACAATCAAGGAGACCGCACAATTGACACTTTGGGGCAACCCTCTGGCAAATTTGAC
>Ga0307510_10012522_pt1 | contig 10062 bp, 4 predicted proteins | sample 12_EM_MG_FD_207224 | JGI IMG/M metagenome (GOLD analysis project Ga0307510, IMG submission 207224) | Populus trichocarpa ectomycorrhiza microbial communities from riparian zone in the Pacific Northwest, United States - 12_EM | ecosystem: Host-associated > Plants > Roots > Unclassified | place... | reverse complement strand
TATTTTAAATTATTATCCTACAATTTCAACATGCGAGAACCACCACTTTCTCCAGCTTTGTCTTGGTAGCGTAATCAACATTCCAAAGACCATAACAATAAGTAAATTATAAGCCTCTTTTGATATTAATAGTTTAAGATTTATTTTTTCTTTTAGCATATTCTCTCATCTTGGTTTTTTAAATGATTAAAGTTAAATATTTTCTAATCTAATTTTAAATTAATCATTAATCTTGAAATCTATGTATTTCTTGAATCATTCATGTTGACCTGTGTATTTACAAGAAATTAAAGATTTAAATCCTAAATGATGAAGTGTAAACAAATTCATTTGGCAGGATATATGTACATGATGTGAAAAAGATAAGATTTAGCTTAGCTTAGCTTTATTATTATTAATAATAATATTATTATTACACCCACTTCTATCTGTGTACTGTAAAAGTTTCATTCCATTGATTAAGTTTGGTACCACCATTACCATCACTCCAAAGCCCAAAGAAAAAGCTGCAAAAACATCTCTCTGTGTGCCCATACATCACCATCATCATTATAATACTCTTTTGGGTCTAAATCTTTTCCTGTTTACCACCATAAAAAGTTGCAAGTTCTGTTGAAAACACATATAATCTCCGTCTTGTTGTCTTCTGAAAACAGCTTGGTTCTTGGCTTTAATGCTTTATATGCTACCTTTTATATCTAGACTTGCATGTTACCTTTTCTGGGTTCTCTTTGTGTGGGGAATGATTTCTGTTTCCCTTCTCGTGTAATCTTAGCTGGTTAGTAACTATTGTGATAGGTGCCCTCTATTTTCTTTCCATGTGGCTCTTTTCTTGTTCTGGTTCCTTGTCTTTGTCAGACTTGTAATGAGTTTTGATGCAGGTGGTTCAACTGCTTGAGTTATTGTTAAACAGATCTTCTTAGTCCCTGGTTAGGCTTTTAGCTGCTTTTTTTTGTCTTTATCTTTTTTTTTTTTGCATGTGGTTATTCCCTTCTTGTTTCGTAAGTTTTAGCCCTCTCAAGTCTTGTTAGTTCATAAAATTACTTGTTGATCTTGTTCTGTTGCCTTTAGTTCAGCAGATTCTGTCCTGTGCTTCCAGTCTTGAGCTGGGATTTTCCTTTCTGCCTTTGAAGTACTTTTCCTGCTTTACTACTCTCCTCAGTTGCTCACAGTGTGATAGATGTTTAGCTGACAAGACAGCTTGTTGCCATTTTAAGCTGCCTTGAATTCTGTTTCATAAGGACACTGATCAACTTGCATAAATTTTTTGTCTTTCCACAATAATCTTATCAACCTTGCATTCGTGACTTGATTGTGGTTCTCTAATTGTCAATATGCCTCCTACATATTTTCCTCTTCGATGGGAGAGTACAGGAGACCAGTGGTGGTTTGCCTCTCCCATTGATTGGGCAGCTGCTAATGGTCACTATGACTTGGTAAGAGAGCTCCTTCGAATTGATAACAATCACCTCATCAACCTTACGTCTCTCAGGCGGATTCGCCGCCTTGAGTCTGTGTGGGATGATGAGGAACAGTTTGATGATGTTGCTAAATGTCGCTCTCAAGTTGCAAGAAAACTTTTCCACGAGTGTGAATCCAAGAAGGGGAAGAACTCTCTCATCCAAGCTGGCTATGGTGGATGGCTTATGTACACAGCTGCCTCGGCTGGAGACTTAAGTTTTGTTCAAGAACTTCTTGAAAGGAACCCTTTACTTGTTTTTGGTGAGGGAGAGTATGGAGTTACTGATACACTCTATGCTGCTGCCAGGAGTAAGAACTCTGAGGTTTTTAGGCTTATTTATGATTTTGCTATCTCTCCAAGGTTTTTGACAGCTAAAGGAGAATTTGAGGAGCACATAGGAGAAATTCCGTCTCTTTACAAGTGGGAGATGATGAACAGGGCTGTTCATGCCGCTGCTAGAGGAGGGAGTTTGACCATTTTGAAGGAGCTCCTAAGTAATTGCACTGATGTTCTGGCCTACAGAGATAAGCAGGGCGCAACGATCTTACATGCTGCCGCCGCCAGAGGGCAGGTTGAGGTGAGGCTCTAACTAACGTGTTCAAGTTGAGATTTGTTATGCCATTTATTGAACTAATTCTGATTACAATCTTACATTGTTAATAGCAAGCTGATCTGTTGTTTTTCTCTTCCTATGAAGTGAAATTAGAGGCTCCACACAATTCATAACCTTGTATTGCAGTTGACATCAAATTTATACTCTGTGTGAAGTTTCTTTTCTTTCTAGTGGACTTTCTGTTGAATTTTTAAGTAGTATTTAGTATTCAAAATGGCGAACAAAAAACAGGTGATATTGAAGGGCTCATCTAGATCCTGTCTATCATTAATGTACATTTCCTGTTAATTTTATTGTTGATTGAGAAGTAAGGTTTTTTTTTTTTCCCTTTATCCATGCTTAGTGTCCCAAGAAGAGGCATGAAAGGAGTACAACATACCTCAGTTTTTGATCTCCCAGTGAGACTGTAATATAACCATCATGTGATGAATATTTTGACAAGTGTTCAATTGAATATGTGTGGTTCCAAATTAGTTATCTGAAGTTAAATGGATAATTGTTTGTACTATAGATTTTTTGCATGTATGCCCATAAATCTTGTAACACGATGATCCAGGATACGCATCATAGAGTTTAGTTCATACATCAAACCAAGCAACTCATTTAAACCTCACAGTGAGTAAATTCCCATATTAAATGCTCATCATGGGTGATGATAAACAGTTAGATCATCGCTCTTGGTTTTGAAACATTATGCATAATGCCATTATTATCCCCTGAAATTATCTTGTGAAAATATTATCAATGATGAGATCATGATGTGTTCTTTTGTGAATGAGTAAACTCCAACATCCCAATTTGGCAACTACTGGATCTTTTAAGCTTATAAGCATTTCTGCTCTTTATGCAGGTAGTTAAAGATCTTATAGCATCCTTTGAAATCATGAACTCCACAGACAATCTGGGGAACACAGCATTGCATATTGCTGCTTACAGGGGCCAATCATCAGTTGTTGAAGCTTTGATTGTTGCATCCCCCTTATTGACCTCTTCAATAAACATTGCTGGAGAAACTTTTCTCCACATGGCAGTGTCTGGCTTCCAGAATCCTGCTTTTAGAAGATTGGATAGGCAGATTGAGCTGATGAAGCAGTTGATGAGTGGTAAAGTTTTCAAAATGGAAGATATCATAAATGCTAAAAACAATGAGGGAAGGACTACTCTTCACATGGCCATTATTGGGAATGTTCACTCTGATCTAACAAAGCTCCTGATGTCTGCAAGATCTATAAATGTCAATGTTCGTGATGCAGATGGCATGACCCCACTTGATCTCCTTAGGCAACGGCCACATTCTGCATCATCAGATATACTAATGAGGCAACTCATTTCAGCAGGCGGAATATTTGGTTGTCAGGATTATACTACAAGAAGAGCCATTGCTTCTCGCTTAAAGATGCAAGGCAATGGAGGCAGTCCAGGATCTTCATTTAGAATCTCTGACAATGAAATATTTTTGTACACGGGCATTGAAATTGCCTCTGATGCCTACGCTGATCCAGCCACAGCAGGAGTGAGTCCATCCTCATCTGAGTTGAGTCACCCTGACCAAACCAATGACAACCAGGGCTCAGCACTTCATAAGAGAAGAGATTCTTTCAATTATGCAGCTCAGCAATTGAAAAGGGTTCTCCAATGGCCCCGGCTGAAGGATAAAAAGCCAGAAAAATTAAGGAAATCAATCGATCAGGGTTCGGTGGCTTCAGGCAAGAAATGCAGTGGTTCAGAGGAAACTCCAACCCCACTTCGTCAGCGATTTTCAAATGCTTCATCCATTCCAAACAACAAGAGGACGCTTTCTGTCAGGAGTAATCAGTCTAGTCCAACAGCCAAGAAGAAGTTAGCCTCAGGGATGATGCATGGTGTTATGCAGGGCTTGCCACAAATAACTATCCCAGGTCGATCACGCTCAAGTTCATTTTCAAAATCATCCATTTCTTCTCCTAGTTCATTGGACAAACAGAAAGGTGTGTTTATTGAAAGTGATGTCGCTGGGCCATCTACTTCCAATAGATTATTCGATGATGGAACGCCAAATGTGAAAGAGAAAGAAGGCTCGACCAGTAAGAAGTTGAGGAGCCAGTATTTTTGTTTTGGTGCTGCAAGTCTGTCAGTGAAAACACCAGTGAGCAGGCACCGCAGCCAGGGTTCCAATCCTTCTGTTCTTTCAGTGGCTTGATTAAATCAGGTAGTTCAGTTGTTAAACAATGTAAGGAGACAGCTGACCAGATTGATGCAAGCACAAAATCAACTAACAAGGAAGAAGATTAGCAAGTCCTCTAGTTGGTCCAGTTTGCCTTTCATCGTAGAATGTTTCCTTGTTTGTTAAGAGTAGGTTATGTAAAAATGTACTTGAAAAGAACTGCTCCTTTGAACTACATCTCGTGTTCTATCCGCAGAAAATTAGTGATTAAGACATCTGACGCCTTTGAGAAGTTACACCTTCATTTACTTCTGGTAGCAAAGTAGGAGCAGTTATCATTGTCTTCTGGGATCCGAACCATTTCTTTCAAGAAGATGACAGAAAGAGAGGTTGGTTTTGTTTCTGGTCATCAGAAATACGAGAAAAGAGATGGAAAGAAGCATTTAAAATATGTCTAGGAAAGCAAAACCTACCATTGATTTTAGACGTGAGTTGTGTTGTCGTTTCTATTGTCAAGTTATTCACGTAAATTGAGCTATTGTCAAGTGATTGAAACAGCCTGAATTTGTAACCTAGAAGCATTAACCCAATGAAGAAGCAGTTGGACAATGGGCAATATCTTCAAGTCCAAGATCTGTTTGTTCTGTGCATGGACAAACTGGTTCATGATCTTGCTGTTATATTGTGCATGGACAGATAGTCTTAAAAGTTAAATGGAATGCTGCAATTTAAAGGGAAGTACAGCCTACAGACCATATGAAACGGGGGAAATATTAGACGGCAATACGTCTCATGCAGCTGAGTTGAATCAGGGCTGTCCAGTACTCCAATTATGCAGAAGCACCTTGACTGCGTAAATACTGAAGACAATTTAACTAGCAGTTTTACTTCTGAAGATTCCACCACAAGTAATGCTAGAAAGCTTGCCAGTTCCTCGGTTTTTTCCTTTTCTTTATTTCCGGTTTAATTACAAAGTCCATTATTAATATACTAAAAATCACTAGTGGCGCATGCTCCAAAAAGAAAAATTAAAAACATTAGTAGCATCAAGTCTCTCATGACCTCTCTCATTCTGCAAGAAATCTACACTATATCCTTGTGGGTAAAAGAATGCCTGAATATGATGCCAAGTATTTTAGTATAAGCATGAAGGGTTGACTTGTTGTTCGAAGTTATTAGATTTGAATTTTAGGTTACACACACACACACACACACACACACACACACACACACACAAACACCATATGGATGTGAGAGCTGGTGATATCGAATGTCTTCAGTGTGTTCTTATGAATGTTTACGTTCCAATGAGGAACTAGTTTGTGAAGATCTATGGCAGCAATTTCTAATATCATTGGAAGATGTTTGTGTCAGGATTCGTGGCTGGTGATTTTATCGAGTTTTGATGCCAGGGAGCATGCTGATGGCCTGTATTTGGTGCTTCTATACCTGGATTTGATGATTCTAATTAAGCTTTGCAAACAACTTCACCACTGATATGTCCTCTTTGCCTTGCATTTTCTTACCTCATGATCAGCTTCTGGCTTGTGTGTGTGAGCTTGAGAGGAAGATAGTCTGCCAAGAGTTATTACTTTGGTTGTTTTTTTCTAGCACCTCGTATTTTCATTTCTTTGATGCGGAGATCCTTTCTGATGTCCTGAGTTATGATGTAAGGGTAGCTAGTTTAGGCTTTGGATAATGTTAATACCATTCTCTTTTAATTTATTATTAATAAAATTAATTATCCTATTAATAAATTTATGATCCGAAGCAAATATTTATGAAGCCAATGGGCTGGCTTAAATGACCGAAACGTGCATGTGACCAAGCAAATCATAGTTAAGATGGGTTCTTGCTTCTTGGTGAGTTGTCGGGCTACTTTCCTAATCACATCCCCAAAAGAAGATCAAAGTCAATATGGCTTTATTCCTAAGCTCCACGTCTGTTTAAGCTCTTCCTAATTATATATTTATCTCACTTAATCCAAATAAAAAATAAATAAAATCAACAATGATATTTAGAACATAATCGTTCATATTTTCTCGAAGTCATGAATAATGTCATGCGAACATTTACTTGCCAACAATATGATCATTGCATTAAATCTTATTTATTTCGGTAAGGTTTTGCAGATGCCGAAGGGGTTGTGGTTCGTTGCTAAGAGTTGGTTCCTCCTATTTTGGATTTAATGCACGTAGATTCTTTTTATTTTTCACCTCTTATAGTTTTTATTTTATAAATAGTCTGTGCTATTTTACAAGTTAATTTTTTTTATAAAAAATATCAAGATAATAAAAAACTCTTTAAAAATATCATTAAATTCAATGTAACATGTCTGCTTTAAAACTTTTCAATCTAACTATCTACTTTACTCGTGATTCAAATCAAAATGTTTGGGAGTTATCTTTGCATAACTTAGTCAACTTAGCAGATCTAAAGATAAATCGAATGATCGAACCATACAAGCGTGGTTTCAAAATTAATGTTTTTTGAAAATGACATAATTTTTTTTTTACATTGAGGACAACAGCATATTGGATCGATCCAGGTTAACCTAAGTTCATACACCTAACTCGCGATCCGGATCATAAACTTCACCAGGTTTAATAAATAAAATTTTACCAAACTATTTTTTATTTAATTATATGATAAAAATTAAACACTTAAAAAATCAAGGATCAACCTAATATCGAGATATTTGTTTGAGACTACTATAACTTTATAGAAAATAATCTAAAATAAATTATGAAACTCAATTCTTAATATATTTTTTCTTTAATTGAGAAACAAAAAAATATTATTTATGTTTTATAAAATAAATTAAGAAACATAAGACGTGATAAATAAATAAAAAGTTATTAAACCAATTAAAGCGATAATGGAAAGATAATCTTCATAGCAGAAATAAAATATAGATGCACATGCAAATATTTTACATCGATTATCATTTTTGTTTTAACACATTCATCCATTTTATCTTACATGTTAATTGTTGTTGCTAATAACAAATGATTTTTATTTTTATAAAAACTTTATACAAATACAACTTATTCATATAAAATATAAAAGGAAAACAATTCATGACTAATTAAACTAATCTCTTTGAAATATCATACAACAAAAAAAATATAAAAAAATCAATCAATATTTAAAAAAACAAAGTTAATTCAATAGAAGCAATAAATGGAAAGGGATAAGAAAATAAACAAAAAACAAAGATCAGACACTGATGGGCTAGGCCTACACGCCTGGCCTTAATAAAAAAGCTCAGGCCATGCCTGAAATTGTTTTTTTACTTGAGGAGTTGTTTGCTTCTGTTTTTTTTTTTATTATTATTAAAGGACGATAAGTCACCTATAGTGGTAGGTGACTCATCGTTGGTTGTGGTTGTCTACCTAGAACTCAGCCATCATTGCGATAGTCGAAAAATCAAGGGTCCTGCCTAAAAATTAATTTTCAACTAATTTTCACTTAAAAAAACTAATAAACACCATAAAAACCTCCATAAACCACTTATCAACCACCAAACACTCCAAAATCACTTAAAAAAATAAAAAATCAATCAAATAAAAAAAAGATCTAAATGAAACTTGATTTGCTTTCTTAGTCATGTTTATAGGGAAAAACACCACCATCGAGCTCCCCTCATCAAATAGAATCCGTTAAAAAAATGATGGATTTTGTCGCTGAAAAGTAACCATTCACCAAATTTCTCTCTCATTCATCATTTTCAAGCGACTTGCTCTCTACTTTCTCAAAGTAAGGAGTTGAAATGTTAAGAAAATCAACTTTTGAACCAAAATTATAATTACAAAAACTAAAGGGACTGGAGAGTAAGAAAAAAAAAGTATATGGACTAAAAAGAACTCCTTGTTTTACACTTTGGGCCTCTTTTATTGATTTTTTTTTTCATTTATAAATAAATTTTTAATTAATTTGGGAGTAGAAGGCTGCAATTGAAATAAAAATTGAGGATGGAAATGGAAAAAAAAAATTTAAGTTACTGTGGATTACTCCAGTGTTTTACCTAAGCGTTCTAGTGTATCTTGTAATTTTTAGCTTTCTTTCTTTCTATATACATGACCTATCATAAATATATAAATTTTTAATTTTTTTTATCTATTGAGCTTAAAAATTTTAATTTTTCATTTGAATGTACCAACTTTTTCAAAACTATAAATCAAGTATTTTCATTTTTTTTTGTCTGGCCATTTTTTTTTTGAAAAAAGAGGTGATATATCTTGCGAAGTGACAAACAACGCTTTGCCTTTTAGTATGATGACTGGCCATCTAAGATGGTAGGAAATTCATATTCCAACCTTTTTGACATAAAAAGTTCTACTTTTCAATTCTTTTTTCACCTAAAAACACCTAAAATAATTTTCTAGAGACCTCAATAAACCCGTTAATAACCTCAAATTAGCTTTCTATCTCCCCAAAACACAAAACAACATGATTCAAAAAAAAATTCTAGAGTTCCAATCTACCCTTTTTCACCAAGATAAAGGGTAAAAAACACTATAATAGAACTCTTTTTACTAAATGAAATCCATTCACACGATGAACAACTTTTTCAATAGGTGAATTGCGAGCAACTGACCCATTTCCTCTCACCTCCCTTGATTCTTAGCAACCCTCTCGCTCCTCTCTCAATCTCATGAATTAAAAGATAAAGAATATGAAGTTTTGAACCCAAATGTAAAAGCCTCAAGAAACAGAGACCAAAAATTAAAAATAAATAGGGACTAAAAAAATGCTCCATGCATAATAGAAAAAAAAGAGGTTAAATATTTTTTCAGTTTCAATTTCGATCCCTAATGGTTTAATTGTTTTGAATTAATAGTATCGAATTTTATTTTTTCCAAACCAAGCATAAATTCAATATCAAAATGTATTGTTAACATCAAGAGAACCACATATCAGACCAAATAAAACATATCAACATGCGTAGTCTGGAACCAAATCAATGTGAAATGATTAAATTAAAAAGAAGAAGAAGAAGAAGAAGCAGCCAAGTGACACAAAAAATATTCAAAGGACCATAAGAAAAAAGAAAACATTATATGTAACTATTGCAATTTGATTGTGCCTTCCTCGAATATTGCATTTCCATCTTTTTTATATATTTTTTCTCATCTCGTATTGGCTCATGTATTCATGATTTAAAACACTACTTCATGGTTTAACGAATGTTAATTTTACAAAACCAAACTATAAGTTTTGCTAAAAAAAAATAAAGACAAAAAAAAGAGAGAGAGAGAATAGGTTGTCACAACCACACATGAGCTTTTCCATGATCATACGTTGAGTTGATTCCAATGATACAATGAAAGGCTGTCTTTGATGCTCAAAGGAAGCTGCACATGCCTCCGTATCATTGCAGCCTCCCTCGTATATTGGTGCGCGTGTTACACACACTAAACACTTTACCCTTCCTTTTCACTTCATTCCCTAATTTGGCAAGAAAATAGTTGAATATTTATTTCAATTTTAAATATAATCCTTAAAGTTTCAATTGCTTTGAATCAGTAAAATTAAGTTTTATTTTTTTGAATCAAACATCAACCTAGAGTTTGAGGTGGACTTGGCAAATCCAACAACAGACATCTTCTTCCATGTGAGTTACTAGTGTCTTCCATACCTTTTCTTACACACACACAATTATTCCACAAATAAGAAATTTTCTCTCATAAAAAATGTCGAGATTTTCAGTGACTTGGACTTCAGCTATGTTTGCTACTGAGAGTGTGTTTGGTATTGCGGTAGCTGTTGTGGTTGTGGTTTGAAAAAAATTGTTTTATAAAAAGTACTTTTAGTTGAGGTTGGTTTGAAAATATAGGTGTT
>Ga0307510_10012521_pt1 | contig 10062 bp, 2 predicted proteins | sample 12_EM_MG_FD_207224 | JGI IMG/M metagenome (GOLD analysis project Ga0307510, IMG submission 207224) | Populus trichocarpa ectomycorrhiza microbial communities from riparian zone in the Pacific Northwest, United States - 12_EM | ecosystem: Host-associated > Plants > Roots > Unclassified | place... | reverse complement strand
GCCGATGTTGACCTGGCTGACAAGCTGCTGTATTTCGAGATCGACGATATCAATCCGCAGATACCTTCTATCAGTGACTTTGCGTCCAAGCTGGGTTTGGGTGGGTTTGATTCCTTTTTACCGGGTGCAGTGGGTGACTATGGGAATTTCTATCTTCCTGTCATCAGCGCTACCATCGATATTTCTTCTGTTGGTGTTGAGTATCTCTCTGTGCAGCTGACCAGTGACAAACCGGTGTCGCTGATCGGTGAGATCATCCAGTTCCTGCCCTTGCTGACGCTGGAGGCTGCTTTCCCGTTCGATTCGAACCAGCGAAAGCTGTCTGCAGCCCTGTCCGGGCAATGTACGCTGGGGAATACCCGTTTTGATCTTGGTCTGAGCATAGATGAGAATGATTTTTATATACAGGGGCAAATGAGTCCTGGTCAATCGGTAGATCTTACCGGTAGTACTCTTTTTAGCGGTGTCGATCTGCCTTCGATAAACATGACCGACTTTGAATTCGAGGGGTCTTATACGAATAAGAGTTTCACAGCGGATATCGAGTTCGTCGACGACTGGAGTATCAATCTTGCGGGAGCGGTCTTTGCGATCAGTGAGATCGATATGGAGCTGACGTATGAACAAGGGCAGATCTCGGACCTCTCTTTGCATGGCAGTCTTGATCTATTTAGTATACCGGTGGATGCCTCTGCCAGCTATGATGAAAGCTCGGGCTGGTATTTTGAAGGGGGGACGGTACCGGGTGATAGTATCAATCTGGGCGGGCTGATCAGCAAAATTACGGGGGGATTTAGTACAGCTTCGAGTAATACGGATAATATCCTTTCCTCGCTGACTCAAATGCAGGTCAGCTCTTTATTTGTTCAATATGATAAAACCGCTGCCGACTTTCAGCTTCATACGCGGATAGCGCATCTGATCAGCTTTAGCAATAAATTTTCCATTGAGGAGGTGCTGGTGAGTCTGCATCTGAGCGGTAAGGATATAACCGGCAGCTGTACGGTCAAGCTAACGCTGGCAGGGGTGGATATGTATCTTACTGCTACGAAGACAAATGATGCCTGGACGTTTTCGGGGGGAACGGAAGACGGTGTAGTGGTCGATATCGGGAAATTATATGCTGACCTTACGTCCTATTTTGGTGTGCCGCTGCCAAATGTTCTTGCGGGGATCACGCTGAGTAAAATAGCTGTCAGCTTTAATGAGACGACAAAGGAATTTACGCTGGATTGTGATGGGACGGTGCCGTTGCCGATGGGGGAGATGGATATTCATTGTACGATCGATCTGAAGCAGTCGGGTAGTAACTATAGCTGGAAGGTTACGGGTTATATACTGATCGATGGGGTTAAATTTAATTACACGTTGAAGGATGATCCGGATGTGCTGAGTTTTATTGCCAGCAGTTCGACCTGTACGATCGATGTATATAAGGCTATTAGTGCATTGTCATCTGATCTTGCGCAGTTGGTTCCGGAATCTTTTACGCTGACGCTGGATGAGGCGATGGTCGCCATTTATAAAGATGCGAAGACTTTCAGGTATCTACTTGGGTTGGAAATGGATGTGAATGCGGATCTCAGCAATATACCGATCGTGGGGAGTGCGTTGCCTGCGGCTGCGCGGCTTAGTCTGGACAATGTGAAGCTGTTGTTTGCGTCGGCGGCTTTTTTGAAGGCGGAGATTGTGGCTCTGGGTTCGGATCTGTTGCCACAGGAGGATATGCCGGCAGGGTTTGTTGTGAGTGGGAATGTGAGTGCGGGGGGTGATAGTGGGGTGTTGCAGATGGGGGTGGGGGCGACGACGACGGGTGGGACGAGTAAGGTTGCGGCGACGGGGGGCGGGGCGCCCGGGGGGACTGCGACGGGTGGGGGGAATAAGAATGTTGCGGCGGCGACAGGTGGGACTGCTGCCGGGGCTGGGTCTGCGGTGAAGTGGTGGGCTTTGCAGCGGACTATCGGGCCGGTGACGTTTGAACGAATAGGGATTCAGTACCAGGATGGGGTCTTGTATCTGTTGATGGATGTGAAACTGGTATTGTCGGGTCTTACGCTGGAACTGGATGGGGTGGGCGCGGGATCGTCATTGCAGGCCTTTGATCTGAAGTTTACGGTAAGCGGTGTCGGTATCTCTTATGAGAGTGGGCCGGTGACGATCAGTGGAGCTTTATTGTCGACAACGAGCGGTCTTCCCAAAGGCAGTACGGCTACATTCCGGTATGACGGGGAAGTCATCATTCAAACAGATGCCTTTACCATGGCGGCCATAGGGTCTTATAGTGATCCGGATGGGAAACCTTCGCTTTTTGTGTTTGCGGAGCTGGATAAAGAGCTTGGCGGGCCTCCTTATCTGTTTGTCACGGGGCTTAGCGCCGGGTTTGGCTATAATAGCCAGGTAACTCTTCCTGACCAGGATGAAGTAATAAATTTCCCGTTGGTGCAGGGTTTGCAGGGGCAGACTGATCCGATGGCGGTGCTGAATATATTGCAGGGTAAGGGTGGCGGCAAGACCTGGGTAAATGCGCAGGTGGGGGATGACTGGCTTGCTTTTGGTGTGCAATTCACTTCTTTTGAACTGATACGAACGAGGGCCTTACTGATCGCAGAGTTTGGGCAGGAATTTGAGCTGGCGCTGATAGGGATCTCTTCGATGCAATTGCCACAGACGGGTTCCGATGTTTATGCCTATGTGGAGATGGGGCTGGAAGCAAGGTTCTTGCCACAGGAAGGATTTTTTGGTCTTACGGCGATCATCAGCGCGAACTCCTTTGTGCTTGATCCTTCCTGTAAGCTGACGGGGGGATTCGCCTTTTACTCGTGGTTTGGGGGCAACGAACATTCGGGTGATTTTGTCGTTACGGCCGGTGGGTATCATCCTTCTTTTAGCCCGCCCGACTGGTATCCTGCTGTGAGCCGGCTTGGTTTTAACTGGAGTGTAAGCGATTCGGTGACGATCAGCGGGGATGCCTATTTTGCCTTGACGCCTTCCTGTGTCATGGCCGGTGGTGGTTTGCAGGTGTTGTACCATGATGGGGATCTCAAAGCCTGGTTTAATGCATATGCGGACCTGATCATATACTGGAAGCCCTTCCATTTCCATGCGGACATTGGTGTATCCATCGGTGTATCGTACCGGCTTGACCTGCTTTTTACCCATGTCACCTTATCGGTGGAGCTGGGTGCTTCATTAACATTATGGGGTCCGGCGACGGGTGGGACGGTGCATATCGACTGGTATATCATCTCCTTTAGTGTTGGGTTTGGAGCGGATGAAAGTACGAACCAGGGGAATCTGGCCTGGGCGGATTTTAAAACGCTGCTGCCCGAAGCGTCGAATATCTGTAAGATATCTATTAATGGAGGATTGCAGAATACAATGGATGAGAGATGGATCGTACGGGCGGATGAATTATCCTTTACTACAAATTCGGCTATACCGGGCAATAATAATGTATTACCGTTGACCGGTACTCAGGCCGCGGGGCTGAATATACGTCCTATGGGTGTAACGGCTACCCCCTCTGCTATAACTGTCAGTGTCACTGGTCCGAATGGGCAGCTCATTGATCTTAGTCAAACGAAATGGAAGACGAGCTTGCTTACCTGTGGTGTACCTGATTCATTGTGGGGTGATCCGTCGAATACCCAGGTTATGGCCGCGAGTGTGATCACCGGTCAGGGTACGGGTCTGACACTTACGCCACCCGACGCTATCATTGGGAATAGTCCTGGTCCTATCGATATGGGATTGCTCAAATTCGAAGACTTACCCGGGGGTGGACTGCCGTTGTCCCCGACGGAAGCTGCCGCTGCCTGGGTGCCTGTCGCGGCTGCCGGCAATTTGGATACGGTGGTCTTGAAGATCATGGATACGAGCGTACAGGGGAATAGGTCGGCATTATTTGATCTGTTGAAGGGTGGGTATCCGATCGCGAATGATCCGCTTGTCAGGACACAGACGGATCTGAATAATTATTTTATAGAACAGCCGCTATTAACAACCTAATACGCTTCCCTTATGTCAGCAGAACTGCAACCGGGTATGATACAATTTTATGACTCCTATACTCCTTCGCTGGAAGACGGGGACTATGTGGTCGATATAAAGCATACCCTGGGGGTTACCACGGATGTATTTACGGCGACGCAATCTTTTACGGTACGTGGTCCGCAGCTTACGCTGCCGGCCGATGATGTCTGTAGTGTATTCCCTCCGGCTGGCAGCAGCGGGACCTATGGACTGGATCTTCCGCATGTTGTATTGAGCAAGAAAGTGCTGCCCTGGGAAAGACAATTGGAAAATGTAAAGGGCAATGGCGTTCCCTGGCTGGCATTGCTTTGTTTCCGGGAAGACGAGCTTTTGCTTTCTGATGACCGGGACACGCGCGGCTTTACTGTTACTGCTGGAAGTCTCCAAACCGCTGACGGGGATATCAAACCGGCGTTGACGATCGAATCGGATATCGATCTCTCTTCGATGTGCCAGGTAATAAAGGTGAGTGGAGATGTGTTGCAACAGGTGTTGCCCCTGCTTACGGAAATCAAATACCTGGCGCATACCCGGCAGGTTGACCCGGATGGTTCGGAAGACCTGGGGTTGAAAGACCCGGGATGGTTCTCTGTTGTAATGAGTAACCGTTTTCCGGTGCTGGATGGCTCAACGGAAGGGGTGAAGAATATTGTCCACCTGGTATCGCTGGAGGGGTTTGAAAATATCGTGAATGATCCCACGCTTATACAGCAGGACGGCACCTATCAGCTGGTGAGTCTTTATGCCTGGTCTTTTACCTGTATCTCTTCGGCGGGGGCTACTTTTAGTGATCTTGTCGCCAACTTTGTCAGTTTTGAAAATGGTCAGGCGACAAATCTTTTGTTGAAACTACCTGTACCGGCGATCGGCACGTCGGATGCCGAAACCGAAATGGCGAACAGGCTGAATACGGGCTATGTTCCGCTTGCTTATAATACGATGGCCGGGGAAAGCAGTTTTGCCTGGTATCGCGGGCCTCTTCTTCCGGGTAAAACGACGATATATCAAAAGGATAGCAGCTGGTTGTCGGCATCTTCCACAACTATATTTGATCCTGTATATGGGATCTTTGATCAATCATGGGCGGTAGCCTGGCAAACGGGGAGGGCTATGGCTTTGGCGGACAGGGTCTATTGCCAGCGTCTGTTTGCGTTCAGAAACAAGGGGAATCAAACTACCGATGTATTGCTGGAGCGGCTTGCGTCGCCGGTGTTGTCGGACAGGGAGTATACGCCGGCGTCGCTGGTGAAGGGGAAACCTGTGAAGGAGCTGTTTATCCGGTCGCTTACCGAAAATCCAAAACAGGGGCCTGGTTTTGTGAGTGGGGCCGGGAAGAGTGGGAGCGCAGATAGCAGCAATGTTCACTCTGCAGCTTTTCGAAAGACGGTGCATGCGGGAATGTCTCCTGCTGCTGTGAAGGCATTTATGCAGAAGGCTGATGTGGTGGCTGTCCTGCAGGATGTGTTGCAGGATGATCTGACGGCGCTGGGTAAATGGCTGGCTGATCTTCATTTGTTGCGGAATATCCCGTTTTCAAACCTGGTATCGGATACGCGTCTGTTGCCGGTGGAATCGTTGCGTTTCTTTTATGTTGACACCAACTGGCTGGAGGTGCTTATCGATGGCGCGCTGAGTGTGGGTGCACATTCTACGCGGGATACGGAATTTCAGGAAGTGATGAGCGGCGCCATCAGGGCGGCGGTCAATAATGAACTGACGCAAAGGCGAAGTGCGATAACGGGGCTGGACATTGTATCTACTGATGGCAGTGATGCATTTGATCAGCCGATGACGGGTGTATTGATCCGGTCTGCGCTGATATCGGGATGGCCGGGGCTTGTTATCAAGGCTTCTCAATCGGGGAACCAGCTGAAGAACCTAAGGGTGGAAAGTCTTTCGCCTTCTGTGCTGATTGGTATCTTTTTGGGTATTCCTGACCAGGTGGAGATCAGCGAGCCGCAGCATAGTCTGCGTTTCGGATTGGATGACAAGGGGAATACTGAGCTGAGGAATCTGGGAACTACTCAAACGGGTGGGGAGACCGGGAATCTTTTGTCTGTTCTGGATTATATGCGTAGTGGTGCCGGTAACCGGGTGATAAATATAATGGGTCTTGCGGGTCAGATGGCGACGGAATTAAAAATTGATCCTGCTTTATTTGGTGCGGCTGACTTTGCCATACAAATGATACAGGCTCCGGAGAAAATAACTTTTAAACTATGAGTAACCAGGACTATTTATTGGTGCCTGTAAAGATAAAGGCGCTGGTGGTCAACCCGGAAATAAGGCAATTTCAGAATTTCCGCCGGTGGACCAGGAATTATTCTAACCTGTCGCGTTTCAATAGTCCCGAGCCGGACCCTTTTGGCGGGGGGGAGGATGATTTTTCGACACAGGCGCAGAACGAAGGGGTCTATGTCCAATGGGAGCTTCCCATGGGGCTGCGTCATGGTAACCAGAAGGAATCCGGTGAGATCGATTTTTTCCTGGTGCCGAACCGATGGCTGGTGGTGCGATTCAGCGGCGCTGTGGAGGAAAGGATGGCCACCGCCTGGGTTGTTGAAAGCGACTACCTTAATCCTTCACGTAGTGGCGAGCCGCCGATACCCGTACCTGTTCCTTACTGGGACCCTGCTGTCGGCTATGACCCGGAAAACCCCGTTGCGGGCAAGACCTTGCTGGGGCGAAGTCTTTCGTTGAACTCACCATCGCAGTGGAAAGAAACTAATCAGCGGGCCTTGTTCCTGAAAGCTATCGGGTATGGCGATGTGTCCTTTGCTTCCTATCAGCCGGGGTGCAACAATGTATTTTCTTTTTTTGATCCGCTGAGTGGTATCACAGAAGACACGCTCAGCTATTTTGTTACGGGCTGGTATTCCGATGAGACGGCGGACTGTATGAGCGGGTGGAAAACCAGCGAAGATTTTTCCGATCTGCTGAACAAAATGAGCTGGAACATCCCCGGGAATGATACAGGGAACGGGCCTACGGACACCACGACGCAGTCCCTGTATCACGGATTTGTATATGGGATAAGCTGGGATGTGAAGGGCGGGAATCTCTTTCCTGTCGATGACAAGCTCAATCCTTCGGTAGCTGTGGGGAACAACGCTGTCGATGCGTTGACGGCTTTGATAAAAGCGCAGAACGCCGGTCAAACGCCCGTTGTAAATACCACGCTGCTGGAAGCATTTCAATACAATATGCTTCATTATCTCGATGAACCGAATGGGACGGATACGCTTGATCAAAAGATAAGGGAAGCCTGGTTTGGCTCATTGCCGGGGGGGACAAGCTGGGAAGTAGTGAATAATCCCGATGTAGATCCGGCGCAGATAAGATTGAGTGTTCAGTATCTGGCGAAGGAGGCGGCCTGGCTGGCTCAGCTGAATACCGATCAGCAAAATCTCGATATGCAGACGCGGGCGTTGTGCACCATGCAGGAGACTCTCTTTGCCACCTGGTATAAATATTACCGTTTAAAAAACATGTTCGATCCGCCGGACGACAAGGACTCGTTGTTACCCGCATATGCTGCTGATCTTGATCCTTCCGGCGCCGGGGGGCTTTATCAAAAGGTGAAAAGCCAGCAGGACCTGGTAACTCAGCTGGGAGCAAAGGCGCCGGATGTATCCGGGCTTGATAAGAGCCGGATCTTAAAACAGGTACCCAACCCGAGATACTGGCAGATGAATGACCCGGTGGTCCTTATCTCCGGTACACAAAATAGCAATGGGAAGGGGGCCAGCCTGGTATTGAACTGTCGTTTTAGCAACAATACGATAAATGGGTTTACGTATAAAGTAGGGGGGAAGGGGGCTCAAACTATCATTGGGCTCGATCAGGTAAGCAAGGTCATACCGATGTTGTCGCTCGAAAATCTGCCTGTGCCGATCGGAGCGCTTTGGAATGAATATTTCCTGCTTGATCCTTCGAATGCAGCTGCGATTGTCCTGGCGGTCTTATCTACGCATGATGCGGGTGTTGTTGCGGATCTCGGGGCTCAGATGGCGGGTTGTCAGCAATACAATGGGACGGTCCCTGATCTTGTTCCTTCGTCATGGCAGCAGCCCTGGGAACCTATCTTTATGGAATGGACGGTCAACTATTATCCCATTCCTTATAAAGGGGATGACTACCAGTGGGACTTTGACGGGAAAGACTATAACTGGAATGGAAAGGGGACGGCGGGTCCATATGTTGCCATCAGCGGGCGAACTTTTCTTACGCCTCAGTCGCAGTTTTCGTACAAGGCGAGACTGCAACAATTTCTGAATGATAATACCAACCAGGGTTTGGATGATCTGCAGGAATTTATTGCGTCGATGGATCAGTGGGATTTTTTGTCGCAGACCCTGACGGGGTTTCATGACCAGCTAAGGAAATTGAATCCGTTGCCGAACGTGCATCCGCCTGCTGATTCGCCGTTGAACCCGCTGATCGGTGACAATTATAAAAATGTGCCTGACCCTGACAGTGATGTAGTTTTTGATGGGGTAAGGGCGGGGCAGTTCTTTTTTGCCGAGCTGAAGGTATATGACTCGTTTGGGCAGGCGCTGGAAATAATTGAGAACACTGCACACGGGGGGACGCGTGCCTCGGGGATATATGAGGTAATGATAGCGGATACGCTTACGCCGACACAATTGGTGAATAGTCAATCGAAATATTATGTACAGCTGCCACCGAGGCTATTACAGGCGGGGCAGCTGGGGTTTGATTTTGTTGATGATAATCCTGTTTGCGCCTGGCTATTACCCGATCATCTTGACAACAGTCTGTTTGCGTACGATGCGAACGGGCAGGCGCTTGGGGAGATACGTGTAGTGGTGAGTGGTGGGGGCAGCAGTGTCAACTATCTGCCTGCTCCGGGAAGTGTGGTAACGGATCTGGCCGGTCTGTCGCAGGTGAATATACATCTTGGGTATATGTTCCAGTCGCTCTGCGGGCTGGATGCGGGTAGCTTTAATGACTTTATGAAAGTGATAGACAGCACCCTGTGGACGATAGATCCGCTTGGTGCCCGAAGCGATAATTATTTTTCCCTGTTGATGGGGAGGCCGCTGGCGTTGGTCAGGTCTAAACTGCAATTCAGTCTGTATGGGGATGCGATCAGGGATACGGCATGGGACGGCGATGATCCGGAATTTGTCAACTATTTATTTTCTGTAAAGCTGGGGAGTCAGGGAAACAGGATGGATGGGTTGATCGGTTATTATTCGGGGTCCAGCGCGGCTGATTATGCGAGCTTTAACTGTGTACATGATCTGAAGGACCTGGATCTGACGGATCAAACGTATATCCGGACGATAGGGGAGGGCAACTATCTGAATCTTGCTTTTAACGATAACAGCAATGTCTATCTGTCTATGCTGGTCGATCCCCGGGCGCAGGTGTATGCGGAAACGGGCATCCTGCCTTTGGTCTCCTTGCAATTACCGGATAGCTTTCTTGCGGGGGCGTTGAAGAACATGGCTGTAAGCTTTAATGCGGGGCCGGCGCTGACGGCGTTGGCTAGCGTCAATGATGTTGTTTCGGTGGTATATCCGCAGCCATCCGAGCAAAAGCAAAGCTGGCAGTGGGTGGAGCAAACGCTGGATAAAAACAGTAATCCGGGGTGGAATTACTATCCTTTGACCTCGCCAGGTCAGACTGCTTCGTTGCCGGATGTAGCGAATACCATTCGGGATGGGTATCTGCGGCTGAACATTAATAATACTGAATAACCTTAAAACAATAACAAAATGAGATCAGGGCCCCCTAGTTCGACTTTATTACAGTACAATACAGCTACTGTGCCGATGCCGTTGCAGATAACTGCCAATGGCACGCTGACGATCAGCATTCCTGTACCTTCTCCCGCGGTCTATTGCCAGCAGATCGCGCTGACCTTTTATTATGGTTCGGATGAGATCTGTCTCACGGGTAATCCGCTGGGTACGTCAAATCTATCTGTCGATCCCAGCTCGAAGTGGAGTGTAGGCGATGGAAATAGTGATTCCAGCAGGGGGAAGACCATCGTGCTTAATA
>Ga0307510_10012520_pt1 | contig 10062 bp, 6 predicted proteins | sample 12_EM_MG_FD_207224 | JGI IMG/M metagenome (GOLD analysis project Ga0307510, IMG submission 207224) | Populus trichocarpa ectomycorrhiza microbial communities from riparian zone in the Pacific Northwest, United States - 12_EM | ecosystem: Host-associated > Plants > Roots > Unclassified | place... | reverse complement strand
CCACCCACGCCATGTTCCTTGAGTATATCTGCAACCATGTGATATCCATTTCGCATTGATTGTTGGTGTGAGGTTTCGCCCTCGTCAGTCAACACATGGGCGTCCGCACCACGTCCAAGTAACAATTCCACAACCTCGAGCCTAGAGAGTGGAGGAACCAATTCGACGTGGAGTACCGAGGTAACCGAGGAAGTGGTTCTGTTGCACGGGGAAAGTAGGGTTATCTCTTTATTTGTTCCGGTAGTTGTCAGGGGAGGGCTAGAGAGAACAGTGGGACGGTATTGAATCCAAACGTGCACAGTACAGACTCAAGGGCACGGACGTTGAACGGAAATTTGGGGGACAAACAGCATTAATCCCAGAAGTACGGGCCGGGGTTCGTCTTCTTGCTTCTGACATCGGATCAGCGGCGTGGCCTCATCACATTGAGCAGAACATTTCTTTCTTAAAAGCTTTCCGTTCCCTCGTGAACATAACTCTCCCTTCCCGTGCCGGGGGAAACGACTTCATTGGTAAAACTTCTGCTGGTATTCTGGTCGGTGGTCGATGTCAGGCAAGATGTCGGGTAGTGTCGTGGTTGGGAGGACCCAGAATATTGGAAGTGCGGATAAGAGTACAAGTGCATCACATTCTTGTGAGTATTTCCCTTCTTTAGCTCCGTTAGGTATCTCGCCCTACTCTGGGACGTGTCTCACCGTATCTGCACTGCAGCGTGAGAGATGAACGTGGTGATCACATTTGGACAAGGTTGCTTTCGTTGATGCGCCGAAGAAGGCTCACTGCTCAATACACCTTCTTTTGGGAGGTCGAGATTCAAATCCCTGGAGCAGCGCGCGTCTTCGCAGCCAACTCTGTGGCAACGTTTTTTTTTGTAGAGATGACTACGATCGGACCTCTGATTGAATTTACCCCGAAAGTGAAGGCGGAACACTACAAGCACTTTATATTTATACGAACAGCTGCTGTGGCCGTCGGTCCCCAGACAGAAGATGCGTGTACATGCTGCTACCCAAACCGTCACGGTGAACCCGCCCTCGCCCTCTCGTCTCACCTCTTGCGAAGCTCGGGCCTACAACCTGCCCTCCCCTTCCCTCTTGCTTCTCCCATTAATCTTCAGCCTGAGCCCACACATCACCCTCGCCACAACAATCATCACCTTTGTCTCCTCGAGCATTACGCCGACACCGCTACCTACGTTCTCGGCCCTGGCCTCGTCCGCGGTTGTTGTGTCCTCTTCAAAACCGCGTAGGGGGAAGGGCAAAGATTGGATGAGGAGAACCTGCGAATCGATGGACATATGTAGGGCCCGGGAAAGAGCCTCAGTGGAGGTGGATTTGTTCGGATAGCACTAAAACCGAGATGCTATATCGCAGACGGGAAGTCTGCGTGAGAGTTCGGAGATAAGGGAAATACGAACCGCGCTCCCGAGATAGCCGAGAACGCAAGTCGGTGCTCAAGTAGGGACGAGGCGCGAGGTGAAGTCGCGCGTTCGTGGTCGGTATGAGTCGGCGCGATAACACAGCGCGATGTCTGAAACAGTCAAAGATTTCGGAAGAGGGTGCAGATGTACGAGTCGGATGTCGGAGCGTCACAGGAGGTCAGATAGAGGTCGTGAAAATGCGCGGAAAATCAGACGCAGACAGAAGAGGGAGAGAGAGTGGGCTGCAGTTGCCTGGCTTTTGCTGGGGCTGGGCTGGGGTATTTATACGGTGAGTCCGAGATGAAGGGCGACAGTATATGCTATGCAGAGAAGGAGTGAGTGGGGAAAAGGAAAGAAAAGAAAAAGAATTGAAGTCCAATGCTGCTGGCGACAGACCACACGGCATCGTATGCGAAAGGGGAAGTCCGGTGATCAAAGGAGATGCGAAAATGTATGGTATCTTGATGCGTGACAGCGGGCACAGAGTCAAAAGGGAGTGGCAGGGGTCAGTGTCCGATGGCAAAAGGCGTCAAGTAGGAGCTAGCAAGACAAACAAAGAATCTAGGACAAGGAGGGGAATAAAGAGACATACGAAGATGGAACGAATATATCCAAAACCAGATAGGCCCGAATCCAACAAGGCGCGGACCTGAGCAAGGGCCAGAGAGGCGATGTCGGGCTTGATGTGCATAGCACTAGTCGAAGTGGCGTGCTCTTGTGGCGTCCGCCAACGAACAAGATGGTGTGTTGACGTCGGCAGTGGCTTGAGGTGAGGCGAGCAGGGACTTGAGAGGTGGCAGGCAAGGAGAAGGGATGAGATGGACGAGGAACGGGGGACGACGAAGGCGGGGTGCAAGGAAGGCGAGGCGGGGACATCGATGGCATCGATGGTTGACAGTTGAGGTGGTGGCGTGGTAACATCCTCACGTGCGTTGAGTCAGGTCACACACAAAACGGTCACACACGATGCGAAGGGTGGTTCACTCTCAGTATGGTGGGACCCGGGCCGGACAGCGCTCGTTTCTGAGCCCACCGCATATCCCAGCGTTACATCTCCCGGGGGGTTTAAAAACTGACCCTCCCGGGTCACCAGCTCTTCACGGAGTGAGACTGCGCCTGTGATCAAGGTGTCGTCGCTTTCGATAGACGCAAGGGCTTCTGCATCCAAGACATGTGTGACTGGAATAAAACTCGGTGAGTGCACATGGTAAGGGATAAGTCGAAAGGTGGCGTAGCGTAAGCGTGAGACAGTGCCATCCAGCTTGCCAAGTCGGTATGCGCCATTGTGCGTGCGTCGGAGGACAACCATCAGGCCCAAGTAACGCGGCTTCATCTTGTCCATGTTTGGGTGCGTGTTGCAGACGAGGACAAGCAAGCCCGGGGTGAAGTTGTAGTTGCGTATGGTGTTCGCGTACTGCTTCTTGAACTGGCGGACAGAGGTGTGGCAGCTGGCACAGATGCGATCATGGATGGCGGCAAGGTCGGCAGGGTGCTTCTGGAGCTGGCAGGTGCGTGCGGCGATGAGATCTTCCGTCGAGAGAGGGTGGGTGAGGTCAGGTACAAGGAAGGTGGCCTGTGTGATGTCAAATGGAAGGGTGGGCTCCACGCTGTGTGCCATGTAAAAGGGGGAAAAGCCAGTCGACTTGCGAATTGTGGCGTGGTCAGCCCAGAAGGCGAAGGGTGCAACCATGGGCCAACGCGAGGAGTCGCCGTTGCATGCCTTGAAGATGGAGTCGCACACCGTGCGGTGCTGCTGCTCAACAATGCCATTTGCCTGGGAGTTATATGCCGAGATGCAGATGTGGTGGATGCCATACCTGTCCGCAAGCCAATTGAGTGCTGCGATGTAAGCCATGCCATTGTCAGTGACTATCTTGCCAACTGCTCCCCATCTGCAGAGGATCTCCTCAAAAATAAAGGTGCCAATCGTGCATCCAGTCTCTGTGCAAAGTGCACGCCACTCGGGCCAGGCTGTGAGTGAGCAACACGCCTGAACAATATACCTAAAGCCTCCGGCATGCGGCATATACATGGTGTCGATGTAGACTTTGTGGAAAAGTGGTGCAGGAGAGTCGACAGTGGGTGGGAGGCGGACCTTGGTGGTCTGGCGGATCTGGCACAGGTGACATGTCTGGATGTACCACTTGACATCGGACTTGAGGGCTGGCCACCAGAAGTGGTCGAGGAGGGCATGGCATGTGGAGTAGAAGCCCTTGTGGCCCAACTTGTTATGAGCGTCGTGGACAAGAGTGTACCGTGTGGAGGGGCGGGCATAGAGCTGGTGGCGACCGCTGTGCTGCTTCCACCAAAGTCGGCCTCCGGCTATAAGGAAACAGTGCGCTCTGCTAATAAAATGAGTGAGCACGTTGGCAGGTAGGTCAGGAGGTGTGCGCCAAGAAAGGAGGAATTGTCGGATCCGCTCTATCTCTCCGTCGGCCTTGCTTGCCTTGTCGCTAGCTGGAAACCGGGCAGGTGCAAGGTCAGTGACGGGAATGTTGGGAGGCTGGGAGGTGTTGTGGTGTTGGTTGGAAATGGTGCTGAAGTTGTTGTTGTTGTTGTTGGTGTCGAAGTTGGTGTTGTTGATGGTGATGCTGTTGTTGTTGTTGTGGACAGGTGGTGCGGAGCGAGAGGTGTCAGAAAGGAGAGGTCGGAGGCGATTGGTGGGACAAGACGTGTCGGTGGAGATGAAGTCGCTGGTGCGGAATCGCGCAGGGAGGTGGCAGTCACGGCGCGGTTGGAGGAGTGTGGCAGAGTCGTTGTTGTCTTCATTGGACTCCAGGGAGAGGACAAGAGTGTCTGTGCGAAGCGAGTTAGTTGGGAGGAAGTCGAGCCAACTCATGACCCAAGTGCCAAGGGATAAGGCACTGTCGATCCAATCATTGGGGTTGTCTTCTTCATCTTTGCCCGAAACAGGCTTGCGTCTTGACAGCCCGTTGGGTCCCTTGTGTTTGTTGGCAGGAACATGCACTAATTTGAAGTCAAAAAGTTGGATGGCCGCGATCCAGTGATTGATGGCAGCATTCGGCTGGATGTCGGGGTTGCTGAGCATACCTTTGATATAACTGGTGTCGACTTCTACGATGAGATTGCGGATGCCGATGAGGTGAAGGCGTGTAGCATGGAGTGCACAAAAGAGTCCGTAGAGTTTGACTTTCGCCTGGGAATAGCGTGACTTGCACTTGTTCCAAGAGATCGAGCCGAAGCGAGAGGGGTGGTGACAGCCATCAGGGCAGTCCTGTGCAAGAATCCATCCAATGCCACACACGGATGAGTCGACTGAGAGATAAACGGCGCAATCAGTGGTGTAATCTATGGAGATGAGAGCAGAGGACTGGATGATGGCGCTTTTGAGGGACTGCATGGCTTGCTTGTGTTTGGGGTGCCATGTGAAAGGAGTGTCTTTGCAAGTGAGGTTGACTAGAGGGCGGGCAATGGCAGAGTAGTTCTTGATCCAGATGCACATATATCCAGCAAGACCAAGAAAGGCGCGGACATTGGAGAGGTTCTTGCATTTGGGCCAATCTTGGACCTTTGCGATTTTGGAATTGTTGGGGATGCGGCCTTTGTAGTTGCATTTGTGACCAAGGATTGTGACTTCTGGGACTGCAAGGAAGAGCTTCTTGGCAGAGACGGTGGCACCAGTGCAGAGGAAGCGGTGAAGGATGCGATGTACATCGTTGGCATGCTCCCAAACAAAGCGGTGGATCTGGCTGTTAGTGGGGATGGTCTCGTACCCACCGTCCTCGAGTTTGTAACAAGTTGCTGGTCCTTTGATGCCAGCGTCGTCCAAAAAGGGCATTATGGGGTTGGGGATCTTGGCCTCAAGAATGAAGACAACATCGCCGTGGAATATCGCAACGGCGCCGGTCCACCCCTGTGGCACAACAGTTAGTCGGATGGCACCTACAGGGGACTGGATGGTGGTGAGATCGTGAGAGGAGACATCGAGCAAGCGTTGGTCGTAGCCAGAGTAGAGATCCAGCATCGAATAACACAAGCGACCTGCCATGGACTCAATGACTTGGTCGGGGATGGGCGGAACGCCAGAGTTGTGGATGGTGACCGCATTGAGGGGTTGGAGGTCATGGACGATGTGCAGGGTGCCGCTCTTTTTCTTGATGCAGAACCAGCGTGAGTGATATGAGGAGTCTGAGGGCTCGTAAACGCCTGAGGCGACCTTCTTGCGGAAGAGCTTGATGACTTCCTTGAGCATGCCTGGGGGAATGGGGAGGTTCTTGTGCGCCCACAGGACATGTTCAATAACAGGAATTTTGATAGGAGAGAAGTACGCATCACTAAAACTGCCCCTCTCCACTTCCATCCATGCTAGCACGCTCTCGTTGAGTTTGAGGATGTGCTGGAAAAGCTTGACTTCCTCCAGCCAGAGGAAGTTGTCGGGATTGAGTGCGAGCTCGTCGAGGCATTCTTGAGTGAGGCGTTTGCCGGGCGTGAAATCAGGCAGATGGGTTGGCAGCGGAGGAAGCGAGAGAAGGGGGTCTTCGGGGATGCGTCAGAGATTGCGAAACTCTTTGGGAAGTGTGGTGGGAACAGGTCAGACCTTCTTATCGACGCGCTTGTATTTGAGGACGAGGGTGGCAGGGTCAATAGGTGGAGGCGGCAGAAACGAGTGCTGCGCAAGGGATTGTGCAAGCGAGGAAGGCGGAGGTGAGGGTGGTTTGCAGATGGAAATCACTTTGACTGCTGGTGCATGTCTGGTACAAGGGCAGGTAGGAAGATAGGTCCTTTGAGACAAGTCAGCTGGGTTGCGCACAGAGACCTCTACCTTGCCATTAGGCAGATCCTCGAATCAAAGGAGAGCAGCTTTCTGGAAAGGCCAGCCAAGCAAAAGGCTGAATGACATGTGCTTGACGACATGCATGTGGACCTTGATCGTCACGTCGCCCACCTGCATGGGTAAGTTCTTGGCGCATCCTACCGTCCAATTGGTAGCGCTGTTCGCCCCTTCCATCTCAATGAGGCACTGACGGTTGATAGGGAATCTGAGAGACTGCATGATGTCGTGCCAAATGACGATGATTTGTGAGCCAGTATCCAGGATGGCGGGGGACTTGAAGCCGCTGTCAACGAGGACGTCAAGCTCCAGCAGGGGGAGGCAGAAATCTGGCTGGCAGACATCAGGAGGTGGTGAAAGATGGGGGAAATTGTTACATTCTTGAGACTCCAAAAATTCATTTTTCACTTCTTTACTAATACTTTCTTATCATGTGACCTATTCCCACCCCCTTTTCATCACATGACCTTACCACCTGACCGCTTACCTATCATGCGATCCTCTTTGGCTATGCACATGACTCATACTGACTCCAACCTAGTAGCACGTATCCTAGGACTCACGCGTGAGTCAGTTCGACTCGGAATGACTCCATACTTTGTACGATGACTCCTTACTAGTACGGGTACTAGTAGTATTAGGCTCGAGTCATGGCAGCTGCCCACATGTATATAAGTCAACCTTATATCCTAGAGTTGGGCCTTAAGCCTGACTTGGTTTAATCCCAAGTGTTGTAGCTTCCACCATGCTTTCAGTTTTCGCCCACATCCCTTCTAAGTCATCTCGGACATCGTCGAGACTCTTCTCTACATCTTTCATTATCACCACTAGTGTCTTGCACGCGTGCAGACCTGTCATACCAGCGCATCCAAGGGCCAGTGTTCGCTACCTGCGATCCCTTGAAGTACAAGTCCCGCCGCCATTATACAAACCCGTGCACATTGCACCTTAGGGTCCTTGGCCCTTAACAGAAATCATCGTGCACGGTGGTGCGATGTGAGGGTGGTCATGGGTCCATTGCAGATACTACCTCATACTTGTTGGTCTCCACACAGCGTACCTTGAGCTTCTCCGCAACATTCTTCCAAACGACATGACTGGCTGCAAAGATGTGAGCGGGTGTGGTGAGAGAAAGCTTGCCCTGCATAAGGTGGTCTTTGAGCTCCAAGATGAGCTGTTGGTCTTCGGCGTTGCAGTGGTACTTGTATTGCGTGTTGGACCAAGGGGCGCTAGAGGCGGTGGTGGGAGCCGAAGTTGGTGGTGAAGGTGCGGAGAACTCCGGAGCCTTGCCGCGTTTCCTCTTCTTGGTGGCAAAGACCTTGAAGATGTCGTGGGAAAAGTCTTGATCTTGGTCTTTGTCGGTGGCAGTGGCTTCCCTAACCTGGAGGATGTGAGATTCGATTACCTCTTCTATCCGGCTGGTCGGGGCATTGCGCAAGTCAAGATGTGGTGGTGTTTTGCAAGTGAAAACCGCACTGGACTGCATGGTGGCGGGGGCGGTCTGGGCAGTCAGCCATGCGTCAATACTCGCCTTAAGTCCATGCTGCATTCCGTTGAAGGGAACTGGTTGCCCGTTGGGGAGGTGAATCCTGTCATTGATCCAGGAGGCGCGACCGGATTGAACGTAGTCATTGAGGGTGGGGCATGAGCGAAGTCGGTGGCCCTTGGCGCAGCAAAAGATGCATAGCTCGGGGCGCGGGCTGAAACGAAGAAAGGGCGTGGCGGTGCTGAAGTTCGGGGTGGGCGTGGCTGGAGTCGGAACAGGTGCAGCGGCTGGCGCGCTCCATGTTGGCAGTGGCAGAGGCGGTGGCATTTGGTACAAGTATGAGGCAGTGGTGTCGATCTGGAAACCGCTGGGCTTGGGGATGCCCCGCATGTGGTTAGGAAAATGGGTGGCACATCGCGCATATAGCAGTGCGTATTTCGGGTTGTGAACCGGGGTGGCGTGGAGCTGATAAACCAAACCTTCGAACTCCTTGTCGTCCTCCTCGGGGTAGTCATCCTGGAATCGAACGGTTTGTGTTTTGACCTGAGGTGAAGAGTGGTTGTGCAAACTGCTGTGCTCCATTTGCACATGGTCGGAAGGGGGAGAGGGCTCTTGAAGGAGGAAGTCGTTGTCACCGGAGAAGATGGCCCTTGCGATGTTGAACACGTCTTGGAGGTCAAAGGCTTGTCCTCTGGGCATGTTGGGGTGCATGGCGATGAGGCGCTCTTGGAGGGCTCGCTGATCGTCAGGATGGAATCCGTGCCAGAAAAGAGCGTTGCGCTCTCCTACAGTTATCCTACCTGTGCTGAGGAGAACCTTGCTTTGGGCATTGAACTGGCGCTGATAGTTGATGACGTCAGTTTCGTCCTCCATGCACTTCTGGGCATACTTGCTGGCGAAGTCGACAAGCTTCTGTCTTGAAAATTGGCCTTCCGGGGTGGGGCTGACGTACTCGATGCAGAGCTCATGGCAGAAGTTGTCCCAGTCGCGGTTGATGAACCCTGGCAAATTTTGCCAGACGTGACGCTGGGAGTGGTTGACGTACCGAGTAACTGTTTCCACCTTCTCCCTGCCTGAAAGCCCATACTTATTCGCCAATCCTTCGTACTCGTCCAGAAAATCCTTGATGGGGTGCTCAATGTTGCTGGAGAAGTGGGGTGCGATCTTGGAGCACATGGATGGCATAGTGCTGACACTGGTACCAAAAGGTGAGCCATAGGTTGCGGCAAGCGGAGCGTAGGTTGTGGCGGGTGGAGTGTAGGTTGAGGCGGGTGGAATGTAAATTGAGGCGGGTGGAGCGTAGGTCGCAGCGGGTGGAGGCAGCATGAGTGGTGGTTGAGGCAGGGCTCTCGGATGCGGCGACTGTGGCGATGGCCTGGCACGTGAGAGAACCCTCAGATGCCAAGGTGGAAGTTGGTACAGACATGGCAGAAGTGGCAGCAGGAGCTGCACGAAAGGCTCCTCATCGGTGTAAGACAGGTCGTCATCGCTAAGGTGCGCGGGCTGTTGTGGCATGCCGAAGGATGCGTCGGGTAGCTGTAGAGGTGAGGGTACAGGTGCGATTGGGTCTGAACTGGGTGCGTTGAATGCTGGGGCAGGTATAGATGGGTTAGTTGCATGACACAAGGGTGGTACGTAGCAGATTGGAGACGACAGGGCACTTTCTGACGCGAATGGGAGGCTCGGGGGTGACTCAGAGGGGTTGGGTATAGGCGAACTGTGGTGTTGATATGCTTGAGCGATGTTGGATATAAATTCAGACACAGGGACGTCCGAAACAAGTGGGGTGCTGGCGGCAAGGAGAATGCATTGTAGTGCATTGGGTCCGGTGACTTGGGCTTGTGGTGTGGCTGGTTCGAGTTCCTCCTGTTGGGGCTGAGCACTACAGATAAAACGTCCTAGGTGGTCCCTTGGCTGAGTTCTGCTGGGCATGTGCAAGGTCGCCAACGGCAACCAAGTGCAGAAAATGGAATCTGAAATGGAAAAAGGAATGAAGAGAAGCAGCGAACTTTAGAAAAGCTCACTGCCTCTCTGGGGAAGCCAGATATATCACAGACGGGAAGTCTGCGTGAGAGTTCAGAGATAAGGGAAATACGAACCGCGCTCCCAAGATAGCTGAGAATGCAAGTCGGTGCTCGAGTAGGGACGAGGCACAAGGTGAAGTCACGCATTTGTGGTTGGTATGAGTTGGTGCAATAACACAGCGCGATGTCTGAAATGGTCAAAGATTTCGGAAGCAATAGATGCTGCCAATTTTATACACTAGATTACAGTAACGGTAATGAATTAAAGTGTACATAAGCCCAGCTAGCTGTAAGACTACTAAGTATCAGATAATCTATAAAGTAGTACTACTAAAGGTAG
>Ga0307510_10012518_pt1 | contig 10063 bp, 8 predicted proteins | sample 12_EM_MG_FD_207224 | JGI IMG/M metagenome (GOLD analysis project Ga0307510, IMG submission 207224) | Populus trichocarpa ectomycorrhiza microbial communities from riparian zone in the Pacific Northwest, United States - 12_EM | ecosystem: Host-associated > Plants > Roots > Unclassified | place... | reverse complement strand
TGTAAGCGGTGGACAGGCGGAGCCGAAACACAAACTAAGTAAAAGAATACACGGTAGTGTGTTGAATATACATAGGAAATATACAAAGAATTTCAACAATTCATAAGGTACTGTAAAAGCTGGAATAATCGGGTGGTGTGCTGTGTAGTCAGAGTTGCCCCCTCTGGTAAAGTCTGATGTTTTTTTGTTTTTTATGTCCCTCAGAGGGGGCGAGCCGCTCTTTTGCTGTGTTTTTCGCCCCTTTGCTAAAGTAGGAAATTCTCAACGACATAGCACACGAATCGATTATTCGAGTTTTTACGGTATTGTCTTTCAACAAAAGTAACCGAACATTTAGTGCCTTCTACCACATAGGTTCGAAACTCGGCCCCCTCACCGCCGAACCCAGTATACCTTTACCCTAAAGCATACTACGGTAGATTGGTACTCACAATGTCGAAGGGTTTTTAAACGACTGCAATTGCATATCATACATGTGCCACCGAAAAAGTGAGTGCACAGGCGCGATTTTAACCAAAAACGGCCATTTTCACACACTTATTCCAGCACCTGCACCAGAATTAAAAATGAGATAACTTCATAGAATGTTTAGAAAGCTATAGGCTACTCAACTTCTATTAAAATCTCAAATTAATTTAAATTCCCTGAGGAGCGGTATGCAGTTGAACTTTGAAATTCTGCCAAGACACAGTTTTCTCCCCAAAAATGAAGGTCTTGGCGCGATTTTGAGGCAAATTTAATTTCCTCTTGCTACATATCATACTACTTCCTAAGAGAATTTAAATTCAGCTGAGTTTTCAATAGATGACAAGTAGCCTAGACATTTTCTGAACATTCTATGAAGCCATCTTATTTTTAATTCAGATGCTGGTGCTGGAATAAGTGTGTGAAATTGGCTGTTTTTGATGTTAAAATCGCTTGCGTACACCCACCTTTTCGGTGGCACCTGTACCACCCAAATTCGAGAAAAAGTGCCAACTTTTGGCGGTGTGCACTAGCTGCCCTTTTTTTAGGTTCGACATTGCGAGTACGGTAGTCGGGATTCGCAGGACTGTGCTTCTGACCTGTCACTTGCGGGTTGCCGACCGCCCAGTGCAACCTACCGTAAAATATCCGGTATAACGAACCGCCTGGGCTGGCAACGCAGCGAAATCAGACCCTCCGATTGACAGAAAGCTTGTGAATAAGGCAAGATAAAATAACACAGCGTTTTTCCGACGTCCTCTTGGGCCATTCAAAGCTCTGAAAACTGCTTCACCACCAGTCCAGGCGAGTTCGTTATACCTGAGATTTTATGGTAGTTTTACAAAAGAGCTGGGTAAAAGTAGGGTATCGGACGATAGCTCTTAACAACTCTAACTTAGTGCCACCATACTGCAGGTGCTGGAAAAGCACTTGAAGGTGCCCAATTTAGCCCCGCTCTACCATGCGCAGGCGATTAGAATCTTCTTTGTTTTCCTGCTGAGATTAAATTGCACCTGAAAATTATTACAAAGTGGGGATGTGCTTGAAGGGAAAAGTGTTGGTGTACCGTACTGTAGGTAAGGGGGGTAATGAAACATAGCTAACTCGCCCAATCAGTGGGTAATCGAGTAGGATTTGCTGAATATAATACCCTAGATACCGTCCCCCCACCAGCTCTTGAATCTTTTCTTCTTCTTTTTTTCTTAGCCTGGGTAACATGACCAGAGCACGGTGCATTCTTGTCCCGTTTTGCTCCATCCAAGATTTTTGAGCACCGCCTTCACAGAGCTTGGCAATCAGCCAGCTACGGAGGTACAGCGCCTAAGTTTTGTATGTTCCACAAGCGGGGCTTGCTGCCCTTATCTCCTGTGCAACATACAAAACTTAGGTGCTGTACCTCCGTAAGACTGACTTCGGTGTCAGGCGTGCCTCCTAGAATAGCACTCTAGTAGGAGTGCACAGCCCACCTATCGTAGTAGTATTTGGGTTCTTCTGGTAGTATCTGATCACCCAGTAACAGAAGGGGATGAACTGGCAGGGTTTTATTAGCTTTAAATAATTCCCACCCACAAGTAGCAACAGTGCCTCCTCACTCTACTCCATAACTTCCTTCTATACCCCGAATATCGCTACGAAAAGGCACAATCAGAACCGCCGAGAGAGAAATCGAACCCCCTGCGAAAGAAAGGACATGGACCCCTACCAGCCCTACCGACCTCAAAGGGATGGGGGTAAAAACGATTCATCCCCATCCGTGACCACTGGCGTTGTGCCTACGGAGAGTGCACTACTAAGAAAGATGTTCGCCGCCGATCTGCCCGGTGACCTTAAGACTGGAATAGTTGTCAGTGATGCAAGATCAATTGCTTCAACGAGGACGAACGCTTCCAATACGTCCCGACTGACGGGACGAATTCACAGGGGCCGATTGCGGGGAATGAAACTACACTGGCCCATTCCGAGTGCGATAGTAGGATTATTCCTCCTGGGGTTGTTGGGATCTCTGCTCCATCACTGGTTCTATCTTTTGTTGGATGGAAAGGATGCTGAGGATCAATTGACAGTAGCTTTGTTCGGGATCGCGCTTGCATTTCTCACTAAAGCTGCGTTGGTCGGGAGTATAACGCTGGCATACAGGTTTGTAGATCTCACGAGTTTGTGGTAGCGGTGGAATGAGGGAGCGCGGTGCTGAGGATTATAGGCAGCGAGTTTGGTATACACTAAGAGCCAAGGATATTACACTAAAGGGGATTGATAACTTATTTGCATTGACCGACAATCCTACACGCTTCTATTCCAAAGACGTTCTAGTTAGAGCCAAAGTTGCAATGGTCATGGCTCTGGTAACATGGTCCGTTGAAGGCTATTCATCCAGTGTTATTTAAAAGGGATCACGCTGAAGACACTGCTAGGATTATGCCCCTCGCCGCTGTTGTATCCCCAGGAGCACTTACCACGCGATTGGCATATATGGTATCAGAAGCTGATTGTACCATACCAACTTTCAACACATCAGCACAAATTGATGTCATTGCTAAAGGACCAATATACGGAGACCTGAGGCGCGATCTGGTGTACTTCAACAGCTCCGAGGGTCCAGGTGGCCTGCTGTACTACGATGGTACAAGCTTCGAAATGGTACGAGCCTACAGATTAGTAGAATGTTTAGGGAGCGCCCGTCCTGTTTCCTCGCCTTGCAAAGGGTATAACTGTACCTGGAATGTAATTTTCGACGCCCCCTGGTATGAATGCCAGGAGAAAAGCACCGATGAGGCGAGAAAAGCTTTTGATACAATGGACTGGGATCTCACGGACTCCAAATTCGCGCCCCGGGGAACCATAACAGTAAATGCTGTATCCGACGGAGATGAATATGCCGCCATTCAACCACCCTACATGAACGGCTCAGGCAATATGCAGGGCTATTTCACGGACGAGCCAACCTTAAGAGTCGGGTACGTCGTCGACACGAACATCTTTGTGGTAGAAGAATCCATAGTCTCCAACAACAGCAAGTGGAAAACCGTCCTGGAACCCCACTGGTTAAGTTGCGAGCTATTCAAAGCGTCCTGGAACGTGACCTTCAACTTTACTAGTGATATTCAATCTACTATAGTCAAAACGTCAGATAAAAGGCCGGTATTCAAGCCACCGAAAATGGGTCCTGGACATCCAGACTATTTTGAGAACGCACTTTACTACGGTTTTGGAAGCGCCATCCGGGGTATACTCAACTACCAATACGGCTATAAGCACGGATCCTCAGACACATTTAGATACAAAATCGACAACCCCCTGGTTAACAAGACTACCCTCCTAGCTGTAGACGACCCCAAAGGCGCAGTCGAAAAGTTGGTCTCGGACATGGTCTTAACTTTCCTTAGCGCTCCAGACCTCGAGATCAGCTTGAATACAACTGTCGGGTGCAAGAAATGGCGTTACGAGAATCGGTTTTATTATAATCGCAAGATTCTCTGGATCGGATACGCTATCAGCATCCTTGTAGCTCTGGTATCTGTATTCATCGGCATGCATTCTATCTACCATAACGGGATGGCCTCCGATACCCTGTTTTCAAGAGTCCTTGTGACGACAAGAAATCCAACGCTTGATAAGCTTGTCGAGGACCACGAGGGGGTCTGTCTCGGTGGCGATCCGTTCCCCGACGCGTTGGAGAAGACGAGGCTGAGGTTTGGAATTCTCGATCGGGGAGATGGGACGATGCATACGGCTTTTGGAACCGCTGATGAGACAGAGGTCATGCTTGGCGCCGAGGGGTATAGGGGTTTGGAGAGCCCTAAGATGGTGTGGGAGGATGGCGGACGCATAGGGCAGGGGGTATAGGGGCGATGGGTTATATTATAGGTAGTTGCATATTATGGATGAGGGTGAGCTTGGCCATCACAAGGCATTTTGGAATAATTTAGTTATGCTTTATTGATATCCTTCTAGATTCCTTCTATTTTTAATTATACTACCAGAAAATATTTACCGGTATGACATGATATAATGCAAACTGATACGAGGCGAGTCGTAGATAGACCTTAGATAACTCAACGCAATGAGAATGAGAAGCAGAAGGCAATACAAGAGGCAGCATATAGAGAGAACAGCGGCCACGCATATAGAGAAAATTGTTTAAATAGCAGAGCAAGTAAGGGAAAGTCCAGAGTGGTTTAGAAGAACAAGCCAGATAACGAGAGACTAAAGGCAAATGATACAATGGTTTGACGCCTGCAGTAATTTGGTAGTCTATATAAAATGGAGAGTGCTGTGGGTGAAGAATTTGGTTTTGCTATGTTTGTTGGACTGCGGAGAGGTATGCCTGGTGGACGGAGGGTGAAGAGTTGGGCTTGCGTTGGATATTAAACTGGGGTCATTTCTCAGAGGAGATTCGGATAGCTCGAGCAGCTAGGGAGAAGGTGGCTCCGTTGATTGTAGGCCTACCACATATTTGGGAGTCAAACCCGTGTTTTTCGGTTATCCGCCTCTTTCGGATTGAGGTTGTTGGGTATCGGCAAGACACCACGATGTCCACACCAGGGCAGAATTTGGGGCTGCCTATCGGGTTTGGAGGGATTGGTGTCGCTCGGTTTTCGTAGTATCCTTACCACCCCCTCAGGCCTCAACCTAGAAGCCCACCGTGGTGGTGTTTGACGGAAAAAATCTGGGCTGTGGGGATTGATGACGTTCCCTGCTGGTTCTATCTCGCGATCCCCCCGTGCCCATTCCCGCAAGCCCGGGAGAGAAGAGTTCCGCACCACTAATCTGGCTCCTCGGGATTGGCATTGCTGCTTTCAAGCAGCATCCTTACAACTCCCTCGTGCCCAGCGCTGGAAGCCCGCAAGAGCGGTGTTAGATACCACTTCTCCAGTTTGTCAGGAATGATATCCCTCCGTTCAAGCAGCAGCCCTACGACTCCCCCGTTCCTAGCCCCTGAAGCCCGTGAGAGTGGCGTTCGACACCACTTGTCCGGTTTGTCAGGATTGACATCGTTCCGTGCAAGCAGCGTCCTTACAACCCCCTCATGCCCACTCATGGAAGCCCACGAGAGTGGTGTTCGACACCACTTATCCGGCTTGTCAGGATTAACATCCTCCCGGGCAAGCAGTAGCTTCACAACTGTCTCGTGCCCGCTCCCGGAAACCCACGAGAGCGGTGTTAGACCCTGCCTATCCTGTTTGTCGGGATTGATGTCGTTCCGTTCCAGCAGTATCCTCATCACCCCTTCATGCCCACTCTCAGCACTCTACAAGAACAGCGTTGAGGTATATTCGATGCTAGGTGTGTAGGAATTGGCGTGGCCCCGTTCCAGCAGCATCCTCACCATCTCCTCATGCCCCCTCCTCGAAGCCCAAGCAATCGCTGTATTACCATGGAAATCGGTTGCCTGAACATCACCCTTATCCGTTTCTAAAATAGCAATTGCTACCTCAACGTACCCGAAGTAAGCGGCGCCGTGAAACCCGGTAAATCCTATAGGGGCGCCATCTCCAGCAAATGGCTGTTCTTCAACTTTCACATCATGCAATAAGAGTGCCTTCGAAGATATGTGCTCCTCGTATCTATCGAGTAGCTTTAATGCAAGGTTTGTTACAATCGCTGTGGTTTCCAATCTAGAATGTGTGCCCCAGCGACAAGAAGCATATACGACGAAAGGGGCGGTCGGTGGAACGGAACCAAGGGTAGGCCGAAAGAGCCTCACATGCGGAAAGTTGAGGTAAGTTAAGCAAACCTCCGCCAGTATGGAGTGAGGGTTAGGGAACAAGATGGTGTTGTTGGAGAGGTATTCTTGCAGAATTGGGTGGACAAGCCGGACCGTAGATGAGGACTCCTCGACCGTGACGAGCCCCAGAGAGCATGCTAATAGTGCTTCTATCCCAGGAATATTCCCAGTATCCAAGTCTGTAGATCCTTCTACCCCCAACGCGTGGCATAACTCATCGACATGTAATGGCCGCTCCGCATGTGAAACCCACATTAGAACATCCATCCCGAGTTTCGATCTACTTTTGGGCTGTGCCTGTATCCGTGCTAGGGTTTCCGTGTATGCATCTCCCAGACTCTCTCCCTTGGTCATCTCACCAATCTTCTTTCTTCTCCGAGTGAGAGTAATCTCGCCCAGGATTGCATCCGTATATAGAGAAACCAGAAGGAAACTAGACAAGACACCGTCAGCGAATTAGGCCACTGACATGTCTTGGGAATGCATTTGATATTCTTTCTTACACTTCTGCGGCCTTCGCAGGGATGATTCTCAGAATATCCGCCCGCAATTCGTCATTCATTGCCCTAGGATACATATCACGTTCCAACCTCATCACTAGATAACTCATAATATCCGCATGGGTAGGACCGAGAGGCATCCCGAGGATCTTGGTAAAACATCTCACAATCTCGTCGCCGATGTAGGGTCTTCCAGTAAGGAATACTCGCGCACGTGGGAACTCCCGAACAATTTCTTGCAGTGACATTAAGAGCTCCCGTCGGTGCACAGGGGTGCATTCGTCTAAGGCATCGATGCATATAAACAGCCGGGGTATTGATTCAATTGTTTTCTTTAGTATATATATCATGTCCGGAAGTTTGAGGCCCCGAATACCAAACCCTTGCCCTGCCTTCCTAAAGGCCTCACGTGTATGCTCGGGGATCTCTCCTTTGCTGGCAAGTTGCTTGAGCATGACGCCCAAAATATTTGCTGTGGTCTGTTCCTGCTGGGCAAGGAAATCGCAGTATAGTCCTACCACGGCAACTTTTGCATCTACAGCCTGATCGCACAGGTAATCAATAACTATGGAACTGTTATTTTCTGGTTGTCAGCGGCGTTTGCGTTGTCTTGCTCCTGAGTTCTCCCTACTTGACATAAGTTTTCCCCACCCCCGGATTCCCGTAACAAAAGAACACTTGCCCAACCGAATCTTCCGCCGCGCACCATTGTCCGAACTCCCTTGTCTCTAGCACCCAGGTTCCGACGCTGTCCACTCGGTGGGTCCTCACACTTTGGTGCCGTTGCTGCGGTTCGAGTGGCGATAGCAACTGCAGAATTTGAAGCCCCTCGTGGTCTACCTTGAGGTTGATGGTGGTATTGTGCGAATTGGTCGTATTTCCCGCATTAGAGTTGCTCTGGCCGATAAGTCTATTATGATTGAGTGAATTATAATTGTTGTCCGAACCAATATTGTTGGAGTAATCACCGGTATTGTTGAACGAGCCGGCGTCATAAGTAAACTGAGGCCACACCTGGGCTATTGAGGGTGTATGTGAGTAGAGAGTGATTGTGGGGAGTGAGAATATGACTTCACCCGGGGCTAGAGAGGATCTCTAACACTTGAAGAAAGAGGCGGATGTTATAATAATTTATGGCCCTGGCGTTGGAATAATTGAGAATGGCGCTAGAACATCCAGAATCCCCCCGTTTCGATTAAGGGGGGGAAACACAGCGAAAAAGATCCCTGAGACAACAGGCCTTACTAGGAGAGGTAAGTCCAGCGTCAAAGCGGCGCTCTCAATTATTCCAGTTTGTATCGTGTCATACGCTACGTAGCCCAATCATTTATCGGCAGTGCTCACATCCCTGTAATGCAAGACTCTCGATCTCGTGTCGACAAGGTTTCTTCAGCTACGGTAATCTTCCCTCTCGGGCATCCATTAATATTAGCTATCAAATTGGTGCGTGAAAAATTCCGGTCTCTGCTTAGATAGCCAATCGTAAGAGTTTTTACGATACTCGCTACGGTACTCACTAAACAGAACCCCGGATAGACAAGCACTTTAGCCAAGTTGGCGCCAAATCCCCTGATTTTCTAAAACCCGCGCTCAGTACTATTACGAATAAAATTTGGCTTTACTTACTTTGCAGCTCTTCAACCAGTTTGTGAATTTATTAGAGTCATTTGGCAACTATTTATTTTTTTCAAATTCAGAGTTGAAATTTCTAGTTTCTTGGGGTGCACGGAGGCAATTTGTGTGGGGTAGCGACTCGAAATTTGAGTTGCCAAATGACTCTAACACCCTATTTTCTCGAGTTATGGTTTTTCGCCAAGAGCCAAGAAGCGCTAACGCATATGACATTTCTACTCGTACTTGTACTTGTATCTGCATCAGGTATGCTCGAGTACAAGTCCCTGGTATAGCGGTTCATGATCTTTGCTTGGGAAGGCGTAACCTTTTTTGCGGGGGTGGCTGTTGCCTAGTTTTAGGAAGCAGGGGGTTAGCAGCCAGTAAGGTTGGGCTTTCTTTGTGGTTGGATTTTTTTCTCTTCTTTGTGGTTCTCTGGGTTGCCTCTCAACAGGGGGATCCCGCAATCCAGAATTCGGGATCGCCACCGCCGCGACGGGCTTGTTTACTGGGACAATAAGCTGATTGGAAAAAGCGGATTGCGAAATCCCCCTAATGAGAGGTTTGAAAAGTAGCTTAGCAGATTTGAATTGATCGTGACCGGTGTGGTTTTCCTCTCTCGTTGTGATTTCTTGATTGTGACAGTTGTTTGTCCGTACCTCTTTCCTTCTACAGAGTAGGTACAGTATCTAGGGTAGAAAAAAGGCAAGGACCGCCACGATGACCGCCCAACGCCAGAGTCCCAAGAGCAAACTAGAGCGAGAAAACCTTTCAAATACCATGGAAAACAGTGGGGGGGTGCCTTTAGAATACCATTCTTGGCGAAAACGTACATTTCCAAGGTTTCATGTTTTGAGGAACCACAAAATATATACCAACGCACACAGTTTCGTTTCCCCTCCCCTTTTATGCACCAAGTGATGCAAACGTAATTTAAAAATCAGATAAAAAATCAAGAATTACTTGAGTCCTGCTGGTATTCCTCTGAATTCTCTCCATGATTTTTTAACATAAACTGAGTGATCGAGGGAGGTTGTTTATTGTGGGCCGGTGGCAAGGTATCATAGTTCTTTGAATAGGTTTCACTTTTTGGATGGTGTATTTCTTGGTCAATCGTATCATACCCGGAAGGGTTTCACGCCAAGAGCATGGTATTGAAAGGGTTCACCCGTTTGGAGGAGTATAAAGTGACTTCCTAACATTTTCCACATCACGTCTCCACGCACATCACCAAACTTCCAACCGACTAGGGATAGCACATTTGATTGATCATACAACAATTTCTCCATACAGGCAAACCCCCTAGGTGTTGTTTTTAAGGTGGGTCAAAAAAAAACAATTAATTACCCATCCATCCAGGAACCTCCTAACACAAATGCCGCCATTTAGGGGAAATCCGGTTTCCACAAATCCAACCTATGTTGGGGTTTCCCAGGGCGGTCGCCCCCAACACGAAATAATCGCAGCTTTCCAGAGCCTTCCATGGTGGTAACCTCCTTGTCGTCAATATAATCCATGTTCCCATCGCTGGCCGCAAAGTACATACCCGCGATACGGGTGCGGAGGTAGGTGGGAATAATGGCACGCTAGGTTGTATCGTTCGGGGTCAGTATATCCTTATATCTGCAGATGGAGGAGTATGGGAGGAACCTTGCGGGGAGTCATGAACAATGTTTCGTCAACAAGGGATAACCTCTCCGGATAGAGCTATTCATTGATGGAAATTAATTCTCGGGGGTGGGGGGGGGGAGGGACAGAGGAG
>Ga0307510_10012517_pt1 | contig 10063 bp, 6 predicted proteins | sample 12_EM_MG_FD_207224 | JGI IMG/M metagenome (GOLD analysis project Ga0307510, IMG submission 207224) | Populus trichocarpa ectomycorrhiza microbial communities from riparian zone in the Pacific Northwest, United States - 12_EM | ecosystem: Host-associated > Plants > Roots > Unclassified | place... | reverse complement strand
CAATTATCTGAATGCTTTGTTTGTGCTTGAATCCACCTCTATCACAGAAACAGACTGCACCTTTCTTTTCTGTTGTTTGAATCATCATGCAGTAAACCAACAGGCCTAAACTGTTTTCTTCATCTTTTCCAACTGCTGTAACATCTAGATATTTCACCACTACATAAACATAGTGCCTTAGCTAATATACAAAAGTTTGTACCATGATTTCATGGCATGCTAACTATGAGTTGTGACAAATTCTAGAAATTGAAGAAGTTTGCATAACAATTTCTTGCTTGTATGGGCATCTCTCCTGTTTTGATATCCCACCAGTGTTAAATTTTAGTCATTTTTACGCCCCCCTGATGGGAGTAGTATGAAATTTATATACACTGTTTATTCTCATTAATATTTTATTTGGTAATGAATTACGATGCAATATCTCACTTTGGTTTTTCTTTTAACGCACAGGAAAAGTGGGCGAAGAACCTCTATCTTGCATGTTTGTGCTATGGGAGGACTGTTTCTTGAAATGTCAAATTGTCGGGAGCAAGAAAACAAACAAAAAGAGATTTTGATGATTCTTGCCCACCCCACCTCGGTTATTTTGTTTCTCATGTTAATTATACAAATTGGAGTAGAGAGCTTTAGTTGCAGCAACTGAGAATTGTAGTTTTGTGTATGGTTGATATTGAAGCTGTAATTTTAGCTCTTAATACAGAAGGTTTTAGTTTGCACTTCTTTACTGCCTTCGATTTTATAACCTGAGTGTTCCAAAAGATTGGTGTAAATGATCTGCAAGCCAGAGTTCAGGATTTGGAGCTTCATCTGGGCCAAGGCTTTATTTTTTCTTTTCTTTTCATATTATTAAACCTGTTTTTGATATTAGTACATTCAAATAATTTAAAAATATAAAATTAATTTTAAGTAATTTTTTTAATTTGTTTTGGGAGTTTCAATTGTGTTCTTAAACAGTCAAGACTTAGAGCTTGATCCAAGTCAAATATTTAGTTGAACATGATATGATAAAATTTAGCCAGTCCAATTGGGTTAATTGTGGGTTTTTGTGCCATGTTTAATTAATTGATACTAAAAAGTTGATTTTGTTTTAATAAACATGGTTAATGAGAATTAATTTTCGAATCTAGAGTATTTGGTGTATCTTTTGGTTTCAAGTTGGAATTGAAAATGAAAAAAATAAACACTTAATTTGACTAAGCTTGTCAATCCAAAACCTAGTTGAGAATTTATATTTTTTAATATATTTTTTATTTTTTTAATAAGCCATCTTATATGAAAAACTTCAAAATAATACGGGTGGAAATAGACTATATACATATATAAGGAAGTAGACTATATACATATATAAAATATAATGCATGAAATGTAGTATAATTATTTCACATTAAAAAGTTAATAAATAATCTATATGAAAATAGGTTATAAAAAAAATACAAGGCATGCTTTTATAATATATATCTACCTGTATTATTTTTTAATTTTTTGAAGTTGGATAATTATATTATATTTCATGTTTTATATTTTTTTATAACTTATATACACATGTATTATTTCAAAATTTTTAAATATAAAATATTAAAATTTTAATTTTTTTTTAATTAATCTGAATCAACTTGAGATTTTGGCTGGTTCAAACCCTATGAAATTAATTTGATTTTCATCGTCAATATATTATTGGACCCAGTTACCGTATAATTTTAATTTTACAAAATTAATCACCATTTCTATCTATATATTACTGGCAGGAAAAATACCAGCCATCCAAATATCCAATCAAATGGCTGATACATGATTCACGTCACCATTTTTTTAATTATCTGAACAGCCATCTCCCTCCACAAGTTCTCGTCTCCCATGTCCTCCGTAGATTACATTTACACACCCGATATGAAAAGAGAAACTGATTTTGTCTCAGAGAGATAGAGATAGAGAGAATGGCATCGTCATTATTATCTACTTCTCATCTCTCAGTTTTCCCAGAACGCCTGTCTTTATACTCTAAACCCTCCCAGCACCACTGTAAGACTAAACTCTCTCTCTCTCTGTCTCTTTTTTAAGCACCCCCATAAGTGAATTTCAGCTTCTTGAAAACTGTCTCTTACTTTCTTTTATATACATGCTGTTGAATCTTCTTGGCTTGTGAACTTTGTTTTTATTGCTTAGGTTTTGCTTTCCTAGTTTAGTTCTTGTTTTCCAGTCGTCTATAGTTCAGTTCTTGTCAGCATGTATGAGAATTTGCCACATAGTAACTATAATTATGTGAGAACTTAAACATGTTTGAACTAGCTTCCATCTGTTTCCTCATGGTGTTTTTCGTAGTTCAATTGATGGATATCAGTGTTTGCTCTCATGTACGGTTTGTTGGTAGACAAGACAGTGTTGTTCTAACTATGATGTCTGTTTTTAACATGTATACATAGTACTTAATGTGAAGCCAGTTGGGATTCGTGTGAAATCAAGTTTGGAAGATGAAAGCTCCTCGTCCTCTGGAGGTTTCGATGACCCATCACAGTCAATCAAGATGAAGGTTTGTGTTTTCTCTATGTCGAATTTGTCTTTCTTTGTAATCAATTTTCTTAATTTTTGAAACAATGTTATTCATGATTTTACTTATATTTATGCTTGTAGGTTCTTCTCATTCTTAAGTGATGTTCTTAGGGAGAAAACCACACTTTTCAATTTTAGGGGGCATCGAAGCCAGCCCTCGATGAAATGGGATAATAGAGGAATCACTTTTAAATCTTAACAGATTAGCTATTGTATAGTAAAAGAACAGAATACTTGTAATGATTTTGTAGCGGAGAGGTTGTCTTCGTTAAGCAGAAAACTTAGAATGCTTATGTTTATAGTTCTTACTGATGTACAAGGTCTACAATAAGTCTATGATAGAATACGAGATGTTGATCTTCTATTCAGCAATATCCCATTTTTTGCAACAGGAATCTCAATTGTCAACATCAAGGCGCCAGTGTCTTTCTTGCTTGTGTTCAACCTTAGTTTTAATCGGTACTTCAGCAACTTCCATTTCGATCCCAAAAGCAATTGCCATGGATGGAAAAGAAAGACCTGTATGCCGGAATTGTTTGGGCAGTGGTGCTGTACTTTGTAAGTATTCTTTTGCTTTTATCTTGTGTTCTCTGCATTTTTCTTAATGTGATCTTAGTTTTGTCAAGTTTGCGTTTTTTTAGCATACTAGGGATCTTTAAAGTTTTAATTCAAAATTCATCTCGCCTTTTAAACTGGCCTGCAAGATGTTGATTTACCTTTTATATAGGTGATATGTGCGGTGGTACCGGAAAATGGAAAGCCCTCAACAGAAAACGAGCTAAAGATGTTTATGAGTTTACAGAATGTCCAAATTGTTATGGTACATATTCTCTGTCTGATGCTCCGTCTTTATATTAGCACCTGAGATTATATATATTCCGGTACTTGTTTTTACGCTTTCTCCTTCTTTGTTTTCATTTTGCATTACTTGGAGATGAGAAATATTCCATTTTTTATCAGCATTTGAATGCAGGAATGATAAACCGGACATAAGTTAAGTATATCTCGGCATGTAATATGTGTCATTCTGAATATCCCTGAATTAGAAAATCCAGACATGCCTCATTTCAGCAAGCTTCTTTATATCGCTGCTCTATAGAAACATGTTCATAGTGGTTCTTTGAGCATCTGATTTCTGACGATGAATCAACCAGAGATTAAAGCCCTTTGGACTCCAAAAGTATTTTGAAGATATAAGAATTAGGGAAACATTTGGAAAGTTTGGAATTTCCCTCATCAGAAATTCTGTGATAGAAGTATCAGCCAGCTGTTGACGGAAGTAACCATTATGCGTCAATGAGGCCAGCCTTATAGTTTATTGAATATAAGGTTGCTGGATAAACTGGGACTCAAACTAAAGACACGTTTTAGCAAAACTTCCAAACATTGTCGTCTCAACAAGTTGTTGGTTTTCAAGTTTAGAGTAAAATATGTTGGAAACATTGCTGCATATTGGTGTACAAGATCTAAGAGCTTCTGTAAAAGCTACATCTTCCAATCTCTATCATGAGTTGCAAACAAGTCCCATATACCAGTTGAGTTTTCTTATAGCTTACTGCTCCTCCCTTTAGTTCAAAGTCAGTACATAGCACACCCTCTTATTCATTAGTGGAACATCACAAGAAGCTAAATTGATCCCTAGAAATTATACAAACAATACTTCAGAACCTATTTTTTCTGTTCAACATGCTGAAATGTGAAAAAGATTTAACAGCCAAGTATCAAGTCTAGAACTTTAGCCTGTACCTGTAACTTATGGTTAGCTAGACATTTTTAAAATCACATGCTGCATATTTTTTTTTCCTGTTTGAGAAACTGGTCACGCTGCTATATAGCTTCAAAAATGTTTGTTTTGACATTAAAGATCGTTGTATGGTAAAAGTTTCTTATTCTCCTTTTCCAACACCAAATGCATAACTGTTATCGTTACCACTTTTAGCCATGAATTCTTTACCCTCTTCTCTCTTTTTGCCTACAGTATTCTTGATAGTTTATTTTTCTGTGAGAAATGACCACCAGTGCTTGGCGTGTGCAGGTCGAGGGAAACTCGTTTGTCCTGTTTGTTTAGGTACTGGTTTACCAAATAACAAAGGTCTTCTAAGGAGGCCTGATGCACGGCAATTACTTGATAAGATGTACAATGGTCGGATACTGCCTGGTTCTTAAGTAAGTCATCATTTTGTTCTTCTCTACAACTCTCGGTAAATTTTTGTTTGTTGTATTCTAGGAACAACCGGTACTTTATAGCATTCTTCTTTTCATAGAGGGGTAAAGAACAGATTCTAACCTGAAAACTATAATTATGTGGCAATTTTCATGAGTACGTAAAGCCATAATGGTTGATCAACCAACATCTTTTCATGGGCTTCACTCTTAATTAGTCCTTTGATCAACAGCAAATCCAAAGGCTATGTTAGATTGCAGCTTGACCATTTAAAAGAGATGGGAGGTCCAAGGCAGAAAATCAAATTTCACATCTTCAGACAAAATTCTTAAAAGGAGTTTTGAACACTCCTGTTATATATAATAGGTTTGAGAGCTGTTTGAATTTGACACCATTAATTGAGAGCTTGAAATTTTTATATATGTAATAAGTTTGATGACACAATTTTTTTTTTATGAGAGCCCCCTAATTATAAGGTTTACAAACTGTTACTGAATTTCTGGAATTTGAGCAATTTTTTTTTTTTTTTGTAATGGATTGTTTAGTTGTAGGAACAACTAGAACTCGAGGCTTTGATACTAAAAGCTGAATCGGGACAATGTAAGATTTGAATAGAAAAGAAAGAAGAGAAGAGAAAGAAGAAATGGAAAGAGGAAGTGGGAGCTGGAGAGGAGAAGAGAAGAGAAAAGGGAGGAGGTGAATTCTGCAACTCTGCAATGTAGAAAAATAGCATATAAATAGTATCCCTAAACACCACCAACGATTGTACTCATAGCCCACTAAATAAAATTGTCAAACTAAATAAAAAAAATTAAATCTAATTAATAAACTCAAATAAAAAACTAATAACATTGGCTTGTACGTGCTCAATCTCCCAATAAATAAGTAGTGGGTTGGGTAATCTTCTGTCATCTTTGTTAGTACACGTGCCATAACATGCGGTGCGGGTCTAGTATTCCCACTAGACCAGGGCTATCCATTAGGTAACCTGCTGAGAACAGTGTGCTCCAGTTTGTGTTCACATTCGTCATCAAGATGAACGAATGCCCGCTCAACTTCTGGGAGCTTCTCAATCTTGCTCTGCAATGTCTCTCCAATAGCGTGTGCTTCCTTTAGAGGTAGCTCTTCTGGAAGTTCAATGTCAACCTGTTTCCAGAGGGGGAAACAGAAGTAGAGATGTTAAATCATACATATAATATAGACTTGGCAAATTCCCCTCTTGAAAATTTGATTAATAAACCCTTTTGACTTCACGAAGGTAGACAGAAGACAGTTCAAAGGTTTGCCAATTTGATGACCAAAACTTATGTCATACCGCAGGCATCACAACATTTGGACAAGGACGATCGAGTCATAACAAGCCAAAAAATCCAGTGTTCAAATCAGCAGAGTGGAAGATCCTTATTGCAAGACAATTCACTCAACAAGCAATACTAAATAACAATTATGTATGGCATGCTTACCTCTACGAAATAAAGAACTCCAAATCAACAAGCACGGACTGTGCTTAGTGCTTACACGCTCGACTTGAGGGTGCCTTGTGACAAGATATGTCAATTTCTGCAAGATTTCGGGAGAAACTGATTTCCCAGCAAGAGAAACTGCAACAAGCAGCCCATCTTTAGAATGCTGGCAGATATGTCTAACAGGAATAACCTTATCTGCCTATCACTCTATCTGCTTCCTTCCAAAACAACCACGAATGAAAAGTGATACCTGCATTTTCAAAAGCAGTTCCAGACCAATTTGTAATTGTGTAAATTGCAAGAAGAATAGCTCCAGCAGGGTCAATCCACCAGTAATATTTATCCCCAAGAACAGCAGCAACTAATCCTACCGCATTCGTCACCACGTCAAAATAGTGATCCTGGATGTCAGAATCTGATCATTAGCAGCTCAATAACAAAAAGCTAATTATTTAGAAAGTAGAGCCGAAAACCTTTGCATAAGCACGGGCAATACTGTTTCCTGAGCTTCTACAGTAAATCCAAAGAGCTAGTTTCCCCACAGTAGCAGTTACCAACTTACCATTATCATGTAAAGCCATTGTAGTTGATATGAGAATATCTTTGGACGTGGTTCATTTACAATAAGCTCTTCAGCAGCTTGGATCAATATCTGAAAAGCCTATGAAGAATGAGTGTTAGGTACCAAAATTCTACTCCTTCGAAAGTCTATGCTTATCAAGGGAAGTTAAACAAAGATCGTGATTGATGAAAAAAAATTATAAACACAATCGAGTTTAAATTTTCATATTCTGCCTCACACAGATCATTGTGTGTTTAAATTTTCATATTCTGCCTCACTTAGATCATTGACCGATGGACCACAAACACACCCTTGTTAATTTTATTTTTCATCATCTTCTTCACAAATTGTATCAGTTTCCATCAAAGTATCAACTTCCTCGAATGATTTTAACGTGGCGAATTGTCTTTCATAGTACTCCTTTACCACCATAAATTCCATAACAAAAGACAAGAACTCAATCACTGTAAAACAGAAATTAATCTCTATTTGGTTTCCAAGAAATTAAACAGAATTCTAAGAGCAGAAATTAAAACCCGTGAAAAAACAATCAACAGCAAGACTTGATCAAAATTACTCTTTTCCCTTTCATTCTCTCTATAGTTTCCAAGCAACGAAACAAGTCATCAACTTTTTAACCCATTTTATGCATAAAAACACTTATATTAACCCTCATACCTTTTCAGCTATCTTTGCTCTCAAAAGCTTTTTTTTTTTTTTTTGTTTTCACTTTCTTAGTAACCAAACAAGTACTAAACTTTTACCAACAAACACATACACAACAGCCCAGCAAATCCGAATTATCCTCCATTCGGATTCTTATCAAACTCTTGACCCGGTTCTTGGATTTCCTCTCTGTCTCTAGCGCAAAACAGTCACGGAAGCTCACTGTCATTAACTCCAGCAAAAAACAGGCACGGAAGCTGCAGAAACCTAAAAAGATATATCTTGTAGAAACACTGTTGACCAAAACTCGTTTCACAGTGTTTCTCTATCCTTTTATTCTTTTTGCGATTTTTAATAACTAAACATTTTTTTTTTAATTTTATCCATCTAGATTAAGTTGACTTGAATTTTAAATTTGATAATTTAATTTGATTTTTATTGAGTTATTCCAGTGTTATGCATTGAATTGAAATATTCCTGTGAAAAAAATGATAATTTAGAGATCAAATTTAACAAGGAGGCAGCCGTGCAATTTTTTTTTTACTGTTGAATACCCGCCATGTTAAGATTTTAGCCTAAAGAATTTTTCTCCCTTTTGTTTTTGGTCTTTTAGTTTGAAAGCTTAACATTTTGATCTTAAACTTTATTATCCAAACATAAGAATACTGATCTTATAAAAATTTGTTTTTATAAACAAAATCATATTTAAAAAAGTTTAATTGTTAGATTATACCATCAATAGTATGATGATATTTGATTTTGAATTTAATAATTTAAATCAAAATATAAAAAAAATCTAAAAAAAAAGTCAAAAGATTGATTATTGAGTTTCAAACCGGTTAGGTCCCAGTTGACCAAGTCAATTTAGATTATAGACTTAAGCCAACTAAATTTTTTTTTTTCTATTCTTTCTTTAACCCGGGTTGCCAGGTTGGTTGGTTCATGTCCCGAGTGGATCTATTAGGCCTGTCCAAATTTAAAAACAATATTTTTTAATTAAAAATAATATTTTTTAATGGTAATAATAAATAAAGTAATGGTATAATAATGGTGAAGTAATCATGGAAAAAAAGAAGATGCGGTAGTGATAAGTTGAAGATAATCATCAGAAAAAATATTATTTATGATTGAACATGATGTAGAAAGTGGAATAAAATTGGGTGGAAAATTATAACTGAATTGTTGATTAAACATGAATCCTTTATTTTTGTATTGACAATAATTCTTCAAGTTTACAACTTACAAATTTTCAACTGGATACAGCAGCAATCTCTCTTTTTGGATACAGCGGCAATTTGTTTTTTCATCCCTCCACCCAAAACCCTTTTCCCCTTCCATTACAAAAATATAATTCTTTCACCATCATTATTAATTATAGTTCATTAGCATATGAAAAGTATAATTTATAGTTAATTATACAAGTAATATTACTTACCAAACCCTAAGATCCTATTTGCATGTCCTACCCCATGTTGCTTTTTTATTGTACAAGAAGCCTAAGGTTGGCTTAATTAGTCCTCTGATCAACAGCGAATTCACAGGCTCTGCAACAGCCTTTAACCAGAGAATACATATTACTTGTTTCAACTCCAAAAACTAAATAAATTTACAAAAAAACCCACAAAAATCATATTGATTGTACAAGCCTGATGTAAATTACAATCATCCATACTCCGAAAGTAGCATTGCTTTGCAACATAGATGACTACGGAAACAAGTAAGAAAAGGTAGAAATAAGGGCAAGGATGCATGGGAGGAGCTCCAAAAGTCAAGGATCATTGCCAGGCAGCTTGCGTAGAACTATATGTTCTGGTTTATGGTCACATTCAAAATCAAGATGAACAAAAGCTCTCTCAACCTCAGTCAATTTCTCAATCTTATTTTGCAAAGTCTCACCAATAACATGTGCTTCCTTTAGTGGCAGTTCTTCCGGGAGTTCAATATCTACCTGTTCCAAGGTAGCACAAATCGTTACAGGCTTAAAGAAAAGGATGCGCTAAAACTTGTAACGATTCGATGTTAATGAGAATTCCATATAGCATAACTAACCTCTACAAAATAAAGAACACCAAAGGTGTAGGCTCGGATCATCTCGATGCGCTGGACTAGAGGATGCCTGATGACAAGATATGTCAACTTCTGCAGGAATTCATGAGGTGCAGATTGTCCAACAAGTGAAACTGCATAAAGAAGTGCATGCATGGTTAGAAAACTTGGTGCATTCAAGGAGGACTATATTGGTGAAGAAGGTACCTGCGTTTTCCACAACAGTTCCAGACCAATTTATAATTGTGTAAACTGCAAGGAGGATGGCACCTGTAGGGTCCATCCACCAGTAGAACTTATTGCCAAGAACAGCTGCAATCAATCCTACTATATTCGTTACTACATCGAAATAGTGATCCTGAACATTGGCATTTGATTTAGTTAGAACTGGTGACAACAAGTCCAGAACTAAAAGACACAAAGCTTTTTCAGTGACAAGAACAGGAACAAAACCTTTGCATAGGCACGGACAATCTCATTTCTTGAACTTCTGCAGTATAACCAAAGGGCAAGCTTTACTGCCGTTGCACTTAGCATTATTGCATATAACCACAAAAACTGATTAGAAGACATTTTCTCAGTATGTTTGTGTTGAATTAGTTGTTCGAC
>Ga0307510_10012515_pt1 | contig 10064 bp, 14 predicted proteins | sample 12_EM_MG_FD_207224 | JGI IMG/M metagenome (GOLD analysis project Ga0307510, IMG submission 207224) | Populus trichocarpa ectomycorrhiza microbial communities from riparian zone in the Pacific Northwest, United States - 12_EM | ecosystem: Host-associated > Plants > Roots > Unclassified | place... | reverse complement strand
GAGCGTTGTCCACTCACCTCCCATTCCTCGAGGAAGCGGTCGAGATCGGTGTTCCAGATCTGCGTCGGAGTGAGTTCGAGAAGGGCCAGCAGCTCCTTCTCCTTGTCCGTTGCCTGCTGAAGGAGTTTCTCGATCTGCGGTCCAAGTGAAGATGTGAGCAACCGTGTGCGCTAGAGTCGTACGCTAATAAGGCACGCGCACCTTCTCTTTCGTGAGACACCATATCGCCATGCCCAGAAGGTAGTCGTAGTCGGTCGATGTGCCAGATGCCGCCTCCTCGGCTTCGTCGTCCTCCTCGGCGTTCTCGGTCTCTCCAGCCGCCTTTGCCTTTGCCGCCTTGGGGAATGGCCGAAACTTCTTCTGGCGCAGCTCTTCGACGATGTCTGCCTTTTTGCGGTTGGACACCACCAACTCCTTGCTGATGATCATCTTCACAAAACGCGCTTGATTGGACAGCTTCTCGAACTGCGTTTGCAGTTCGTTCGCGAGGAAGTCCTAATTCCAAAACCCGTTAGGTCGATCGCTGTGGTATATATGCTCAAATAGGCGGTGCTTGCCTTGCGCTTCTGGTAGAACGCCAATCGCTTTGGATAGAACTCCTCGATGATCTCCTCTGGCGAGTTGTACTTCTTGATCTTGCCGTCAAAGTCGAAGCAGATCATGTTGCTCGTGTTGATCTTGCTCGTCAGCTTGAAGTACTCGGTCAAGCCTTGCGCTTCCGCCTTTTCAACGTCCTTCGCTGCCACGTTGACAACGAAATGCACGTTGACATTATCGTGGTGTTCCTTATAGTCCTGCAATGGAACTCAACACTGCTGTCTTTTAAAACGACGGATAAAAGGCGGCGCCACGCACCTTGACCGCGCCGTCGCCCTTCTCACCAATCATGGCTTCTAGCTCGGCCTTATAAGTCTGCGTCCACCTGTGGATGGGGAGTTCCGTGACCTCGATCGTGGTATCGTTCAGCTTGGAGGCAATTCCGGTCACATCGTACTTGTGCTCGCCCGCTTTCTTTATCGTGCCTTTGAAGCCGCGCCACCAGGGGAGCATTGGTTCTTGTTCCTCGCCGGCCATAAGCCTCCGGATGTTCGCCACGATGTCCCTCGGATTATAACTCGGGACCGACGTGCTCCACCCTACATGGCGAGAGGTCATTGCCAAAGGAAGCTGGAGAAAAGGGACGAGGAGACAGACCTGTGCCGATACCTTCTGCGCCGTTGATGAGCAGAAGGGGGATGACGGGCATGTACCACTCGGGTTCGATCGTATCATTGTCTTCCTTCAGGTAGTCGAGTAGAGGGTCGTCAGCCGGGTGGAAGATCGTGCGCGTGATGGGAGCCGGCTCGGTGAAAATGTAACGCGCCGAGGCGTGGTCCTTTCCGCCCTGGTCGCGAGTCCCGTACTGGCCGTTGGGTAACAAGAGGTTCAAGTTGTTGCTTCCGACGTAGTCTTGCGCAAGGTTGACGATGGTCATCGTCAGACTCTGTTCGCCGTGATGATATGCCGCGTGCTCAGAGATGTATCCGACGAGTTGCGCGACCTGTGGGACGGGGAGGACGACAGGATGAGGGATGGTAGAAGAACAGGGAATCACGAATGGACAGTGTACCTTGATTTCTTTCTTCAGCTTTCGTTTAAAGCACGCCCAGATAACCTTTCGCTGGCCGGGCTTGAGGCCGTCCGCAACAGACGGGATGGAGCGGACGTTGTCGGCCATTGAGAAGAGGATCAACTCCCTGTTGATGAAATCCGAGTAGGAAATCTCGTCCGTGTCATGGTTGAGATAGGTACCGGGCTGCAAAAATCGATCGATGAGCTGACCGACGCGCACGGCGGTGGCAACGCGAGAGGTCGTGAGGACGCACGCACCCTGAAGTGTCGCAGCCACTCCTTACGGTCGTCCGCCTTCTTCTTGCTAAACGCGAGATCTATGAGCTCGCGGTCGCCGTCTTGCGTCGAGCTGAATGGGATCATATGCTTCGCCATGTGCGAGAAGTAATCCCGGGCGTCTGAATCTTTGCTCGTTCCGAGACCCTGAAAGAGCGAAGCTAAGAAGGTCAAAGCAAAAGGACCTCACTTGGGGAAATTGCCGACCTTGTAATACTTCGAGTCCCACTTGTGCGCGTCCGGCGTGTCTTCGAGCCACTGCTCATACTCGGGGATGGTGAAAAAGTCGATTCTTTGTTTGCCCTTTGTGACCTGCGGGACGCAGGTCGGAAAATATGCTTCGAAGGAGAAAGGTACAGCGGCTTACTCGGACGATGGGTGTCACAAACTCAACCAGGAAGTTGGGGAGCTTCAACAAGGATGGGAAGAAATGGTCCAAAAAGTTGATGAGAAGTCCTTTGATGTGCGAACCGTCATGATCCTACGCGCGCACGGTCAGTAGCAGCTTCCTATCGCAGTGTGACGCGGGTAACTCGCCTGATCGGTCATGATCATGAGCTGTCCATATCGCAAGCTGCCCACATCGGAATAGTCCTTGTTGTGCTGAAGGCCCATAATCTTCTTGATATTCTGGATCTCCTCGTTCTTCATGATCTGGTCGTGCTTCGCCTCGCGCACGTTGAGAAGCTTGCCGCGCAACGGGAAGACGCCAAAATTATCACGCCCGACAACACCGAGCCCGGCCACGGCGAGCGCCTTGGCGGAGTCTCCTTCAGTCAATATGAGCGTGCATCGGGATGCGTTGCGGGTTCCGGCGTTGTTCGCGTCCGCGAGCTTGGTGACCCCAGTTAGGCTGTCAACGATGAGAAATAGGATAGACAGGGAGAGCGCATGCAAGACTCTCACCGGTTGCGCTTGCTGCCATCCGTCTTCTTGATCTGCTGGTCAGCCCTGAACTTTGCCCAATTCAACACATTTTCCACGATGGAGGACTTGGACACTAATGCCGAATTTAACGATCACGCGTCACCTCTAAACGAAAAAACCACACCTTTCTTCATAAACTCTTCCGAGAGCGTGGGCTTCGAACCAAACTTGGAGGACAAGAGCGTCATGGTCTCCTTAGTCTGGCTGTCAAACGTCGGGTTCTCAATGAGAGCGTTGACAAAGATCCACATATGTTCTTTGATCTTAGGTAGCTTTATCGCCGCCGCCTTGTTCTTCTTTGTGATAGCTGTGATGAGGTTCTTCGCGATTTGGTCTGCGATGTAGGTGACGTGAGAGCCACCCTTGATGGTGGATATCGAGTTGGCGAAGGAGACGTGCTGGAAGGTGCCATCCGAGACGGCGAAGCCAACCTCCCAACGGCCGCTGATGCGCTCATAAATGACGGACTGCTTGGCCTGTGCCGCCCCTCCCGAGATTTCCGCGGCAGTCTCAGCAGCAGAATTGAGGTACATCTCGATGTATTGCTTGAAACCCTTGACCTTGAGCCTCTCGTCGTTTAAGTACACCTTGACGTCCTTGACGGTCCCTGCCATGTCGTATACGCGTTTCTTGAGCAGAGAGACTGTGTCCGGGTCGATGGACGTCATGCCAAAGCGCTTGAGGTCGGGCTTGAAGGTCACACGGGTGTACTCCTCGCCTCGGGAGTTCTTTGTGATCTTTGCCTTGCCGCATTTGCCCATGTTGTCGGTCCAGGTTTGCTTGTACTTCTGACTCGTGTTCTTATCCGCGGTGTCGATGGTGAATTCGGTCGAATAGATGTTGGCAAGTTTGGCGCCATAACCGTTTCGACCACCGGTCAGCTTCTTTTCGTCGTCGTCGTAATTTGAGGAGGAAAGGAGGTGGCCGAAGATGAGCTCGGGGATGTACATCTTCTCCTTTGAGTGGATCTCGATGGGAATACCGCGACCGTTGTTGTACACCGATATTGTCCCATTCTCCACGTCGATTTCAATCTTCAGCGCGTCCATATTCGAATCATTGATCTATGGCAGTGATTAGCGACCTCAAGCAGGGCCACGCGGAGCCGAATACCTTGTTATCAGCCGCATTGACAAGAATCTCATCTACTATCTTGAAGAAGCCCGGTACGTACTTGACGTCCCGTTGGACCATGCGCTTGGTATCTGAGTCATACGTCCAAATGTTCTGGGTCACAAACTCTACACTGCCGATGTACGAGTCTGGTCGTTTGAGAATATGTTCTAATTGGGAGAGCTGTGGCACATGGTCATTTCACGTCATAGCGTATAGCTCAGATGGAACAACCTTTGTGTAAGTCTCCGATGCGCTCTTCTTATTCTTAGGTGCAGGACCAGGACGGGGAGCCGATGGACCAGAGTCATCGTCGTTGTCCACCACAAAGCTTTCCTCGGCGTTTTCATCCACATCCGCCAGGACCCTCTTTGTTGCAGGCTTCGACTTTGCGGGGGCTTTTGCCTTGGGTTTAACGGGGGCCTTGGGCGCGGCCTTGGTCTAATTGTCGCCGGCGCTAAGTTATGCGCAGTTATGCGCAGTGAGCGTTAGACTTACCTTCTTGGCTACGGGAGAATAACCCTCTGACTCATCTCCAGAGATATTATCGAGGTCGTAATTCTCTTCAGAAGAGCTCATGATGAGCGTTGGTCGTGTCGTGGTCTTGGTGGATGATGGCCCGCACGCACGCGTCGAGAGAATGTCAACGCGACGCGTGGCACGTGATTGATATCAGTCTGGGGTTAGGTGTTATGATGATTAATCAGAATCAGGTAAGCTCAGGTGAGGTGACCAACACCAACACTGGATTGGTTTTTCAACCCCGATGATGATCGCAGGTCTCACTTGTATTTTTTATTGTCTTAGGACTTGTCAAACAAGGAAAAAGGAAAGAGGTCGCCACAGCCAAGGCAAACCATTGCGCATACTCATCCAACGCGTGGTCGAGTTAACATAAACGATGCCGTACCATCCCCCATACACTTATCACCCTTCCGTCCACTTGCATCCACTGCGCATGGTTGGTTGTGCGTTTTTTTTAGTTGTGCAACGCCGTCGTTGGGCGTTGTGTGGAGTGGTCACCATCATGATGGGATTCATTACGGTAGAAGAAGAGGTTTCAAGGGCTATGTTGATTTGAAATTGAAAACGAGGTGAATTATGCGGAGCGCTGTGCCACCCATATCCCAATGCAGCTGTTATTGTACTTGTCCTGATAACGGGATAACGGGATTGTTCCCACTAAGGAACATTGCATTCTTCCGACTGGCGTGACACATGGACCAAAGGGCGTGTCATCAAACGAGTGGAAGTAGATGCATGTGTGGGCAGAGTGAGCGAGGCATGGATCAAAAGCCACACAGGTGTCCACGCCACGACACGAGATAACGGGGGTTTTGTTTTGCGACCGGAGAATGCGGTGCAACCGGCCTCGGAAGTCCGGAGGTTTTGGGACTGTATGCGTCATCGCATTTTTACAAGACACGTGACGTGGACACATTTTCACTTTGGCTTGGACATCTCTCATTCACCCGACCCGCCCTGGGGCTGCGCTATTTCCCCTTCCCTTGTTCTCTCTCCTCTCATCATCATGCAAGTCGCCCCCGCCCATCCGGCACAACTCCCCTTCCATTTCTTCCCAAAGTCTTCAACTCCTCCATCTCACATCCCCCCCGTCGTCGTCAAAACACGCGTCATTCCCCTGCCACAACAAGCTGCGCGCATCGCCCCAAGACTGCTGGTGGACGATCCCCACGAGCAGAATCCATCCCAAGCTCCTATTTCTGCCAATGTACTCGCGTCTCGTCTCGCCTTCAAGAGGAAGTCTCCTCACACGCACACACACAACCGTCGTGCAAAGCGCGCTCGCTCCTCTGACTCGAGTGACGCGACCCCACCACCTTCTTCTTCCTCATACTCACGCGAGTCGTCGATCGTTTCCACTGCATCCTCGTCACGCGCATCGACGCGTAACCGATCGTCTCCACCTACATCGCTTTCACCCTCCACGCGTAGCAGATCCCGTTCCTCGTCCATCCTCCCTATCATAGATGAACCCATCCCCCGCGAGTGTCACATTCATGAGGACGCTGTCCTCGACGATACCTTCCTGAGCAGCGAAAACGTCGTACTCGGGATCATGAAATCTTATGTACAATGTCAGTTATAGCCCCTTTTTCTCCATCTTCGCCTGCAGTTATGCTTACCGTTGCTTACCATTCTTATTCACATGCATGTAGACTTCAAAAACCCAAACGACCCTCAAGACAGGTCATTTGATCCACACCCGACAAACTACCCTGTTGGCGAACTCGAGTTCCCAAATTCAGGCGCCTCAGAACGGTGCGTGTCCCCCTTTTTTTTGGCCTCCGTGCGTCCATGGCGTCTGGAAGTTTTTTCCACTGCTTGTTCCGTAGAGATACTCTACACTCCCCTTTGCAACGCCTGTGTCGTGCCGTCTACCACCCTGAAACATGATCAGACTTGCATCCGCAGCGGTCGTTTGATCTCTCGTGCTCACCCGTTTCCACCTCGTTTTTGCCCTGGTTCCATTGCGAGACTCTTAGCCACATCACCAATCCAATGCTCCACATTGGCACGGCGCATTTTTCATTCCCCCTTCCTCGGTTACCACCCTTGTTCCTCGTTGTTTCTGCGCGTTCTTTCGCCACTCACATCACTATCCGGCCCGTGTTGCCGTCTACTTTACGCACCTCTACGTCTACGTCTTGATTTGATCCCACGTAGTTTCCACGTGTGAGAGGGTGGCTCTCTTCTGTGTGTCTACTACCAATTCGGCACCACCGCCCTATTTCTCTGCTGCTCTGTCTTGTTTTAGATCATCATCGGTCCGTGACGCATCCACAGGCTCGTGGACTTCACGTTTTCTGACCTTCTGGCCTTCTGATCTCTCACACTCCTTGATGTTCTCTCTCATCCAGAGCCCTTTCGTTTCTTATGCTTTGTACCTCTAGTCTTACCCACCTCATCCACGCGCCAGACGCCATGGACGCACTTATTCATATATATATTATCGTGCTAACTGCGTATCCAGCTACATCCTTCTCGCCCCAAGAGACAAGGACCATTACTGTCCTATTCTAGATCTAGAGAGGACACTATATACCATCATAGAACGTGAGTGACTTTTGAATCATCCTTCTATCGTTTGCTGATGGCCCTGCAGACTACCTTACGCCCGAACAACGGTCTCTCTTTGGAACCCTTCCTCACGATATCGCCTCCACTGAGACAGAGCCGGCACCAGCGACGAACCATCTACGAACGCTACGTCGTGCTGTCACTCGTTGCGATGGCCCGCTCTTCATGTGCACCCTTGATACGATTAATAAGCTCCTGCGAATGCTCAAATACCCTCCCCTTCCATCGGACACCTTTGCCCCGCCACAACCCAACGCGCTCCGTGCGGCAGTAGCTAGCTGGAGCGCAACTGGGCTACCACCCGCAGTTGCTTTGCGAATCGTTGAGGAGACATATCAACGCACCGTCGGCCCACGCACACACGAACTCAATCACTATCAGGCCTTTTCTGACACCGTGTATGGGGAGCTCATGCCCTCGCTAGTCTCGCGCTTGCTATTCCTTACGCGCGCAAACCCGGACACGCTCTTTCTCGACCTTGGTAGCGGTGTCGGTAACGTCGTCCTGCATGCTGCACTACAGAGTGGCTGCACCGCATTTGGAGTTGAAGTGATGGAGAAGCCTGCGGAGATGGCGCGCGAGCAGCGCACCCAGATGATGATGCGCGCGCGGATGTGGGGCGTACGTATGGGTGACATTGAGCTAGAGCATGCGAACATGCTCGAGAGTGTTCGGGTGAACGAGTTAATGTCTCGTGCTGACGTGGTTCTTGTGAACAACAAAGTCTTTGGCGAGAAGTGTACGTCTTCTCTCATTCTTCTCTTTCATGCTTGGTCATTACTGACTGATATGCACTATCGCGGTGGTTAGTAAACGAGGCCATTCGACCGAAATTTCTCGACTTGAAGGAGGGCGCACTCGTCGTCTCACTCGAGCCGTTTGTCCCAGCAGGTTGTCGCGTCGTGACGCAACGCAATTTAGACGATATCAGCGCCATCCTGGACGTGTCCGCCCACGACTACCACTCGATGGACGTCTCATGGGCGTCGGGCACAGGCAAGTTTTATGTGCACCGCGTCGACCGCGCTGGTTACGCAGACGTACGCGCACGATTTGAGGCGTCGAGGAGTACGCGGTCAACACGGAGATGACCCTTTACTTTTTTTCTCTGCTCATTTCATTAATTATTACGCCTGTGGGTTGCCCGCGGCCGGCTGTGCACCTCCTATCTTTATACAGTCGCTTTCTTCTTTTGTCTTTATTTCCCCTTACTTTTCCTTTTCAGCTCATTGGTCAAGTTGGACTCGTCGTTTGCATATTAATTCGTGAACAGTGCCATTCCTGTCGCCATAACGTTTTTCTTTCTTTACGCGTCAGACTCTGTAATTGATTCAACTCTTTTCGACACCTTTACTTTACGTTCTTGTAGTACGCTACTGTACAGATCCCATAGGTAAACCAGAAGCATCATGATCAAGTTCCATTTTGCAAGTTCACTGTTTCATCGAGCGCGAGAACTCGCGCGCTTAGAAGCGCCCAACCGATGGGTGCGATTGTCATGCGGAGGCCGACTTCCTACGAGACGCCGTTCTAGGTCAAGTCGCGCTGGAGAAAAAGTGACGGAGAGACAGAATACCTGCATGAAAAAGTTGAGCCGTTGAAAGATGGTGTCACGCAATGAAGTGTTAGACCACAGTCGTAGTGGCATTAGGCGTGTTTGTACATAGATTTACATTTGATGCAATATCTCCTTCGCCCACCGCTAAAATCGATCATAGCGCTGGTCGCAGCAGCATCGCTTCGGTAAGGGGTGGAAGAGCAACAACTCCCACCCGATGCCTGCATGCCCGCGCGGGCCCTTGTGGACGCTCAGGGATCGTCAGTGACCGCGCACGGTACGCCCCACCCCTCCCACTCGACCCGCCCCTCCTGTATATCCACGAGTCGCTCCCACAGCGCCTGCGCGACGCTGCCCTCTCCACCAACCACGGGCAACACGATGTCCTGCACCGCCTCCTCTGCTCCCGCGTCGCCACCAGTGCTGCTGCTGCGCTGCCACCCGATGCGCGCGGCGGGGATGACGACGGCGGCCGTGCCGACGCAGAAGACTTCGCGCAGGGTGCCGGATGCCGATGCTGCGAAGAGCTCGGACATGGTCAGAGCGCGCTCGAGGGTGTGTAAGGTGAGCGTTCGGGGGAGGTTGGGGAGCGCGGCGGTGTGTGGGCGGTGAGAGAGGAGGGAGAGGGCGGAGGCGCGCGTTACGCCCGGTAGGATCGTCCCGTCCAGCGGAGGCGTCACTATGTCGAGCGCTGCGGACAGAGGGGGGTAAGTGAGAGAGTGAGTGAGCTGTGAGCTGGAAAAAAGCATGGAGAAGACGAGGGAGGGAGGGAGGGGGAGCGAACGGGACAGACGGATGGCACTCCCACTCACCGCCGTCTGGGCGCTCGAACACGGCAAAGACGTTCATGGCGCCCGCCTCGGCGACCGTCTCGCCGAGCAACCACAACAACTGCTGATAGCCGAGCGCGGCCGCAGCGCGCTGCGCGACGAACCCGGGCGCGTAGTTCAACCCGAGTTTGAATCCGCCCGTGCCGCCGGGCCACGCGCGCACCTGGTCGCTCATCGCGAGCAGCGAGATGCCCCGGCCGCCCTCGGCATCGCGGATGTAGGGGCCCGTCGGGGAGCAGATCACGTAGAGCGCCGCGTGGCGCGAGGCTGAGACGCCCAGCGAGGGTCGCGTGCCGATCAGCGTCGGTCGGAGGTAGAGGCTGCATCCCCGTGCGCGGGGGATCCAGCGCTCTTCGAGAGTGACGAGACGCTTGATAAGCGTTAGGAGGGCATCGGCGTCGAAGGGCTGGGGGGTTGTGGAGCATAGGTCAGGCGTGGGGATGGGGTGAGATGGGGAGAAGTGTGTCGGCACGTACGGGAAGGGCAACGCGCTCAGCTGAGCGCACCATCCGTTCCATGTTCAACTGCGGCCGGAACAAACGCGGGGTACCATCCGGTCCTCGATATGCCTGTAAGGCGGGGCATGGGTACATTAGATTTTTTCATGGCGATGTGCGAGTGGGGCACGACCTTCAGGCCTTCGAAGA
>Ga0307510_10012514_pt1 | contig 10064 bp, 9 predicted proteins | sample 12_EM_MG_FD_207224 | JGI IMG/M metagenome (GOLD analysis project Ga0307510, IMG submission 207224) | Populus trichocarpa ectomycorrhiza microbial communities from riparian zone in the Pacific Northwest, United States - 12_EM | ecosystem: Host-associated > Plants > Roots > Unclassified | place... | reverse complement strand
CCTCACGCTTTTATTCTCGGGAAGGGGATGCAAACCAAATGGCCGTGTATACTCATTGCCCCAGAGACGGCAACGTGAGATAGTTTAATAAATGTTACTACTACCCACCGTTAATGGACTAGATGGATGTCCCCCGAAATTAGGTCCGACTTTACCCTTTTCTGTATCCGATGTTTACATCCCATCGCAAAGGGCGGCCAAACACACCTCCATGACCTCCAGTGGCCCTGCCCCATGACTTTGTATTTAGTTATCGTTTATATTCAGAATAAATGTGATGCGATTATCAAAACACATGATGTAGTTGCATAGTCCGAAATTAGCGGTGCAGGGACAGTAGGGAACTGAACAAGAAAGTGTCTGGCTGTGGGCATTGTCTATAGGGAGAGAACGTGACGGTGGTGGTGGGTACTAGGTCAAAGTCCAACAAGGGCTTATGAAGTCCATAAATCAAAGTCTGTAGCACGTATTTAGGCGTGGCTCAGAAGACCCCTGTCGATCGAGGCGTTAATCGAAGCCTTCCGCGACGCCAGGCTGACACCAAACTGCTCCTCCAGCTTCCGTCGGATCTCACGCTTCGTGATACTATTGAGGTCCGCGTCCTGCAAGAGGGCCTGCACGGCGCGGTCGATCTCCGCGTCTGATGGCCCAGACGCACCAAATTCGCCTGCTGCGTCAGACCGCGTTGTGGGTATTGCTACATCGAGGTAATTTGTCGGAGGTCGTGAGAATGATTGGTACATCTGGCCTCCGTCCATGGCTGGGGTGTTTCGCCCAGATTGATACCCGGGAGGTGAGGGATAGGCACCGTAGCCCATTTGGGATGGCGAGGGTGAGAAGCTTCGGGGTTCGTAGTGTGTCTCGCGCCCGTAAACAGAGGTGCGGGATTCTGCGTAGCCCTCATTCTTCAGCTTCGTTGGTGGAACCCACGATCCTATGCTATGGTTCGACTCCTTGTCCCAAAGTTCATTTTCCTGAAGGGCATCATATAAGAAACGACACTGATGACATGAACGCCTGCCTCACATAATCGTTCCAAGACTTCAAAGGAATCGAGCGGGGATCGAATTTGCCTTCGTCCTGAGAACACTGAATGAGCTCATATATCGAACAAAAGAGAAACCACGTACGTGGACAATCATCTTCTTCCCAGCCTCACCCATGACAATACGTGTCTGACCCCATGAGAAGTCATCCATCCTCCAGAACGAGTACAGAGGGAGAAGGAACGAGAATGCGGGTATTGCGAGGATGTAAAAGATCATCCAGCCAACCATGTCCCACTTGCGACGTAGGATAAAGACGAACGCTTGAAGGCCGTACACTGCTGCGATCAGTATCAAGGAGAGTGTGGGAATGGCCTTGTGTTCTCCAGCCGTCAGAACAACAAGATAGACAATCTGTTAAAAAAAATCAATACATCAAGACAGCAAACAGGAGGATTATATGCGTACATATGCGACAGAAACTGGTTGAATGATGGTGGACAAGAGATCAATCATGACTATGAAGCGCATCGAGAAACAGCAGAAGCCACAGAGCCTATCGAGGAACATCAACTCGCCGAGATTGTGCACTGTAGAGTTGATCCAGCGACGACGTTGCGAGAGAAGCACCTTCCAGTCGTCCGGCGCGACAGTGTATGCATGTGCATCCCGGACAAACTGAGTTTTGAAGTTCGAAAAGTGCTTGAGGAGGAGTGTGGTCAGGTAACGATCTTCGCCGAGGTGCAAGAGATTCTTCATGTGGAGTGTGTCAACCCGGTTTTCGGCATAGTCGATCACTAGTTGATTGGCGATGAGCAGAGGCTTGTGGGTGTCGGGCGTACGCAAACGATAAAGCGAGAAACATCCGGGAAGACAGGTGACGGATCCGAACAGACTCTCGAAGGCCTTCGCTAGATGATGCGAGATAAAGTACTCGTAGACTTGCATCATGGTAATGATCGACTGCTTGGCGTTAGCCAGACCGGTTTCACCACAAACAGCAATAAGCTTCTTGTCGTGGATCATCCTGCATACGTCGTTATATGGAAGTGACACTAAGATAGATGTTACAGAAACACTTACGCAGATATCAGCCTGTTCACAGACATAGGGTCGACAACCGTATCAGCATCCACCGTGAACAGATACTCGTAGAAGGTGGGGTTGACACCAATGACATTCTTGATCTGGTGATACATCTCTAGCTCCATCGGACTCATCGGAGCATTGAAGTGAACCTGCCCAGACGGTGAATTTCAACGTGAATTGAGACTGACGAATGGTCTCACCCTGTTCAAGAAGTTCATAAGCATGATCTGCGAATCTCGCTTGCCACGATTCCCTGGCCGAGAACGCTCGTTCGGCTTGCCGATCTTCACCAGGACCATGTATGGTACGACGTGCCCATTCGTTTCGTACAACCCAGAGTAAACCTTGCCCATGTTATGTTGCTTCGCACCTTCTCCCAGCGACTGGAAGCTGAGTGGCTCTGGGTCCTGATTAGGGTCAGATCCCAGAATGTCCAGCACAATCCGTGGTGTGGGCTTGTCATTGCCGGATCCGACAATCATACCGTCGCAGATGACGACAAGAAGTTTACGTTTATCGTCGTACTTCAGTTGAGCAAGTGAATCAATTGTCCGCCGGAGGGAAGAATCGCCTTCAGTGTAACACGGCACTTGGCAGATGACAAACTTGTCATGATCCTCGGGCGCACGCGGTGAGCTAAAGTTGATGGAGGCCAGGAACTTGAACCCAATGACGCAGACCATGAGAACCGAGAGAGCAAGTAGGATGTACGTCGAGAATTGGCATTGTGGGGAGTTGCGGTTGTCTACCTTGCCGATTGTGAAAAGATTGCGGAGGCATACTTTCTGCGAAGAGAGGACATTCGAGTCAATATTGAGATTATCCAGTGCTTTCGTGATGTCAGAACCCGAGTTGAACTTGAAAAGGTCTAGAACGCCGCCGTCCATAAAGCTCACATCGACCTGAGGAGCTTGTTGACCCTCCGGTGCTCTCGTAGCTGGCGGGAATCGCAGGTAATCCGTCACGTCGTAAACAAGACCCCTGTAGATACCAACGGATCGCCCAGAACTGGCCATGTTGCGAATCTCCTTTGGCGTGTATCCAACAAAGCCCCGACGATTATTCCAGCGCATGATGGTCATGCTCTCAAAGTACCAGTCTGGACGTGGGTCGGTTGTGAAGATCCGGAAATCATGGTACTGCGCGTTGACATCGGTGTTGTTGTTGAAGTTGAGGATAACATATGGGCTGACACTTCCGCTAACACCATTACAAAGTGCGCTGACCTACACAGTTGTCAGAACGAAAAAATCAAGAATATCGAGTAAAAGGAGGTTTCACCTGAACAGGGAAAATATCATCTGCTACGGTGCCACCGTATTTCAGAATTGACTTTTGAGGGACGACGGGTACAATCCGCAGATGTGTCTGCGAGACTTGCGTAAGATCGAACACCTCCCCACGAATGGCGACGTAAACGTTGTTTGCATCGTTCTCCACGCTGTGAGATGCCAACTCGCTTGTTGAGAACACGTGCTCCGTGGGACAGATCAGGTTGCCCAAGACGGCGATAACGAAGACGGCACAACCACAGGTGAACCAGATAATAATATTCAGCGCGAGTTTTTCACGCCATGCCTGCCGCACGTCCATGCGCTTCATGCGCCCGAACCATCGCAGGAATGGCGTCGGGACCCACCACGTGAGTAACCAACATAGTGCAACCCATCGCCGGCGGGCTGATGTCTCCTTGAGTATCTCTGCTGTCTCTCCCTCGTGAATCTCGCCTGGGAGTGCTTCCTTCTCGAGCAGCGCCTTTTTGTCCACGTTTTGGAACATGTTACGCGACGGGGCATAAGACTCAGTCCCAAGTGACATTGTGTCATCACGGGCACTCGTTAGCCTGCTTCGCCCGTCAAACTCGTCGCTCCGCAGTGACTGCCGTTCATCGTAGTCGTTGTATAAGTCGGCGCGTTGGAAAGGCGAAGCGTTGGCAACAAGGGGAAGGGCTTGGCTGGATTGGTTGAATGTTTCGCCGTGAGGATCCAAATAAGGCGTCTGGGGCTCATGCTCGCCCTCTGGGCCCCGGTAGGGAGCGTAGGGGTCGGCCGGCCCTCGCACATCAAGACCACCCTCGATCTCGGCTTCTCGCATGCGATTACGCTTAAGCTCTTCTGTATCTTGAGAGCGCAAGGAATCCTCAAGGTGGTGAAAGGCTTCGTGCGATAAGAAGACCTGGGAATTAGAGTAGGTACGTTGAGTCGTCATCGAGTACAACATGGTTCTCACATGCTCACCTTATACTGACCAAGCACTAGATCACTATCTTTGAAGCCTAATGCCGACCTGGCGCGCTCGATTTGATCTCTTGATTCGCCCTCCATGACCCCCACCCCAGCGAGTTTCTCCCGATACCGATCGCAGAATTCGCGAGGTGTCATGCCAACTTCGAACACGTTCACGCACCGCCGTGAGATTTCTGTCAAACCCAGGCTACGGATCTGTCCCTTGACCGAGCGGCCCTCGAGTTGATTTGGCAGTTGCGAGTCGTTCGGGTTCACGCAGAAGACATACCACGTCTGAGTCTCCCCGAGTGTCTCAAACAGCGTGTCAAGCGCGCTCCGGAATTCGCCTGCGACACATGGGCTTGAACTGTCCAGAGTCGGTGGCGCCGTGTCATCATCATCGCGCTCCTTTTCTTCTACATCGCCGAGAGTTGGAGCACGTCGGACTGTGTTCTTCCGCCGCGTTGAAGGGGCACGCATGGGTTTGACGGGCTGCTGCGCCGCGACGATCGTGTCCTCATTACGTGGGTGCATCTGCGTTGCAATTGCCTTGCCTGAAAATAGCCCACGCACGAACGGATTGATGGAACCGGAACCCTCGCTGCCGGTTGCTGCTTCGGGACCAGACGCACTGCCTCGAAGTAGGGAGACGAAGTCAGGGTTAAGTGAGTCAAGGTTTCGATCGAGGAAGCTCTCGGATGAGTAAGTGACGGGTCCGTTGAAGTGATTGATGGTGAATGTTGGGAAGCCTGAGCGGTCTACTGAGCCGACCTTGAATGACGAGTGGTTTGCCCAACGTTTTCCAAATGCTTCAACCATCGTATGAGCGGTCTTCTTCGGCGCGCGGCGGGCTTGGTCGTCCATTATGTGGATGAGCCCGCCAGGTTGATTCTGCAGGAGTCGCACGCATTCCGAATTGTCGAAATAGGGTATTTGTGGGACAAAGCGGGAGATGCCTTCGCTGTTATACTCGGCAACGTGGCTTTCGAAGAGCTTCTTTTGAACGAAATTATGGAGGCGCTCGTTGGCAAAGTTGATGGCAAACTGGTCGAGGGAATTGGGCCGGGACGTGAGGTTCTGGGGTCCAGGAATGTCGAAAAGGCCAATAAAGGTGACGAAATCATCGCGACAGAAACGTTCATTGATGTGTTCGTTAAGCCATGAGAACAAGAGAGAATAAAGTGTCTTCGCAAGGTCGTCACGATTGTCGGCTGCGCCATCTGGATCAAGGAAGACTGTGCAGAGTTCCTTCTTGACAAGCTTGGTCTTGTACGAGAGTGCCGTCTCAAGGGCGGATGGGGTGACACCGAGGAAATCAGAGACCAAGGCTAAAAGGTCTTGATTGCGAACGACTGCGGCATCCACATCACGTGCCCGGTCAATTGTGAACTCGAGATTACCGAGGTGGAGAATGGCGGCGATTAATTGACACGTCTGCGCAACGTGACGCTTGGAGAATCCGACATTTTTGAGAGAGAGCTTCAACTGTTCGAATCGCTGTGCGTCGTCGTCGCGCATGGTCTGCCGACCACCGGGGACCCCGCGCTGACCAAGATATCGGAACGTGGTCTTGTCGAGAAGTTGCATGTGTTGTCGCTCCTCTGGTGACGCGCCAGCGAAAAGATAGTAGAATATGTGGAAATTCCGCTCGCCAGAGGGTGCACCTGCTACGCGGTTGCGTTCGAGATAATAGTCGAGGGTTTTGATACCGCAAAGACGGCCACGCTCGGTGAACTGGAGCTCGGTATATTTGCCAAAGCGGGACGCATTCGAGTTGAAAAGAGTGCGAGCGTGTCCGAACGATTCCAAAACGAACTCGGCAGCTGGAATTTGGTGAGCGAGCTTGGACCCCTTCTTGCCGGGATTGCTGACACTCAGTTCGAGAAGGGTCTTGATGGCCAGCCTACGACTCTCTGACTTCCCACTCCCCGTCTCGCCACTATCGAAAAATTGGGTTCAGTTGAATTCGGGCCAACGTGGGCGCTGCGTAGAGGGAAAGGGGCAGAGTACTCACGTCAGAATGATGCTCTGATCTTGAGTCGTCCGCCGCATGTGATAGTACGCGTTGTTGGCAAGCTGGAATATGTGTGGGGGAAGGGGCTCCTTGTCTTCGGATATGCTGCGATACTCGGCGGCATACTTGTGAAGGACAGAGTCGGCGTTGCTGGTCACATACTTGTGGGGATTGATAACGACGACCGCAGAGCTGCTGATGCCAGTATAAATGGTGTCCGAGAGGAATCTTTCTCGAATACACGAGACGATGGTATCATCCGAAAGGGGTGAGAGTGTTGTCAAGTCGTTTACGGCTTCCAGCCGTTGGTGGTGGATCGTTGACCGCCTCTTCATGGCAGTCGGGACAATAAGGGAATGTGTGGATGACTTGACAGAGGGTAAACTTGAAAAGAGTGGGGGAGAAGCGCTGTCACCGCTGTTGGTGACTTAGCGACGTTCTTTTCGAGGGCGTTGTCGTTGAGGGAGGTAGGAAGGAGAAGGATTAACAAATTGTTGAGGGTGAGGCAGCGGTAGTTTAGCTTAGCGTCTCGTCAGCCCATTCACACGTACGGCATCTCCCGGAAAAAACCCTCGTTGCCGCTCCTCGGCCTCGGTTGAGAGGCCGTGTTTGACATCAAACGTATCAAACAGTAGACTAAATCAAGGACAAACACCAGTACGTTTAGTCGAACGGGACTGGTCGAATCCCTGGTCCCTCAAGCCTCGCCCCTGCCTGCTTCCTCTTTGCCTCAGCCGCAGCGGCAAACGCTGATGGTACGTGGATGCCACAAGGGTCATGCCATCCTGCATGTGCTTCTGATGCATCAGCGTGTGAATGCGTGTGGCCATAATGCTCGTCGTCTTGGACACCCGCCGGAAGCGGCACGACCAATCCTTCATAGGCCAAAATTGATCCAAACAGGAAGTGCTGCATAACTGGCAGCTTGCCCAGCACCTCTGCGTGATACATCTTGATCATTCCCTGATTGACCTTGTCCCATGTTTTTACCTGTAGCGAGAATCTCAGCTTCAGACCCAATCATTCAAGGACAGAACGAACGTACAGCCGAGATATCGTCCAGCATTGGGGAGTGCCATCGCAACGACGCTGTTTTAATCTGTGGCGCACGTCAATGACGCTCGGGCTTTGTGGTGACATAAAACGATCGCGTACTGAGTTGATGAATCGGATACATGCGAAGTAAATGTAATCTTTCGAAAATTCTTCCACAACATCACTATCATGAATCGATTTTGGCCGAAGGTATTTGTGTCCTGGGGAAGGACACATCAGCAGGAGGTAATCCCAAGAGCAGTATGAATACATGCCTCGTAGTTGCGCCGATCCAAACAGAAATGGGAGGAAATGATAGTCATCTAGTCCCCATACCCCATGCGAGCCGGCCGGCTCTAGCCAATACGTAGATTGCAAAGTGCGCATCACCTGAATATACCTTGAAAAATCAGCGTCAGAAAGTAAGAGAAACAACGGGAAGTTCTTGACCAGGGAACTCACCTCCAAAATACCTTGATCACCAATGCCACATGATTGCTCTCATGGACGACTCCCAGCTCCTCAAGACAAATCCTAGCATGAGGTGCATCAGGTAAAAGTACGGAACAGCACGAGTCGTGATACACACAGCCAGCAAAGAAAATTGAGCTCCATCCCACTCCCATAGTCAACGCGCATCCGGTTTCCCCACGACTCGCAAAAGTAGCCGGACACCTCGATGATAGCATCTTGATGTTGGACGAGGAGCGGCTCGTGCAGTTGCGGAGCAGCCTAGCGGCCGACGACGCAGTCAGTCCCCCTGTCTGCTCTGGTCCCCCTGGAAACCGAGGGCAAAGAAACCTGTCACGCACTTGTTGGACCTTGTCGTAAAATGTCTTGAATGCGGGGTTCCCGAACCTCGACGCCGCGTTGTCCACTGGTGGCGTCTCATTCGCTAGCGCCTCGACGCGATCCAGCACTTCAATTAGCGCCACGATTCGCTAATGATCGCGCAACCTCTAATTGGTGAGCGATCCAGCGATCCAGCGAGATGCAAGGGTCGAAGGAGAGTCGGCGTACCTCCGACTGTGCGCACTCATCTGTTAGCCTGCACCCGACCACCGCGTTGTTGAGCGTCTCGATGTACGATGTTACTTTGGCATACGTTTTCGACGACTGAAATGCGGCAAGTTGTTCTTTAGATAGGATCGCCTTTTCAAGGGCCCGGAACGATGTCATTGTAGTTTGGAGTGAGAGTGAGGGCGAGAGTCGGCCCGTCTGGCACACGCACACACAGAGCTGATTAATATTATTAGGAAAGCACAGTGAGAGCACGCGGGGCACCACTACCTACCACACTGCGAGGTGCTCGTGGCTCAGTTTCCCGAACACACAACTCATCAGTGAATCCATCCAAACGTAAACATGTCTCTCAGAGCAGCTGCAAGGGCCCTATGTCCTGCTAGGTCAATTCTTGCTTCTTCCCCTTCCGCTCTCTCAAGACCCTCGCTTCCCATGGTCCGGAGTGACAACTATGCTACCGCCGCTGACAAAAAGATCGCTGTGAGGATCGTCGAAGTGGGCCCCCGGGATGGACTTCAAAACGAAAAGGCGATCATCCCTCCCGAAGTCAAAGTAGGGCTCATCAACCGGCTCGGCCACGCAGGCGCGACCGTCATCGAGGCGGGCAGTTTCGTGAGCCCAAAGTGGATACCCCAGGTGTGTCTCGCCCTATTCCCTGCCTCTCCCTCCCTCCCCTCGTTCACACATTCAGGCTTAGATGGCTGGCACAGCCGAGGTCGTGACTTCGATGGACAAACTCCCCGGCGTCACATACCAAGTACTCGTCCCCAACGAAAAGGGCCTCGAGACCGTCCTCCGTCTCCTCGCCGCACATCCCGACAAACCCCCAGTCGACGAGATCGCCGTCTTCACCGCAGCCACCGACGCGTTCTCGCTCGCGAACACGAACGCCACCGTGGCCGATTCGCTCAAGCGCCTGGAGCGCGTCGTTCGGGGAGCGCTGGACAAGGGCATCAGGGTGCGCGGGTACGTCAGCGTCGTCATTACGTGTCCGTACGGCGGCAAGGCGGATCACCGGCGCGTGCGGGACGTGACGAGGGAGTTGCTGGATATGGGATGCTATGAGGTGAGCTTGGGTGACACGACGGGGACGGGAAACCCGACGAGTGTGAGCGAGATGCTCAACGTGGCTCTCGCCGCGAATCCGGTGGAAAGGCTAGCTGGACACGTATGTGACAATCCGCTTCGCATCACAACTTCTCAACTATTTTTTCTGTGTCAGTTCCACGATACTTTCGGCATGGGAGTCGCGAATTCCATGGCCGCACTCTCTGCTGGTATCCGTACTCTTGATAGTTCGATCGGTGGCCTCGGAGGATGCCCATACTCACCCGGTGCGACCGGAAATGTGGCCACAGAAGACATTCTGTATGCATTGCAAGATTCCCCTTACTCTGCACCTGGGGACCTTGAGGCTCTGGTAGACGTAGGATTTTGGATATCGGAAAAGTTGGGGCGTGACAACTCGAGTCGAGTGGGTAAAGCTGTTCGCGCGCATCTTGAACGAGTTCGTCAAACTCAACCAGAAGTCAAGCTGTGATCTCTGTATGTATATTCTGTAACCATATACCTACTGCAAGCTTTACATTGTTCAGGACGGTACATCTAGCAAGGACGAGTGGAGAGTGGTCAATATCGACATCGACGTTCTGCTGTTTCTTACTACATGTCATATTGACGGGACGCCGCTGG
>Ga0307510_10012513_pt1 | contig 10065 bp, 11 predicted proteins | sample 12_EM_MG_FD_207224 | JGI IMG/M metagenome (GOLD analysis project Ga0307510, IMG submission 207224) | Populus trichocarpa ectomycorrhiza microbial communities from riparian zone in the Pacific Northwest, United States - 12_EM | ecosystem: Host-associated > Plants > Roots > Unclassified | place... | reverse complement strand
TGCTCTGGTTACGGGAGAGTCGATCACCCGCGCATCGGGCCCTGTGTATGTCCTAAACACCTGACTCCTGGAACGCAAGAACCAGGATCTCCAGTTGTGTCAGTAGTGCCACCGGCAAAGCTCGAAGTAAGGCCAGATTTTCTGGCAGTCGGTGGTCAGGAGACAGGCTCAGTGAGCTATATCGTATCAATTCCCGACAAATCGTGTCCGGGGAAATATCGCATGCTCTGCCAAAATCAACGACGTCGTGAATATTATCATAACGTCCCTTCAGAATCCTACGATGGGCTGGTGGGGTTGGCGCGGGCCTGGTCTTCTCTAAATGTTCTACTACCTCAGGTGGTAAATCAGCTCCTGCACTTTGAAGGAATTCCAAGTTCAAATGTCTCATGCGGATCGCATGTTGTCGACCGTAGCTACTTAGTATCTGTTGTCCTGCGTCGAGTTTATTTGAGCGTCACCATCTATCCTTGATTTGCTCCTTATGTGCGAGCTCTCCATACTCGGTAGAATACATGGAAATATTGCCGAACATGTAGCTCTGATCGCGAAAGTGACTTATTAGATGCATCTTAACAAAGTTGAAATTAGATTCGGAATGTATTAATTCCATACGTTGGTTATTCACTTCATCACGATCGTTGTCACGGATCCGGCGCCGTGCGGATGGTGGCTCTCGCTCCCTCATGTGGGCTCTCTGACGACGCAGCTCCTTGCGCAACTCATCAGCCTTCTCTTGAGTCCGTTTGGATATGCGAAACTCCAAGAAGATGTCCTTCGTCTCGTGGAACTGCGGCGCATATTCTTCCATATAAGATATACTCTCGGGTGTGTGACTTCGGTATTGAGCCATCATGATGAAGTCAAGCAGTGACCTGACCCAGGTGAGCGCACCTCTGACGGGTTGCACCTGCGTACTATCAGGCTGTCTCAACGCCACAGCGAGAACTCGCAAAAAACAACGCCCGAGATTCCTCATCTCTCTTTCTTGCCACTGCGTAACCTCCCTGTAGGCCTTTGTGTGGACAAAGAATCCTGGGTAAGTGGGCAAAGCTTTCCAGGTGTTGTCGAAGGCCTGCTGTCGTACATGTTTTTTGAGAAATCCCTGAATCCAGTCCATCATCTGCTTGAAGAGTCCGAGATATATTGTATGGAGCATATCCGGCCTGTGCAGATCAGGTGTCGAAACTCTCACGGGTCCTTGAAAAATGTTTTGCCCCCTCTTCATACCATGAGTTTCATTCGTGTAGCGAGTGTGGGCAGCGTCCTGGGTCTCGGAATCTAGGTACGGGTTTTCGCGTTCGTAGCATTCGTATCTTGCGTAATCTCTAGCACGATGGTGGCCGGCTCGGCTTCCTAATTCTTCTGGAGGCACCTCACATAGAGGACAGGCGTTGGATTTGATCCCGTGTTGGGTAACGTTTTCCATATGGTCGGCAATCCACCCTGACATTAGTGGGAAGAATCTCCGGATCATGCCCTCAGCACAATCAATAGGGGCACCCTCCCGCGCCGCACGGTTCAATGGTGCAAAATTGAGTTCAAATACGCCGCGGAGTGTGTCGGCATTTGTCAGTCTCTGGAGTTTGTCGGCCCTAGAGGACTTTGCGAGCTTGGACAGAATGCGCAATAGCCCAAGAAGCAGAATCGCCATTGGTCCAGGTCTGTTAACTATTGTTGACGGAAGATTTCCGATTGTCATATAAACCGGCCATGCTTTCTTGTCTCCGGAGAAGTTGGTGAGATTCGTCTGATCTGACATCCCAATGATTGGAACCACAGTCGCCCCTTCCGGGAGTGTTTCCTGTGATCTATTAGTCTGCTTTCAGATAAAAAAGGCTACGCGGCAGTACTTGGACGTCCCACCACCAGTCAGCCGTATGCATTTGTGCATAAATTCTCTGTCCGCTCTGGTCGTATTCACGGCGTGGCGCATAGTCCAAGTCATCACGATAGGCTATCTGGCGAAGAAGATATCTCATGCAGTCTAGGACGTTCTGATAGAAGAACGGTAATGTTCTCTGACCGTCCTCGACATGTCCCGCCAACCATTGCAGATACGGGCTCTACGGATCCAAGTGTCGGAGAACATTCTCCAATGTATGCATAGAGCTATAGCCGACGGATGTCGAGTTTCCGATATCATTCGAAAAGTCATCATTAATCCGCGTCTCTGAGACTTTGCTCTCAATCAACCAAGATGCAAGTTTGAAACCTTGTTCAGAAGCAAACGAAGCCCATGGGTTCTCGCACAAATCTCCGCATTCTTCCTTATACTCTTTAACCTCTCCAATCGCTTCCCCGGCGCCCGGGTAATGCTCCTGTTCCGCAGCGACTGGGGACGTTTTGTCCTCGAGTACTGCTGTTTCGGGTTCCTGCCTAAGTGTATCATCAGGTGCGTCGCACTCACTACCGGCTGTATCTCTGGCAGGATCTGATTCGTAGTCTGAATTGGAGTGATTGATGGGTGCGTTGGCGTTACATAGGTTGGTCCACCTGTTGGTAAGGACCTTGGTAAGGATTCCGTATGGTGGATGTGAGTACGATATCTAGATTTGAATGCGCACTTCGCAAGTGTGTCTCGTATGCGCCTGCACGCTCGTATCTTTTGCGACAAAATGAACATTTGACGGGCAAAACGGAATTCGGCGCGGCCGATTTCGGGAGTCCAGTGTGGGTGATAGTAGTGTGATGTTGTTGTCGTCTCGATGTTAACGCATGCGGATGACTGGAGATGCTGGGCCTAGCGCTGTGCACACTGATCTATCACCAGCAGACGAACAGGTATAGCCTTGTGTGTCGCGACGTCACGTGGTATCAGCCGGTTATCATCTTGCATTTACAGGAAACGACTGAAACACTAATGGACGCCCGAGGTGTCAGGTCTTGATGCATCTTAATTCTTGAAAACAATTCAAACAATTCATGATTCTTTCAAACCATCTTCAACGTCTGAGTGTTGTATATATAATGTGGGTTGATCACGACAGCAGCAAGTTCATACCATGAATAATCCGACATCCACAACATCCACAACATCCACAACATCCTCGCTATTCACAAGACTAGAATCTCCAAATCAACTATCAATATAAACAATCCCTCAACGGACATGGCGCAAAATATCAACATGCAGTACGTATTCATGCAAAATGCCGGAGTCCTTGCGCCAGGAAAGACAGATCAACTCCCGCCTAGTTGGCTTCAAGGGGCAATCAGCATGCATCGCACCAACCCAGGCGGTGGAGTGATTAGCGATCATAAGCTAAACATTGGCTTCACACAAGTCCAGGGTCAAAAGAAAATGTACACAGAGTGGCGGAACTGTGCGAAGGATCAGATGATAGCAAGGGCCTTTGCACCAGCAGGGCGAACGGCTAAAGATTTCCCTGACGCCGACTTCCTGCCAATATAGAGAGGCATGAGGACCTTGCGTCCGGCCTGCGATCTCCTCGTCTCCGCAGTGGCAGCCAATGACATGCATCGTCTAGAGGAGATCGAGGAGGCAGTCGTGGACCTGGTTAAGGACAGTTGCCGGAAGTTGAATGACACAAATAACAAAGGCAAAATGGTAGTGCCAAATCCCGCAATCCCGCCTGGGCAGGTCGTAGTACACGCATCGTTACTACCGCCAGGGGACCCAAATCAGTGGGGGGCTGCGACGACTATAGGGAACCTAGGTCAACTTCCTCCAAATCCTGGCCCTGCCCACGTCCCTGCAGGCGGGCAACTCGGACAGGCTCCTCCGGGTCCGGCTGGTCCAAACGTACCGGCTGCACAAGTCAAGGTCCCTGCTGCCGGACAACTCGGAGAGGCTCCTCCGGGTGCGGCTGGCCCAAACGAACCTGCTGCACAAGTCAACGTCCCTGCTGCCGGACAACTCGGACAGGCTCCCCCTGGTGCGGCTGTCCCAAATGTCCATGCTGCAGGACAACCCGGACAGGCTCCTCCTGGTGCGGCTGGTCCCAATGTACCGGCTGCACAAGTCAACGTCACTGCTGGCGGACAACTGAGGCAGGCTCCTCCGGGTGTGGCTGGTCCAAACGTCCCTGCTGCCGGAAAACTCGGACAGGGTCCTCCGGGTGCGGCTGGTCCAAACGTACCTGCTGCACAAGTCAACGTCCCTGCTGCTGGACAGCTTGGACAGGGTCCCCCGGGTGATGTTCCTGCTGTGGGTCCGGATGTACCTGTTCAACCTGGTAATGATCCTGCGCACCTACAAATGGTACATGATTGAAGTGCACTGGAAAATGACCCTCCGCCGGCGCAAATGTTACCTGATCCACCGTATAATGGCCACGCGGCAGTCCAAAACCAACCTGTTGCCCGGGGTTTTCACCCTGCACCCAACCCTAGGCCCACAGGTTAGTCACTTCCTAAATCATCAGCCTGTTTTCAGGTTTTTACTTACTGACTTATGAAACCCAGATTGGAGCGCTCTACTTGGGCGTCCGCGCACCATGCATATCGTTTGTGTCCTGCCGTCGCGACGTGGTCTGGCACTATCCCAGTTTGAAAGGAATAATGTAAACGTCGCCCCAAACTATAACTTACTCCCTTGGCATCCCCCTCATGTCAATGGGGTAGTGTTCGCCGAGTTGGATTCCTATGACATCCGTGGAATGTCAGCTATGATTTACAGATCAATACCTCACCACCGAATCCGCTACATACTTGGTGCGAAAGGCGAAGGGCGTCGAAGGTTACTTAGGTCTCCTATGCGAGAGTTGGATAGCATGGATTATGTCTTCATCAACAGCGATGAAACCGTAAGAGCGTGGCTCCTTTCAAATCTCATGCTCGACGACCCGCTAGATCTCATGGTGTACTGTTACCGTGATCGGGGTTCAGAGCGCCAAGACACCCCGGTGCTGAAGAGAGTCGACTATCTCAATCAAAATGACGTCGGAAACTGGGCCCATCATCGGGCACAACGTATAGGGCAGATGCATTCCCGAGAATTATTCGACGACAGACCTGCTGATTCGTAGGGTCGTGATACAGACGACATGCGTGAGGCTGATACCTCCCATGTATCCGAGTCATCCTCGGGCCTCTCAGACTCTGCGCATGGAGGTGCGATCCTCTTTACAATATTGCCACGTCCGCCTGTTTGACAAGCTAAATGGCCGGCGAATCGTATCCCCCTTCTTGCCAAATCGTGGAGCGAGCAGAATCGACAGCTACCATTAGACCTCCTCCATCGCCCGGCTCAAGGCGAAGATGACCCCATGCACGGCATACAGTTCGATGAGGATTATCGCATTGAGGATACGCCCGACAAACGCCGTTTGAATTACCTTATCAAGGCGTATCGGAGAACCGAGGAGACGCGGAAACATCGTGCTGGTTTCGACGCCGAGAGCACAGAGGACCTTAAGTCTAAGAGAGTGCGTACGGGTGCTGGTCAGGAGAACTTGACAGGAGAACTGATGGATTCGCTGGCGCGCCGACTATCCCCGATGTCTACCTAGATGAGCTGTCGAATAGTTGTCTGGACTGTCATTTCAAAGCGTCATTGATTGTTTCCTTTCCTTTTGTGGTTAGCTCATTGTGTGTGTAGCTCACAGCGATGTTTAGTCTCGTTCTTTCTAGATCGTGTTCCCGTCCGGTATACATGCAGAATGTGATGTTCCCGTAAATAGTCGACGTTTGTGCACCACGACTTCTGCCATTGACGATGCGGCTCTTATTGCGGCTCAAACCCTTGTGTGATCGTCAGGGGGGGGGATCATGCCGATTGACGACACACCACATCGTACCCCATAGCGCTATCACAGAACGAACCTCACACCCACAAACGCCTGGAGAAATTCCGACAGTCCGACACGCCCACAGCCCCGCACATGTTGTTGTCTATGCGCAGTATAACAAGGCCACCTACCGCCCATCCTTCCCCGCTACACCATCCGTCTAGGGTTCACTTCCACACATCTTCTCCCCTCGTCCGTATATCAAATGGCTCTATTGAGAAAAATGCATGCCTCAGGGGAAAGGTCAAAGTAAGGACTATCTCTTCCTCAATTTAAGAGCGCATTACGTTAACGTTTCTGTTATTACCAGACGCCAAACAATCCAGCCTCCGGGGGTTGACGCCACTACCGCAAAACTCCGAAAAAGCCATCCTCATGGAGCTGCCATTGCCCGTGAGGCGTCAAGGACGTAAGAAATCTTCCCTGTTTAGCATGATCACACATTCCACAACGTCCAGATATGATCTAACTTTTTTATCTTCAATAGTCGTTCATTGACGTCCGGTGCAAGACCACCCTTTGAGCCAGCTGTGGAGGATTCGAGGTGCGGGTCAAACATACTACGCATATGTCAGAAATTTGCGACCTAACCACCGCTGGAATCAGGGGGCGCTATTGGGAGATATCCTACGCTAAAAGCTGGTGTGGGTTCTTGAATGCTGGCGAGCCAACAGCTGCGTACAAGGGATGGTGCGAACAAGTCAAAGCATACATCACGGTGCTCGGGGGAAACCCTACAAGTCTGACAGGCACTCAAATGGACTCTGTACTCGGTTTCGCACGCTCCCTCACGCCTGTCAAAGGTCGAATTAAATTAATCAAAACAGACCACTGCCCCGAAGACATCGATGAAGTCGAATGTCAAATAAGAGTGTTGGTTAGGGACACAGCCAAGAAGTGTCAGGCGACGAACGATGGTCTCCATACAGAACGGGCATAGGATCCAATAGATGCAGAAGTCTGTGATGTTCAGAGTAAGTGTTCGCCCCCATTTACATTATGCGATTCTACGACTAGTACTCACAGTTTTTCCAGTGGCCCAATACAATTGGGCCTCTCCACACTGCCAAGGGCCGATCAGGATCCACATTATTCGACAAACAGGCGCAACGAAAGCTGGGCACCCCTTCTTGCACAACCCCTGGTATGACGAAGACTCGGGCAGAGGGACTGCGTGCGGAGTCTTAGCATCGCCGAACTTGCAATCCCTACTCGGCGTGCTCAAGCGACAACATGTGGAGGACCCCATCCAATATCCCCGATGTCTCATCGAAGCCACTGGGCAAGGAGCCAGCGAGTTACCCCTGCGACCGTTGGACCCCCTCCCCCTCTCGGAGCTCATATTGTTATATACAGACGATGACATCCGGGTGTGGCTGCTCACTAACTCTGGCAAAGATCCTCTTGATCTCCTGGTGCTGGAGTCACGCCAGGATCAGGGAGAGGGCGGAGACGAAACCCCGGTGCCAGCCTCCGGTAGACATCCATTTTTCGATCGTAAGGCCTGGGACCGGTGGGGGCACTGGGATGACATCGGAGCCGGGGACAACGACAACGACGACGAGAGTCTCAACGACAGCAGCGGCAGCCAAGACGAAGACAATGTCGATCACAGTCACCACGACGATGATCAGGTGCCGCCGGGACAGGTTCACACTGCTGATCGCCGAGGTCGAGACATTATTCAAGGTGACCAAGTAAGTTTTCTTTTATTTTCATTCAACATCTTATGTAATCATATATCTAGGACGACGACGGGGACAGCGGTGAATCGGAGCGTGGGAACACCTCAGGGAGTGATTATTCTCCCGTCAGAGATCCACCAGGCAGACGTACCGGGGATTCATGACACCGGGATTCAGCCACTGGGCCATCTGAGAAGGCGCGGGCTAGAGTCCTGAGGGCTATTGTTCAAAAAGATCCCTGGCTTGCAAAACTCTTCAAGACTCCCGAACAAGAGGCTGTGGCGCCCCGACCAGACTCGGGAGCCGTGGCGGGCAGGACTAGAGTGCATCGTGGCCCAGGCCGTGGGCACGACGGCACTGTGGACACACCTGCTGCCGAATCAGAACCACCAGAAGATCACGATATTCATCGGGCCAAGTCCCCCACCCCTGCGCTTGAGACATTTACTCGAGCAGAGTCTACCCCCCGTCCTCCGACCCCTTCTCACTCAGCTACCACTTCTCCTGCGCCTACCCCGAGCGTGCCTCATGATACCACAAACCCCCACCCACCGCAGCAAATTGCAGCAGGTGGATCTCGGGATACCCGCCCCCAAAATGCGACGAATACGGCCCACGCGCCCAGCCCCGAACCACACAACAAACCTGAACCCCGGACGCACACAGCCCCCCGACATGGGAGAGGCCGTCGAGGGCGTCACAGAACATGAACTTGAACGTTCTTGCCACTTGCCGACTATTTTTTTCCCTCCACCCCAAAAATTCCAGATTACATCTAGACGCTTCCAAGACGTCCCGTATTCTCTTACCTTTTCGTGTCTGCTACACACCTCCTAGAGGTCTCATATTCCTTACATTTTCGTGTTCCTATCCCCTGTATAATAGTTATCAATTCCTTGTACCCCCTTACTTTGGTCTCTGGTGTTTGCTACTTTTAGAATCTCGTTGCCAGTTACTGTATTTGTGCACATCTCGTTAGTAGACATGATCCGCCTGGTTCAGATTATTCACAAGGTTGTATTCCTTGCATACAGATTTCAGGGTGCTAAGTGGTGCGGATTCACCGTTCGGAGATGAGAGTAGATACTCCTATTCCTCTTGGGGCGTGGTGCGTGTTTTCCGCATCAGCAAAATCACGATTTTCTCCAGACGGAGCGAGCCCGCTTCAGGACGAATAGCGTCCGCTCTTTGCGTCCGGTCCTCCGGGATCTCCCGTGCCTTCCTTGCCTTTCATTTCTTGCATCTGGTGCACCCGGACGCCCCACTTTCCCTCCACAGCATCCGACGCTCATGTTGCGGGCCCACCCCCTCCTCGTGCCTCCCCCTTGTATCCGCCCCCTTATCCTCTTGTCAACCGGCCTCCTGTCTACTCCTTGCGTTTGCGCGCGTCTGGCGACCATCTCTGCTACCCTCACAACTCTGGCGACCTAGATCTGTCCACTTCCATCGGCTTCCATCCGCTGCCATCCTACGTCGCATTTTTCTTAGTCTGCACTCTACTGTCACTTCCATAATTCCCTTACTGTTGACAAGACGCCCGGCCCGGCCGCCATGCAGACCCCCTACTTTGGTTGGCTTCCCTTCCCACAGGAGAGCATAGTTTCGCATTAATCATCCGGAGAACTCAGGCGGCCGAGTTGAAGCCGGACACTTTCTACCGGAATCTCTCCCTTAAGTCGTGGGCTTCAACTTGGCCGCCTATTCAATTCAATTTATTTAAAACATTCCCTTAAACGCCCACAGATCATGTAGTACTCCTTCAGCCGAGTGGAAGCAGGACACTCAATATGGGCACTGCCACCATCAGTGTACGGCTTCAACTTGGCCGTATATTCATACGGAACAATTCATCCCATTTAAAACATTCCCTTCAATACCCGCAAATCATGTATGACTCCCGTGGCCGAGTTGAAGCCGGACACTCAATATGGGAACTGCCACCTTAAGTGTCCAGCTTCAACACGGCCGGATATTCGTGTGGAACAATTCAACCTATTTAAAACATTGCCTTAAACGCCCACAGATTGTGTAGTACTCCCCCGGCTGAGTTGAAGCCAGACACTGAATAGAGGCACAGCCACCTTACGTGTCCAGCTTCAACACGGCCGGATATTCGTGTGGAACAATTCAACCTATTTAAAACATTGACTTAAAAGCCCACAGATCATGTAGTACTCCCCCGGCCGAGGTGAAGCCGGACACTGAATATGGGCACTGCCACCTTAAGCATACGGCTTCAACTTTGCTGTATATTCATACAGAACAATTGAAACCTATTTAAAACATTCCCTTAAATGCCCGCTGATCGTGTAGTACTCCCCCGGCCAAGTGGAAGCCGGACACACGATAGCGAACTGCCACATTAAGTGCCCTCTTTCCACTCAGCCGTATAAATACTGTACAAAATTGGATAGAATCATTTAATATATTTCATTAAACGTCCTCAGAGCAATGCTGTCATTCACTATCCATTGCTTCTCACCGCTAGGAATTACCTGCGCCTGTCCAATCACTGCCCCTATGCTGACTATTCGCATGTCGCGACCATTGATCTTGTTGCCGATTCGAATATGTCCACTGGGAATGTGAAATCTGCCACCATTGATCGGATCGAGTATGCGAACTAA
>Ga0307510_10012512_pt1 | contig 10065 bp, 4 predicted proteins | sample 12_EM_MG_FD_207224 | JGI IMG/M metagenome (GOLD analysis project Ga0307510, IMG submission 207224) | Populus trichocarpa ectomycorrhiza microbial communities from riparian zone in the Pacific Northwest, United States - 12_EM | ecosystem: Host-associated > Plants > Roots > Unclassified | place... | reverse complement strand
GGTCTCAGGTTCGAGCCCTGTGGTTGCTTATATGATGGCTACTGGAGGCTTACATGGTCTTTAACTTCAGGGTCCGTGGGATTAGTCGAGGTGCGCGCAAACTGGCCTGAACACCCACGTTAAACTTAAAAAAAAAAAAGGTTTATTACGAGGAAACACATGTCTGGTCTTTCTGCAAGGAGTGGTCGTCATGTTCGATTTTACTGTAGTTTTTTTCATAGATCAGTTACCATAGAATAGCCCAATGGAATTGCTTGTTTGTTTAAATTAATGTTGACTTGGATCAAGACTGGATGGTTTTATGGAGAAAAAGGTCCTGATTTGCTCTTGCAAAACAAGAGGGTTGTTCTTTATTCAAGGGTTCTAGAGCCGGCAAGCAATGGGAATGGACTTGGGCTGTAAATGAACCTAGGGCAACGCTCTGGCCCGGAGCAAGGTATCATAGATAAGGCCCAAAATGCCTTTATCAATGTATAAGAACGCTTTGAGAGGGCAGGGCACAAAAGGGCTCCACCAGTCGTTCATTCTTTTCATCTGAAAACGCAGGATACCGTACCATGTCATTGGCTTACTTGCAAATACATATCGTTTTCTCAGCGTTGATTGGTCTCGGGCTGGCCACTTGCACCATTTTCTCACTCCCCGTCACTTGGATGGAAACTTTGACAGCAGATGGATCAGACACTTGACAGACAGAGAGGCGCTGCCTTTCTCTCTCGGTCTGGGGCCCTCGCTGTTACTGTCTACTCTACTTCAGTTCATTTTACTGGTGCTCGTTTATTTTCATTTCCGAGCTGGAGTGATGATTACTGACGCCACTCTTATTCTGCAGATCTCCCAGGAAGTTTCGGACCTGTTTTGATGTATAGATTGATTTTTAAATTGTATTTTTATTTAAAAATATATTAAAATAATATTTTTTTATTTTTAAAAATTTATTTTTAATGTTAATATATTAAAATAACCTAAAAATATATATATAAAAATAATTTAAAGATAAACAAATTTTAAAACACAATTGTATTCAAACGAAGCCTTCATAATCCCGTAGAAAATGCTTCTTTTATGCCTTGGGGCGCATCTCATTTGAATCTTGAATCAGTCGTCCTTTTCAGGGCATGCCATAAGAGGGGAGACCCTCGAATTCATCTTGGATTTTTTAACAGAACTCGTAAGTGAGCCGGTAAGGCAAGATTGCTCGAGAGCGGTGGAATCATCAATCGAATCCTATAGAGAAATTGGTAACCAAGTCTTCTAAAGCTGTAGTTCTTCGCATGAGGGCATCAATTTCATGTAAAATCACATTTTTTTGTGCTTATTGAACATACTTACCTACTTTTTCTTGGAATCGATATGACGGGAGACTAAGCATTGGCCCCTTCTTTGTTCCCTTGCCGGTAGAGTGGACTTCGCACCATGACTCGAAGAGGTATTTGAACTATTACTATACACCAATCTTGTCCCGCAGATTTCCATGCATTTTGCTAATTACTATAATTCAATCTATTCTAATACCACCCTATCTCAATATTGAAACATTGAAATTGTTTTGATTATGATATAAACAGGTTAACCAGCTCATGATTGAGCGCTGAAAGTACCAACCAACCTCCAGGCTGGAAATGACATTCTAACACAGCCCTGAAGTTTACTAGTCTACTTGACAAGTCAAAGATTGATGCTGGTTGGCTGTCGCTGCTAATTCACAGAAAATCATCAAGTCTCTACAGTTGCCCAAAAATACTTATGATACCTTAGTATCTTTCGCTTCCCCGACCAAATAAGACTCCATAAGTTACACCGCTGCATATATACTGTGGTGTTTCAATATTTTATATAGAAGTCGAGGATGAATTTTCTCCATTACTAACTTGAAACTTGAAATCATAAACAAAAGGTCCATGCATCATATGGGAGTGCCTTAATCAACGAGGATAACTGGATATTGGCGTAAGCATTGCAAGAAGATAAAGACAGAGCAACCTACTGCAAGGAAATTCATCCTTCATTAAGTCAGTTTTATGTGGGTCTTTGTATATCATCCACAGCATTCATCTACTACTTCTCCAAACAGGAAAAATTATTTAATTACTGAAACAAAATCCACAGAGCATACAGCTGCATATTACATATATGTTGTTGGTAGGAAACCAAAAAAAAACTGTGAGGCTACAATGGCGACTTGCAGTCAGCATCAATGAGTATCGTTCCTGCGACCCAATTCTCGAGCCCTTTCCCTCATCTCCTCTGGTGATGGAGGTCTTACTATCTTTGATGGGAACACTATGTATGAACGCTTCATGCAAAAGAAAAACAAGATAAGATGATTAAAAGAATTGATCAAAGGTGCGTTTCAGAAAACCAGAGGCTCCAACCTTAGCAAGCACTCAAGGACAGATGACTATGTTCATGAAAGGGCCAGGTAACACGAAAATTAACAGTTTCAGAAAAACCTGCAAGTTTCTAGGTGCACTGCATCGAGAGAATATTACCACATCGTACAGCTCAATCAAGATGGTGTAAATTTGTCACTGCCCAGAAACGCAACTCTTGCAAACTACAATAAACTGGTGTCAAAGCTATGGTGAAGCCAAGGGATCATATCTGTCCATTTCACCTAATGTCATTCTTTACAGCTTAGGCATTGGTTACTTTGTTTTTGAGACCAAATCTTTACTAGTTTTGGGTTAAGTAAAGTTCTAATTTAAGGTTTATACCACAAATCAGGTGAATTGATATGCAAAGACACAATCACAGTCGTTGCAATTTCCTAGAAAACAGGGCATTTGATACTTTAGTTGAGGACCTTCCACAAAGTTGCCTCTAGGATCTGCTCTCCTTTTTTCCCTCCCTCTTTATGCACTTCTGTTTCAGGATTCTGCTCAGACAGTGCTTTGGGTATAAGTGTGGAGCATCCAAAGTCTTGTTGAAATCATTACCTCTTATCAACCATATCAACATAAACCTTGATTACCAGCAATTCTCCAACTCATTTCCAATAATTTAACCACTCAATTATACCCATCTCAAGTTGCTGCGGAGGAAACCTGCAACAGAAGTTCTAAATTCCAACCACTAAAGTTATTCCTTTGCCCTCAAATGTAACCCAATGCAAATACAATTCAACTACAAACCTTTTATCTTCAAGTCTAAACTCAAAAGCCTCCATCTCTACCAAGTCCTAACCCAGCACAACAACACAAGTTCAAATTACTTACGACCTGTTGAACAGCAGCTCATTCAATTTCTTGATATGCTTAATATTAGTAAATTTTTATCTTTTTCAAATTCTCTCAGGCTAACTCAATAACCTCAGGACTGTGCCCTTTGATGCAAGTTCGGGTAACCAAAGTAACAGCACTCAAGTCCAAGGCAAGCAGAAGGCCATAATAACCGACAGGAATCAAGCTAATTCAAGTGAAGGAGTACATTCTATGGAGGCTACAATTCCAGTGGTACACGTTGGCAAGAAAGGGGAAGTTATAACCAATAATTAAAGAACATCTCATACTTCCAAGTGGCAGAAGAAGTTACTATAACTGTCATTATTCTTATCTTAGTTGGTAGTTATCTAGTAATAACTGTAATATGAATTTCTATTTAATTTAGAATGTATGTCTGGGTTGGTTAGATTGTAATGAAGTTCATAGTCTTTGGTGTGATTCCAAAATGAGAGTGATTCTCTTGAGTGTTGTGAGGCTACTTGTTCTCTTTTCCTTGTAATTTATTTTCTGCAATAAAATATCAGCTTTCTTTCCCTTTATCAATTCTTTCTTCGGCTATCTTCTCTACTGGAAACAAAATTAGTGAATTTGGTTCTTCTTGATATTGTTAGGCATTACCCTTGTTGTTATTTCCCCTTAGTATTTCACATCCTCTCCATCTCTCTTGCTAGAACCCAGAGAGCTACTCCAACAGTGATTCATATTAATAATGGATGATGGCGTATTTAGATCCTCAAGTCTTCTCATTCGACAACAAAGTAAAGACATGACATATCTTGTCTTGCGTGTGAGCATGCGTGAGACTTTTGGGATCGACAGATGTTGGTAGTTCGTGGCAAGAAAGTTGGAGCTTGTAATGAGAGCTGGACAGAGTTTAGCCCACTCTCTCATGCACAGTGCAAAAAAGATGCTTTCAGTGTGTCTATGGTAGCTTGGAAAGGAGAGAACATTTATCTACCTTCTTGTGGCAGAGCAGACAGCAAGAACAACGTTCCATCACAACTCGGGTGGCAGGGTGAGAAAAGGCGCAGTGTGCACCAAAATTAAAACAAACTTGTTTAGTCAGCAACTTGAGATTTAGGCTGAATTCTTATTCAAGATCGATAAAGTACTGGTTGGATTGCATCTATCAGGAGAAGCACAAATGCCAGCAACTAATTGCAGTTACTGTGCCTCCACACTTTAGAGAGAGTGCGTAATCTAACAACGTTAACACTCTAGAAAACATAGTAATGTTGATTTAGCTAAATGAATGTGAATGAGAACCACATCCAAACCCTAATCGCAGTATTAACTCAAGGGTATATTGAAAGAGACATGGACAAACAACATAATTCATGGCAAGTCTGTGTGGTTTCAACTATAAGTTCATGAGCAAACAGCGAAAGCAATGATTAAATGAAAGAATAACTAATTCCATAAAAAAAAAAAAAAAAAGGCAAAGAGAATCTCAGTATCTTTTTAGCATTAGCTTAACATGCGTATACCAGTTTGGGCAATCAATTAACCAAGAAAATAAACAAAAACGACATATATCTATAGAGAGGGGGGGATACATACATTTCCCATGAATTTCTGGAGATTCTTTGTATTGTTAGCGAAAGCGTACATAAGAACAACGGGAACGGTCACATAAACGCCGAATTTAGCAATCTCCAAGATCCCCTTTGATGTCCCCAATGAAGACATTTTTCTTCTCTTTCCAAGTACGAAAAGCTTGCTTTCAATGATGATCAATCAGATTAACAAAAAGGGCGGTCAGATACAGATCGAGAGAAGGGTTTCGGTATATATATGAAAGAGAAACTAGGACAGATACGTGGAAGGATTAGAGAACAGAGAGGACTACTTGCAAGTGGCTGGCTCATTTCATGGATCATTCATCTGGAAATGGGCTGGACTTGGCCCATTCTCAAGCTCCGGTTACGTGATCTGTATTTGTTCTCTTTTATGTCTTACGATTACCACAAAGGATTTCTTTCTTCTTCTTCTTCTTCTTCTTCTTCAAGAGGCTTCCTCTACACGCTACAGTTCAACGCCTCTTGGATTTCCCTCGATTATTTCTTAGTATTTTTCTTCTCTGTCTCTTAAATATAGAATAATTGCTCATTAGACTCTTTTACATCTTAATTGTTCAAGTAATTGGCAAGGTGTGAGTATAATATATATTTATATAAAATCTTTCCCCTTCTCACATGCAGTTCTTCTAATATACTCACATGGAGTACTGATCATTTAAAGGTAGTCTAATTCACAATTCATGTCTTTGATTAATCGTTTTTCTTTTGAATCCTCTTCCTTTCTGATTTTAGTAACTAAGCCTTTGTTCTATTATACATTGCCCATTATTTTGTGATTCCTTGGTCTTCCCTAACTTGAAATTGATACCATCAGCAGAGCTTGTTCAGTGGCCTTCAAGCTAGATGTCCTTTCACCTATTGCAACAGGTAGGATGGCTTCCACAGTAATTAATTCAATAATAGAACTGTAGCCGGACGATTATGTCATGTATGGATGACAATTTCATCTAAAATCAATAAATAATGATCCGAACCAATCTAAATGGATAAAAAATTTGTCTGTTCGGATTTATGAAATAACCAAATTCAAAAAATCAGATTTGTATAGGATATAGATATTGCTCTATCCGAATCGACCCGAATCAAACTATATAAATAATCTTAAAGTTTGAGAAAATTTCATTTATACCAAGCAAAATTTAGGGTTTTTTCACACACTCTCCTCTTTAGCCTCCACTCCTGAGCCGCCTCCTCTCTACCTTCCATGATGATCTCTCCTTGATGCCTCTTGCTATTTTTAGCTTAATTTTCATGCAAGTCCGTCAGGTGTATTATATATATAAGCAGTTGTTGTTCAAGCTAGCTAGGTAGGTAGGTTCTAATTATAAACTAGTTGTTTGGGTATAGTAAATCAATAAGTCAGATCTACATAAAATTATAAACTCATCAACTCTACCGCAAGCAAGCACACTAGAGAGAGAAGATAAAGCTTGCATTCTCTCATTTCATCATCCCTGGTATCTTCCCTGCAAACACACGTCACTATAAAGGCGTCCATCTGTATTAGAGGATCCTTTAAATCCATCAATAAGCTTATTTTGCAAGTACTTACGATCTCTATCTTGAATAATTACATTTAATATCTTCGTGTTTATTTTTATATTTTAAAAGTGTTTTAAAAAAAATTAATTTTTTTTAAAATTAATTTTTTATATATATTTTTAGATTATTTTAATGCGCTGATATTAAAAATAATTTTTAAAAAATAAAAAAATATTATTTTAATATATTTCTAAATAAAAAAATACTTTAAAAAACAACCACAGCCGCAAATCAGTAATTTCCAAAGCTTATCAACCAGCGCATGTAATGTCTTGAGGTTTTCTCCAACTTTGTTAATATCTATTTCTCACACTTTCTTTTTGTTGGTGCAATAGTGTTTTATTGCTGGGTTTAATTACGCATGTTACCATCACATTAATGTGATATTGACGTGCAAATCTAATACCCATTCCTTAATTGTCCAGCAAGGCTCGTTAGCATCAAATGAAGGATTATTGTTGGCCCATGTGGACAATAGATCCAACCGTTAAACCTACTATTATACCCGGTATGGCATGACGAAAAATAACTTAGACTACATTGCTTGAATTTGAGTCAGGACATATATATTTTATAAGAGTTTGGGATAGTCGGGGTTTTTACTCGCTCATCTAAACCTACAAAATACATTTAAAAAAAATGATGTTTCCTCGAATAAAAAAAAAAGTTCAACCTACTGTTACAAATGGTAAAATTAAAACTGATATATAAAATATGTAAATAATATGATTATAAAATTTCCACGTTGTTAATTATTCACCGTGGACGTATTATTGGTAGAGGTAAGTCCAGTCAGATCTATTTCCCATCTACCAATAATTTAACATCTCTAATCAATTGGATTTTCTTAGGGCAAATACCTGGAAATTAGCGAAAGGAATAATTACTTGTCTATTAAGGACGTTAATAGCTAAAGAACAGTTTTTGCTCCCTTTTTAATAATCTTTTAAAAGTCACTCAGAGTCAAAAACCAATTTGTTAGCTCGTGTTATATCCTTGGTATATCCTTCTATGGCGACCTGCCGATATCTTATTGCAAATATTGTCACCAGCTCAAGTACATGCATGCATAGGTCTTTGACATTGCGTACTACCATATTTAAAACCGAAAAAAAACTATCTCAACCCAATAGGTTAACCTATTAGGTAAGATTTTAAAATATAATTTATATTATTCTCTAACATATTTTCTCAAGTAAAAACACTTTATATTATTAAATAAATAGAAATGGTAAGATTCGAACTTGTGCTTACTTGGTCATCAAGGCTCTGATACCATGTCAAAGAACAATCTCAACCTAATAACTTAAACTGTTAGGTGTGAGGTCTTAGTATATGATTTATATTATTCTATAACAAAAATAAAATTATTTTTTATTTAAGTTATTTTTTTATGTATTTTTAGATTTTTTATGTGTTTATATTAAAAATAAATTTGAAAAAATAAAAAATATATATTATTTTAATGTATTTTTAAATAAAAAAACACTTTAAAAAACAATTTATGTGTACTAAACTCTCAAACATGTGTGACTTTCGTCTCTTCAGGTGTGTATAATGACTATAGTTTTTTAAAAATAAATTAAAAAATAAAAAATAATTTAATATATTTTTAAATAAAAAATATTTTATAAAACAATCATCATTATCTATTATCTAGTCATTATCTAATCCATTAGATAAGTACCAAGCAAGACACATGCGACGACGAAGAATAAAATAACTTAAATTTCTAATTTTAACGCATCTATGACCTCAACCTTCATAGGTGGGAATTGTTTTCATTTTGTGAAGAGCATGCGTGCTTCGTTTCTTTAGGTTAATTAATTTAACTTATATTTCCTGCCTAATTAATTTCAAGCTCGCCTGTATGGGTTCGTGTTTTTGACTTGCGGCCCCACAACCCCGGCCCAAAAAAAATTACAGGGCACGAATTTGCCGACGTGGCACGTCAATAACCGTCCAACTCAACACAGTAGTAACGCCCACAACTTCTTAGCGCACGCCACCAAACGTGACGGATCCACGGGCTCCAGCTCAGCTGTCAGCCTGCCTGCCGTTGCTGCCTTCAGGACGAAGTCAAATGGTGCGAGTACCAATGGGAATCTAGCAAAAATGATTCGTTTGACCTCACGGGATCATGTACTCTGTTTGTAGCTCTGTTAAACGATAAAAATTCAATTTTAAATGGAATTTAATTTTTTAAAATATTATAAAAACAAATTAGAGTTGAACTTCTTGAAAGATTGAAAAAATATGCAGTTGCAATTTCTTGAAAGATTTGAAGGTGGCTCGATGGAGGCCCATGCCAGAATTCTAAATTGACTAAAAGGAGGCAAATTGCACAAAATAGAGACTCTCCTCCAATGAAAATACCCCATGGCTGTCTTTTCTTTGCTTTTGTTAGTGAGAGCCAGTTAAACCCTGCTGATGATTAAGATGCTTTGAGCATCCCAGCAGGTTCTCCCATGGAGGAAAAGTCAGGGATCCGTGAGATTTTCTACTCGTTTAAGACGATGGATGAGCGTGAGCTGGCTCGACTCCCTTTTTCCTTACAGTGAAATGATATGTTATTTTATGCATGATAAGCGCAGGCACTTTGCTTTTGGCGTCTCGTACTCATTAAAGATATTTAATGGTTCAAAGTGGTGGAGTCCCTTTCACATTTTCGGCACTCAACCTTGAAGGAAAAGGCGTTCTTGGATGCATCACCGACTCTATTTCTTGCTATTATCTAGCTAAATATCTGCTGTGTTCTTTTCTTACTTTTTTGGGTAAGTTTCGAACACTACGGGCTTTGCCGACTAAAAACATGGGAAAGTTTGCGGAGCTTCCCTGATCATTGTTGATCAGATTCATCGTAACAATATGATCAATGAAGGTTCTTCTTTTTTCAATTTAATCTTTTTTTTTCCAATCTTATTATTTTTTTTCTTCAATTTTAACTTTAGAATTTTTTAACAATCTATCAGGTTTTTTTTAAACCGAACAAGTCGATTGAATCATGCTAAAGCAACTCCCACATAGTTTAATTTTAAACCCAAGCTAGAAAATCAGTAGAGTCAATAGATTTTTTTTCTTATCAATTTTAGCTTTTTTTTCCCCTCAACTTCATCCTCAAACTTTTTTTACTAGTTGGTCGAGTTATTTTTTGACTAGTCAGGTTGATTATGTCACGTCTAGTCAACTCCTACAAGGTTTGATTTTAAATATTATATGAGTAGGAAGTTGTTGAGTTATCAAATATTTTTTCCTATCAATATTATCTTTTTTATTCAATTTATTTTTAAAATATTTTTACCGGTCGATTAAGTTGTTTATGGATCAACTAAGAGCGTGTTTGGCAGTGTGGTTGCGGGTCCTTTTCAAATAACCTTTCGTGATAAAATGCATGCCAATGATGTTTTTTCATTTTTTAAAAATTATTTTTGACATCAGCACATCAAAACGATCCAACACGTATAAACCATATTAAATTTTAGCAAAAAAACAAAATTCAATTTTTTTGGTAACGCAGGTTGAACCGCGTTTCCAAATGCTTTTTAAATCGATTAGTTCTCACACATTACCAAAAGATTTTAAAATTGACAGGTTAAACTAGGTTAAATAACATTATCATATAATTTTCTACAGTTTTAATATGTTTTTGTTACATTAAATTTTTTTTAATCCAAACAGTAACATAAACGAGTAACTGAAAACTAGTTTAAACGTCTATG
>Ga0307510_10012511_pt1 | contig 10065 bp, 9 predicted proteins | sample 12_EM_MG_FD_207224 | JGI IMG/M metagenome (GOLD analysis project Ga0307510, IMG submission 207224) | Populus trichocarpa ectomycorrhiza microbial communities from riparian zone in the Pacific Northwest, United States - 12_EM | ecosystem: Host-associated > Plants > Roots > Unclassified | place... | reverse complement strand
CCATCGGTCTCGAGGCTGTTAGTGACCAGCCGCATTATCCAATGACCCGCGGTGGTTCGGGCCGCCACAGAACCAGCTCTGCTGCCATACCTCTACCAATATCTCGGCAGCCCTCGATGCCCGGTTTCAAACCTAACACTCCTGGTGGATTCACTATGGGCAACTTCTCCACACCCACAAGCAAGATGACGAGCGAAGAGAGGTTTGCGATGTCGCAACGTTCGACTTCCAGCACGGTTCCTGGTTCTGGCATGCCATTCGGCAGGTCAGGCCAGATGACCCGCACCAGCAGCCAAGGTGGTCCAGGCAGCAATCGCACGAGAAGCAAGCGAGGTGGTGAACGTAACGAGTCGAATAAGGTCCATGCTGGGAACGTGTTCAACCAGGCCGCCAAAGATCAGAATGCTAATTTCGAGCCAGTTGCCCCGCTGGAGTTCTCCGCAAACAGGTGGACAAGGAAGTCGCCAGCTGACGAAGAACAAAACGTCGAGAGGAAGATCAGATCACTCCTCAACAAGCTTACGATGGAGAAGTTCGACGGTATCTCCGATCAAATCATCGAGTGGGCTAACAAGTCCGAAGCGGAGAAGGACGGTCGGACCCTCATCCACGTCATCAGACTCGTCTTCGAGAAGGCAACCGACGAGGCTGCGTGGTCGGAAATGTACGCGCGACTTTGCAGGAAGATGATGGAGACGATCAGTCCCAACGTCCAGGACGACGGTATTCGAAACTCGGAAGGAAAGCCCATCACCGGTGGCCAACTTTTCAGAAAGTATCTCTTGAACCGTTGTCAAGAGGACTTCGAGCGCGGTTGGGCCGCGAAGGATGCTGCTGCTTCTGCTGCTGCTGCGAAAGCCTCCGAGGATGCCGCCGTCAAGAAGGCTGCAGAAGCATCCGGCGAGGTCGAGCTCTACTCGAACGAATACTATGCCGCGCAGAAGGCCAAGCGACAAGGACTCGGCTTGATCCAGTTCATCGGCGAACTGTACAAGCTGCAGATGCTGACGGAGCGTATCATGCACGAATGTATCAAGAAACTTCTTGGCAACGTCGACAACCCCGAGGAGGAGGAAATCGAAAGTTTGTGCCGATTGCTGGCGACCGTCGGAAAGCTGCTTGACAATCCGAAGGCTCGCGCCCATATGGACATATACTTCACGAGGATGAAGGAATTGGGGAGGAGCAACAACGTTGCGCCTCGCATGCAGTTCATGTTACAGGTCAGTTTTGCGGTCTGTGTTAGACCAGTGATTTCCTCATGCTTTCTTGCCCAGGATCTTATCGAGCTACGCGAACGGAAGTGGATTCCAAGGAACCAAGTTGCGGCTCCAACTACGATCGCTCAGGTTCACGAAGAGGTAATTCGTCCTACTTTCGCTAGAATCGAATCAACCCTAACTGAATTCAACCAGGCGGCCAAGCAGAGGGCTCAAGCCGAGAAGGAGGCTGCGAACCGTACACTTACCATGTCCCGTGGTGGCTCCCGGCGGGGTGGAGATCGTGGCGGAGGACCTCCTGGGGAGCAACAAGCTGATGGGTGGTCTGTTGCGGGTGGGTCTACTCCCCGGCCACCACCCAAAGCTGGAGATCTTTCGAATTTCGGCAAGATCAACAAGTCTGGTCCCGTCGTCATGGGTCCTAGCAGCGTTTGGGCTGGCAAGAAGGATGCTGCGAAGCGCGATTCTACTCTTACCAGGGTCAACTCAAGTTCAAATATGTTCATGATGCTCGGCAGGGATGGGGAGGCTATGCCCGAAACTAGTTCGAAACCAAGCCGACCGTCGAGCAGGAGGACAAGCGTCGACCTTGGTGCGGGTGGTGTCCCCGAGCCCCAGCGCAGGAAGTTGCAGCTTCTCCCACGATCAAAACCTGTCGAGGAAGAGAACAAGATCAACGGTGGTTCCCCGGATCATTCGGAAGGCGAAGGCGACGATGACGCACCCCAAGCCATGTCCGAGGCTGAAGCAAACAAGAAGATCACTGAGGACATCAAAGAGCTCTTTTCAATTCGCAATATCGATGAGTCCGAGGAGTACTTCACCAAGCTTTCTTCGGAGCATCACTATCGACTGGTCGACAAAATGGTCTCCAAGGCGATCGAATCGAAGGAAGCCGACGGGAATTTGGTCGCTGATGTATTTGCGAGAGCGGTCGAGAAGAACTTGTGCTCTATCTCTGCTTTCGAGGAAGGGTTCTTACCTATTGCCGAGCTTCTGGACGACATTGCGATCGATGCCCCCAAGGCCTTCCAGATTATGGCCATCATGATGAAGGGTGCTGGGCTGGATAAGGACGAGGAACGACGGACTAGGATAGCTCAGAAGTCGATGGACAGCGATAAGCTGCTTGAGCTTCTTGCATAGGCGTTCTTCCTCCCTTACATCGTATTTTTTTATTTGTCCTATGTTGTGTTACTCCTTTCTTGCTCTTCAGCCTCTTTCTTCTCGTCAACTCTCGTATCTGTTATTTTTGTCCTTCTGTGCATTCGACTCTCGTTTTATCGTACGTTTATCGTTTACCATTTCACGGCCGCGTGCGTTGTTCGGGTATCTTCGTTTTGTCCCGGCTACTCTTAATACTCTAGTGCTCATATCAATGTGTACGATTTCATTGCATTTTTATCTCAAAGGCGGGTAACGAGTGATAATTTTTTTGGGGTGTCTCGAATTCAAGAGCGGGAAATGAAAGGGTGTAAATATGGGGCGGTCATCACTGCAGATCGGATGAGGGGTTGTGCGCTCTCATGTCCTTGTGTGACGCCAGGAGGAGGTGTATGGCGGAAGAGTGTGTGGCGTGACGTTGAGGGAAACAAACATTACAGGGTATCTCTGAAGATATCGGTATAGGTGCATGATCAGGTTTTTCTAGGCAGACGTGTGCTCATCTGATATGCAACACAGCTTCTCTACAATGTGGGTACCATTTCAACCCCTGCGTAATTGAAGTCCGGAGAATAACACTTACTCATGATTTGGTACCATATCCCGTGGTTCTTCGGGGTAAGGGGTGCGACCGGAGGAAGTTCTGCAGATGATCGAAAAAAAAAGTTGACGGTGGGTTTGTGTGGTATTTGATTACAAGTAAGTCCGGCCACCCACCTGATTTCTCCCGTGTGCCTTTCCCTCCCCCGCTGTCCTTGTGTACGTCTGTGTGAACACGTTAGTTTAGTACGCCCTTCGAGGGTTCTCATGGAAAGGACGTGCGGTTCAGATTTAAAACTGGTCGACCAGGAATATCAGCCCTCTCCAGGGGTTCGGGTTGTGGCGGAGGGGGGCCGGAATGGGGATTTGTAGATGGATCTTCCGACGAGGTTTCGCCGCCTCTCGTCCCAAGGTCTTGTAGATTGTGCTCTACCGATGTCAAATCAGCTCGAGGTTCCTAATGACCATGTAAGAGGGCGCACGTGATTGATTCAAATTCCTCAGATTGTTTGTGGAGTGACTGCCTGCGAGATGCGTACCTGCGGGAGAGACCGTCAACCCCAAACCTATGGGATGAAGAAAAACGTACGGGAGGGGTCCTGATTTATGCTGCTACCGTGGCCGTCCCCCGTCTGATTCGGGACGGGTAAAATGAGAACCGGACCTGCGTTCGCGTGAGATATTTCCCCAGCGTTACCTTAAGAATAATTTTTGGGGTCAGCTCCTGCATTACTCTGGGCATTGTCGATGGGGACTCATGAAGAAAGTAACTCACGTGAATGGTTGCCGTTAACGCTGGAGTTTTCTCTCGATGCATTGCCCTTCCCCAGAATGTCAAGAAGGTTAATGTAAGGCTTGCCAGTCCAGTCAGGACGCTGGTTCGAGTCCACCTGGACAGGATCGACGGGCAACGGTGTGTACAGTTCAGATTGGTCTGTCCCCCGGCGTGATTGATTCTGAACGGCGGGCCCACTCGACTGCTCTCCCTGTTCTTCGCTGTGGTGAGAATTACTTTCATTTTGTATCGGATTGCGTATCACCGCCCGGGAGCTATCAGATATCTGTGTACTTCCGCTCCCGGGAGAGGACTCCTCAGTGCCCGAGCTCGGTTCCCAGTCCCTACTCGATGGATGGGGTTTGGGTGACTTTGACCGTTTGACCGTTTTTTGGTCCATGGATTCTATCAACGTTTGTGAGCTGGTAAAGACCGTAGCCAACTTGCTTGGAAAGGGTTTATCGAGAGGGGGGCCACTTCAGACAGACCAGGTAAATGAGCGGGTGGTCGCCAGGATATGAGGGAGACTAACGGGTCACGCAAAGTTTTTAACACTTCTGACATCTCCGGGCGTAAGTGGGGATCCTGATTCCAGCAACGTCCCATCAATGCCCACAACCTGTTCGTAAGATTTGGATGAGCTGGCCGTGCCGGTTGCTTCCCCTCTAATATGGCCAATACCGCCGCAGCAGGGAGGTGATTATGGAATGGGACCTCGCCAGTGAAAGCCTGTGTTGGGGTGAGGGGGAAGTCAGCAAACAACTGGGCCACGGTGTATACCTGCGACGTACCTCAATCATGACCATTACGAAGGAGAAAACGTCGGCTTCCTTGTTATATGTCCCCTGCTCGTTCAAGATCTCCGGCGCAGTCCATCGCGCGGTGTGAGCATGTTCGCCTTGAGCGCTCCGTATTGAATCCTGGTTTTGTATGACTATTGCTAGGCCAAAGTCGGCGATCAGTGGGCATCCGGAGTCATCTACGAGAATATTCGGCTTTTCAAGTGTCAACATGATCGCAAGGTGGGTAATTCAGACGACTACGCACCCCCTTGAGATCCCCGTGGACCATGTCGCGGGAGTGAAGATAATTGAGGCCATCAGCGATACTGGATAACTTGGGAGGTCGTCAGCGTTGTACTCTACAAGAGAAGGGGGATACCAACAAGAGCGAGTCGGTCCGTGTCTGGGTTATCGATGATATATTCCTTTAGTTCTCCGCCAGGAATCCAAGTGGAAATGAGTTGGAGGGGCTCGAAGGTGATACCCAGGAGGAGAACGATGTTTGGGTGCTTCAAGCGTCTCCACATGACAGCCTCGCGGTGGAAGGTCTGCTGGTCGCGTCAAGGGTAGAGTAGGGAAGGAAAACGGGGTTGACAATACACCTTCTTAGCCGTCTGTGATCCTTCTTTAGCGTAAATCCTCAGTCTCTTGACACAGACCCTCAGTGAGTCGCCTAGCAACCCTTCGTAGACATCACCAGAACCCCCAGAAGCGACCGGGTGTCTACTAAGGATCGAAAGAGAACCTTCAAGTATGTACCAAGGCGGTAGTTTTTCCCGAGTACCGCATATCCTTCCAAGTTCGCCTAGGCACTTCCGGAAGGCAGGACTAGACGGATCGAGGGAATCGAGAACCTATGCCGACTGAGCAGAGGGCAGGTATAGTGCGGTAGAGAGACGCACTCTGTCCAAATATTCGACTAGCCATAAGACGTCCTCGTCTCGAGACTTTGAGATGTAGTCTTTGAGCCCTTTCTTGTAGAGGAGGCTGGTGAGCTGATCGGGAAGTTGGGGGGAATTCTTGTCGAGGCGGTCGAATTCTTGGAGAATTTCTGGCAAGGCCATGAAAGAGGGGTTTTGCTGGGGTAAAACCGTATGGATTGCTCATGGTCAGCGGAAGGGTGGGTTATGTAGTGGGTCATGGTCAAGCAGCACGCGAACATGCAGCGATCGCACGTTCGTCTCGCGGTATAAGAGTGGAGCTCATCACTGGATCTGAAAACTGTCCGCTACCACCAGCGGGTCCTCCCCTGGCCCCTCGCTTGCCCAGCACCCCGACGACCAAATACGCCTTTATGCCTTCGCTGGACATTCCGGTCACCCCCAAGAGAAAAGGTTTCTTGAGCAGGATCTATTATCATCTCAACTTTTTCCGGATCCACCTCCTCGTTTTGTGAGCTCTGCGCATTCATTCAACTCCAGTTCTGACGCAAACCTGATTCATTCCCCCACCACAGTACATTCACTCCTCTCTTCTTCTCTGCCATATTATATGCTTCCAATGGCGAAAACTACGTGTCCTACACCGATGCCCTCTTCATCTGCGTCAGTGCTACAACCGTCACAGGTCTCGCTACAATCGATTTGAGCATATTGACCCCTTGGCAACAATTTCTCCTCTTCGCCCAAATGTTCTTAGGAAGTCCTGTGAGTCTGGTCGTCCCTTGCTTATCGTTCTAATTCCGGTGGGATGCCTTGATGACCCCCATGGGCCTTTTGATCGAGGCCGAGTTGGTTGCGATGACCACCGATCGCACCTTCGACTAAAGCTTAAACCCTATTCTTGTCATCATGAGGGAGATGCGCCATTTACCAATCTGCCTGCCTCCCTAGATCCTTGTTTCCTGGGTTATGGTCCTCATACGCAGGTTTGATCATCATCGAATCCTATTTTTAACCTCCTATCCTAACGCCGATTCTAGGAACTTTCTTGCAAAGGAACTTCGTTCCCGTTTGAATGAGAGGGATAAACACATCGAAGAGGAGCGAAAGGCTGATCCGCAGTCGAACCTCAACGAGCGCAGAAGGTGGTGGAAAACTCCGTTTTCCACCCTTCTCCGTCGGAGTAACACCCTGCATGAAGAAAGCGATAATGAAACAGATTCCTCCAAGGAGAACCAAAAGAATCGACGCGTCCGACCGGACATGATCCGCAGGATAGACGACAAACCCAAACTGGTCAATCCCAGTGGTTGGATCAGCGAAGGTCGCATGCCCACCGCTCAGGAAGGCCTGGTGGAGTCGGAGTCAACCCGGTCCAGGTCGTCGATCAGGGAGCCGGTACCCACCAACTCAACACTGGCTCGGTCACCAGGACCTATCCATTCCCAACTATCCGGTCACCAGTCGAATGACTCGGAAGCCGAGTCAGAATCTGAGCTGGAGGATCTAAACCACATCCCCACTCGTGGGAGGACTAATCGACGTGTCTCTGACCCGGGGGCGTTCCCACACTGTAGGTGTGTTGTATAGAGGTGCCTTCTTCCTGTTGACATCACCCACAGTCCTCCACCCACAAATTCAACCACCCCCACATCCGTTCCAACCCCGTAGCCCTTCTGTCACTCGGACTCAAACCGTGGAATTCGCTCCTTCACCGCAAGTGAGAGGTCGACACCAAGCGAAACCGTCCGTGGACCACAGCATCAAGCGGCAGCCCTCCGTGGCAGAGAGCCGCATGCACCCTGGCGCCAGCAACGCACAGGGCCACGTGGAAATCGCGAGTAAGTCGACCTGTGCTGCTTTATATGGAGTATGGCTGATCTGTCCGCCAGGATCTGCGACCTTTACTCAACCTGCCACGAGCTATACACACCGCTCATCTATACCGGCTGCGCGTCGTGGGTTGGGCGGATTTCCTATGCCGCATGAGATAATTTCCTCGATTATCCACAAGTTCTTCCCGAACCTGGAACGGAGAATTAGACGAACGGTTACTATTCCCATCTCTCAAACACTCACGTCGCAGCGTTTAGAAGGTGGACAACAGGCCGCAGGATCCCGGCCAGTGCCTTATATCTCATTCAACGCATTGGTTGGACGGAACTCCACATTCCACGATTTGTCCCACGAGCAGATCGAGGAGCTCTGCGGTATCGAGTTCAAGGCTCTCAATTGTCTTGTATGGATTGTTCCATGTGTACGTTTCCATCAATCACCCCGACCCCCCGTTGACGCCGATTATCTCCTGCCTCGCAGTACTACTTGGTCCCCCAGGCTATCGCATTTTTTATCATTGCGCCATATATGTCTCTTCCAAAGTGGAAACAGGACTTCCTTCCTCCCAATCTACATTCAGAGCTCTCGCCAGTGTGGTACGTGCCCTCCAGCAGCTCGGAAATACCGCGATTAACTCTCCTCCCCAGGTTCTCATTGTTTCAGGTCACATCCGCATACACGAACACGGGGATGTCGCTGGTAGACCAATCCATGATGCCCTTCCAACAAGCTTACCCAATGATTCTCCCCATAATCTTTCTGATTATTGCTGGGAACACTGGATTTGTGAGTCTCCTCATCGGTGCTCCCAGCACATGGTCCTAACCTGTTTTATCCAGCCTGTACTGTAAGTCCCCGATTTGCTCGTGTCTCGCTCAGTATTCTAAATCACGATCCCCGAATCAGTCTACGTTTCAACATGTGAGTCTTCCACCAGATGCTTCCTCGCGAACATTGCTCACCCTGTTACAAGATGGTTACTCCTGAAGCTCACGCCAGCCCGCTTCGGGTTGAAGGACCCTCTGACATTCCTGCTCGACCATCCTCGTCGGTGCTTCGTGTACCTTTTTCCGTCGCATCAAACATGGTTTCTTCTCTCTGTAGTCCTAGGCCTTGTGTGCGCACCCGTTTCATACTTGGAATCTTGGAATACGTTGCATCTTACATAACCTCCAGTCTCACGGATTGGTTCTTCTTCCTGGTCTTGGATATCGGCACTCCTGCAATCGAAGCAATTCCTCTCCACCTAAGGGTTTTGCTCGGACTTATACAAGCGGCCGCTGTGAGGGCTGCTGGTTTCGCTGCTGTCCCTCTGGCCGCCCTTGCGCCAGGAGTAAAGTGAGTAGGTGCTTTGGGGATGATCAACCCTTTTCTCACGTGTCTACACATCAAGGGTACTCTATGTGGTGATGATGTATGTCAGCGTCTGTGAGTTCCTTCCCCTCGGGTGAGGTCGTCATCCCAATTTCTCCTAGATCCAATTGCCATGAGTGTCCGATCGACGAACGTATACGAGGAGAATTCGCTGGGCATATTCGAGGATCAAGACGAATCGGTGGACGAAATTTTCACACCCGTTGGGTCGACTGCCACGGTGTGGAGCCAATACTTGGCTCTGCACATGCGAAAACAGCTGTCGTTCGGTACGGATTCCTCGGCTTATCGGTGTCAAATAGTAACCGTGCTTTAGACATGTGGTGGCTAGCATTAGCCTTGTTTCTCCTGTGTATTATAGAGGTGAGGATCTCAGCTGCCGATTCTCCTCAACTCCACAATACTAAAGGAACCACCAGCGTCCTGGTCTGACCAATTCTGCTAATAACAGCTGGTTCGACATCTTCACTATCGGTGAGTGTTTTTGCCTGGATGTTGCGGGAATTACTGACAAGCCACTCGCAGTCTTTGAATTGGTCTCCGCGTATGGGACTGTCGGACTGAGCCTCGGTCTACCAATTGTTAGTCTTAATATTGTGGATCGTTGGGTGTCCTGACGATCCTTTACAGGCAAACTACTCGCTATCCGGGGCCTTCCACCCACTATCCAAACTCATCATCTGCCTGGTGATGCTTAGAGGACGTCATCGCGGCCTCCCTGTCGCCATAGATCGCGCAGTCATGCTCCCGGAACTCCAGCTTGATGACCAAATGAGCTTACAGAGGAGGATGAGCCTCAGTATGAATCCCACTTCGGTAGACTGGACCCCCCCTGGTGGAGATGGCATATCCTTGAGGCAGGCTCCGACCATCCACTCCCCGAGCGTTCGAGAGGGTGTCTAACGTCGTTGGAACGAGCGCCAACACTTATGGTGCTCCTCATACATGATAGCGGTTCTGCGTTGTTGTCCGGTTTCCTTTGTTGCGCTTTGTTTCCTTCGTGTATTCATTGACTATTACCGTTTTACCCAAACACCGTATCGTGATATACCAGATTAGCCAGGTTCATCTGTTTTATCAGTTGCTATTAGGCAGGTAGAGGAAGGAGGAGTATGAGGTTTGTGAGGGGAAAGGAGTATGTCGGGCGTTTAGCTCAGTTGGTAGAGCGCACGCTTTGCATTCCGATGTTGGATCGGGAAACATGCGTGAGGTCAGGATTTCGAGCATCCTATCGTCCATTACTTTCTTTTTCGTCTGCCTTCGTCTTACACGTCATAGAGTGTCAGCGATCATAGACCAGCGTCAGCGAGGGATTCCGTTAGCGCTACCCTCTCTTTTTCAGACACGACCATGGTCAACATTTTGGACTGTCCGCCAGAGCTTCTCGTCCACATATTCGCGTATCTACCTTTGACGTCGTTGCATAACCTGCTCGCGACATCGAAAGCATTTAACGACCTTATCTCCACATCGGTTCTCCTCCAGTACATTCT